>LKMJ01000629.1_pt1 | contig 28033 bp, 26 predicted proteins | sample 643391 | NCBI WGS metagenome assembly LKMJ01 (sample SAMN04112250, study PRJNA286221) | soda lake metagenome | biome: soda lake; feature: Kulunda Steppe; material: water; isolation source: sample PL-Br10 brine of Picturesque Lake | place: Russia: Kulunda steppe | collected 2010-07 | reverse complement strand
TCTACGAGGAGTTCCGAGAGCTCTTTCCGGACAACGCCGTCGAGTACTTCGTCTCCTACTACGACTACTACCAGCCCGAGGCCTACGTCGAACAGACCGACACCTACATCGACAAGGACGCCTCCATCAACGACGAAATCGACCGCCTTCGACACTCCGCGACGCGGTCGCTTCTCACCCGCGAGGACGTCATCGTCGTCGCCAGCGTCTCGGCTATCTACGGGCTGGGTGACCCCCAGAACTACGTCGACATGGCACTCCGGCTGGAACAGGGCCAGCGAATCGACCGCGACGATATCCTCTCCCGGCTGGTCGACCTGAACTACGAGCGAAACGACGTGGACTTCACGCAGGGTACGTTCCGGGTACGAGGCGACACGCTCGAAATCTACCCCATGTACGGTCGCTACGCCGTCCGCGTCGAGATGTGGGGCGACGAAATCGACCGCCTTCGGAAGGTCGATCCGCTCGAAGGGGAAATCGTGAGCGAGGAACCCGCAGTCCTGTTACACCCGGCAGAGCACTACTCGATACCGAAACCGCGACTGGAACGGGCTATCGACGAGATAGAGGACCTGCTCGACGACCGAGTGCGGTACTTCGAGCGACAGGGCAACCTCGTGGCCGCACAGCGCATCGAGGAGCGGACCACTTTCGACATAGAAATGATGCGCGAGACGGGTTACTGCTCGGGCATCGAGAACTACTCGGTTCACCTCTCGGACCGCGAGTCGGGCGAAGCGCCCTACACCCTGCTGGATTACTTCCCCGACGACTTCCTCACCGTCGTCGACGAGTCCCACCAGACGCTCCCCCAGATTCGCGGCCAGTTCGAAGGCGACAAGTCCCGGAAACAGTCGCTGGTCGAGAACGGGTTTCGGTTGCCCACCGCGTTCGACAACCGCCCACTCACGTTCGAGGAGTTCGAGGAGAAGACTGACCGGACGCTGTACGTCTCCGCAACGCCTGCCGACTACGAGCGCGAGCACTCCGGGCAGATTGTCGAACAGATTGTCCGGCCGACCTACCTCGTCGACCCTGAAGTCGAGATAGCCGACGTGAAAGGACAGGTCAGCAACCTCATCAACCGCCTGCAATCGCTGCCCGACGAAGAGCGCGCGCTGGTGACGACGCTCACCAAGCGGATGGCCGAGGACCTCACCGAGTATCTCGAAGAGGCCGGGATGGACGTCGCCTACATGCACGACGAGACCGACACGCTGGAGCGACACGAACTCGTCCGCAGTCTCCGCCTCGGTGAGATTGATGCCCTCGTAGGAATTAATCTGCTGCGTGAAGGGCTGGACATTCCGGAGGTGTCGCTGGTCGCGATACTCGACGCCGACCAGGAGGGGTTCCTGCGCTCGGAGACGATGCTCGTCCAGACGATGGGGCGGGCGGCCCGCAACGTCAACGGTACGGTGGTGCTGTACGCCGACGAGCCGAGCGCGGCGATGGAGTCGGCCATCGAGGAGACCCAGCGCCGTCGGCGCATCCAGCAGGAGTTCAACGAGAAGCACGGCCACGAGCCCCGAACCATCGAGAAGGCAATCGGCGAATCGAACCTGCCGGGGAGTAAAACCGATACCGGCGGGGCGTCGAGCCTCGAACCTGCGGACGAGGACGAAGCCGCCCGAGCCATCGAGGAGCTGGAGACACGGATGCAGGAGGCCGCCGACAACCTCGAGTTCGAACTCGCGGCGGACATCCGCGACCGGATTCGGGAGTTGCGCACGGAGTTCGATGTCGACGGTGGCGACGGGGGCGTGCCGGTATCAGACTCGGAGTGGGCGTAGCGCTACTCGGGCGTCGCGACACTGGTAACCTCGAACCGGGCACCGCCTTCGGAGCCCTCGCTGACAGTAATATCCCAGCCGTGGGCGTCGACGATATCCTGGACGATAGAGAGACCGAACCCAGTTCCGTCTTCGTTCGTCGAGTAGCCGAAATCGAAGATCTGCTCGCAGTCGTCAGCAGAAAGTCCGGGGCCTGTGTCTTCGACGTAGAACCCGTTATCGAGCGCGCCGATAGTGACCGTGACGTCGGGTCCACCGTGTTCGAGCGCGTTTCGGAGGAGGTTCTCCAGAAGCTGTCGGAGCCGACTCGAATCAGCCAGTACCGTCATGTCAGTCTCGACCCGAGCTGTCGCGTCCGCCGAGTCGACTGTGCTCCAGCACTCTTCGACGAGTGCGGCCAGTTCGAGCGGCTCGGCCACTTGCCCTTCCTGTCCGACCCGTGCGAGCATCAACAGGTCGTCTATCAACTGCTCCATCCGGTCGAGCGCTCGCTCGATGTCGCCGAGATGTTCGCTGTCGCAGTCGTCTTTCACCAGGTCGAGCCGAAGCCCGGCGACGTTCAGTGGGTTCCGGAGGTCGTGGCTGACGACGCTGGCGAACTGTTCGAGGCGCTCGTTCTTCTCCTTGAGCGCCTGTTCGTGCTCGATTCGGTCGAGCGCCGCGGTTGCGTGCGACGCCAGCAACTCTGCCGCTTCGCGGTCCGGCTCATCGAACGCACCCTCCTCGGAAGCGACGCCCTGAAAGATGCCCCACTTCCCGAGCGGAACCGAGAGCCCGGACCGGAAGCTATCGCGAACTGGCTTCGCCTCGTCGTGCTCCTCCTGATTGCGGAAGATAACCGTCTCGTTCTCCTGGAACGTTTTTCCGGCGACGCCCTCGTCTACCCGGAGGAGACGCACTCCCTCGTCCAGCGGTGCCGCCTCGGACACACGACGGAGTTCGAAGTAGCCGTCGGTAGGAACTCCCACAGAACACCAGTCGAACCCCAGAATATCGACTGCCGCGTCGATTATCATATCGTAGACAGCCCCCTCGTCAGAAGCCTCCTGCAGGTCCGCCGCAACCCCGTGCAACTGAGTGATGCGTTCCCGCGCATCAGTCCCACCCGTTCCCGACATTGTGGTTTGCCAATCGTCGGAGGGAGCATTTTAACTTTGTGTAGGACAGTCGAACAGTTATCCACCGGGACTGAAATCTCCGTTGTAGTCTGCAGGAAGCACTTATTAGAGCAGACCGTTACTCCGGGCAAGCGATGACTGACCACACGCGACGTACGTTCCTCCACGCTAGCTGTGTCGGCCTTCCCGCCCTCGTCGCTGGCTGTGTTGGCGACAGCAGCGACGATGCCGGAACAGACGGGAGCGACGAGCGTTCAGGTGACGGGACTGGTGCGGACGACGGCAGTGACGACAACGGAGAAGGACACGGGGACGACGACGACGGGGCTGGCAGCGCGGACGACAAAAGCAGCGTCGTCGGCACGGAGACGTTTCCGCTGAGCGCAGAGAGTAGCCAGCCCTGGTGGTACCGATACGACCGGGACGCCCTCGGTGCAGTCTACCTCCACGGGAGCGAGGAGTCGCTTCAGGACGGCCCAAGGGTCGACCTCTCCGAAGAGCAACAGGAGGAGCTCGCGACGTTCGTCGAGGAGACCGATTTCGATACCGAGCTGCTGTTACAGGTTGGTTCGGCCGGGCCGAGTACCTGTTACAACCGCATCGACGTCTCCGATGTTGCTGTCGAGGACGGCACGCTTCTCGGCACTGCGAGCGTCAAAGACACGAGCGACGACGACGTCTGTGGCTCGGCCGTCACCTACCCGTGGACGCTCGTTCGCGTCACCGTCGAGGGGCCGCTCCCCGACTCGGCCCGACTGTCGATAACCGACGGGTGGGGAGACGAAGGCGACGTCGAGGGTCCGAAAGAACGCCGTCTCGACCCAGCGGAGCTCGGCGGCCACGTCCAGCCAGACGGTGACCCACCGGACACGCCGCCGGCGCTGGCGTGTGAGGACGACGAATTCGAGCGCCACGGCCAGTGGGTAGACGAGGAGGATATCTCGCTGGGCGAAGCATCCGACGACGACGGCCCAGTGTTCGCTCTCCGCGTCGACCACCAACAGTTCGAACGGGGTGAGACGGCGCACATCAGGCTGACGAACCTCACCGACAGGGAGCAGATGACGGGCAACCGCTCGAAGTTCAACCTGCAGGTGAACACCGAGGCAGGATGGCAGGACGTTCGCGGATTCTCCGACGGAAAAACTCTGCCGTACACGGACGAGGGAGTCACCCATCCACCAGGCCACGGCTTCGAGTGGGAGGTCGAGTTGACCGAAGACGGTATTGCCAGCGAAGGGATGCACGGCGACGTGCTGGAAGTCTGTCCCGACCTCCCCACGGGACGGTACCGGTTCCTGTTCTGGGAGGTCGACATCGCCGTCGAGTTCGACCTGGTCGAGTGACAGTGACAGCGGTCCCGAACAGCAAAGAGAGGGTTACTGACCCGACACCACTAACTACCGGTCGCCCGTAGTCCGGGCCATGAGCGACTCCGAACAGGAATCAGCCGGTACGGCCGAGGGCCAGGGGCCGGTCGAAATCGACGAGGAGATGGCGCGACACATCGAGAACAAGCGCGACGAGCTGCTGGAGAAGTTCGAGCTTCCCGACGAGTTTCCGCCGGAAGTGATGAAAGAAGCCGAGGAGCGTACCGAAGGCATCGACCAGCAAATCGAAGACGAACTCGACGAACGAGAGGACCTTCGTGACCTGACAACCTGGACAGTCGACCCCGTCGACGCACAGGATTTCGACGACGCCATCTCCGTTGAGGAGCGCGAGGACGAGTACGTCCTCTGGGTCCACATCGCCGACGTGACCCACTACGTCAACCCCGAGACGGCAATGTGGGACGAAGCACGCACGCGCGGGAACACAATATATTTGCCCGGATACACCATCCACATGCTCCCGCCGATTCTCGCCGAGACGGTCTGTTCGCTGGTACCACACGAGGACCGCCTCGCACACACCGTCGAGATGCACCTCGACCGAGAGACGCTCTCCTACGACACTATCGACATCTACAAATCGGTCATCCGGAGCGATGCCCGGCTGACCTACACGGACTGTGAGAACATCCTCGACGAGCCCGACGCAGCTGAGGAGTTTCTGGAGAACCCCGACGTGGACCTCGCCGAAAGGAACCAGCTCGTCTGGGAGCTCGCCGACCGGATGCACGAACAGCGCAAGGACGACGGTTCGCTCGTCCTGAACCCCCGACGGGACCGCGCGCATACGATTATCGAGGAGTGCATGCTAAAAGCGAACAAAGCAGTGACACACGAACTGATGTGGGACCGCGGCGTCGAGGCGATGTACCGGGTCCACCCACAGCCAAGCCCCGACGAGTGGGGCGAAGCGCTCAAGGAGATCCAGGAGCTCAACGGCGTCTCCGTTCCGGGCGACAAGTGGGACGAACCGCGAAAGGCGGTCAACGCGACGCTGGAGGAAGCGCCCGAGCGACAGCTCGACAAGATACAGTGGGCGGTGATGAAGGTGATGCCTCGCGCGAAGTACATGAACGACCCCTTCGGCGGCCATCACGCCCTGAACTTCGAAATCTATGGTCACTTCACATCACCCATTCGGCGGCTCTCTGACCTCATCAACCACTGGATTGTCTACACGAACGACCAGTTCGAGGAGCTGCCCGCGCTGTGTGACCACGCCTCCGACCGGCAGAAAGCCGCCGAGTCCTGCGAGCGCGAGTACCGACAGTTCCTCGAAGAGATTGGCCTCGACCCGAACGCCATCAACAACCGCGGAATCGAAATTGTCGAATCCGAGTAGAGTTCGACTGCTTGACGGACTTTATCGTTGGTGTCATCGACGAGTAGTTCGCCCTCTTGGCTTTCACTCCCACCGCTGAACTGACTCGGACTGCGGGTCACAAAGCAACCAGATACGTTATATTAGTTACCATATAATTAGAACTTTAGCCTTGTTAAGTGCCGAATACTATTGATTGATACCCACATCGAACGTGGTAATGCCACCCAGTGCCAAGATGAAATGCGAGCGGTGTGATTCCTGGATTCCCGTCGAGACCAAGACTGAACACGTCCAGTGCACGTGTGGGGCGATATTCGCGGTCACTATCACCGAAATATCCGTCCAGTCTGTGTGAGTTCTCACGAGCAGCAATCAATACACGTTTGCGCCGCCAGTCCGAACGCCGCAGTATGTTCACCGGAATCGTCGAGGAAACCGGGACAGTGCAGGCGGTCGAAGAGGACGACGACGGACTCCGAGTACGGCTCGAAACGACGTTCGACGGGCTCTCTCGCGGACAGAGCATCGCCGTCAGCGGTGCGTGTCTGACCGTCGAGACGTTCGGTGACGGCTGGTTCGAGGTGTTTCTCGCCAGCGAGACCGTCGAGCGAACCTATCTCGGAACGGTCGGGCCTGGCGACGAACTCAACCTCGAACGCGCCCTGCCTGCCGACGGCCGGTTCGATGGCCACTTCGTGCAGGGCCACGTCGACGGGACAGGCACGGTCGAAGCCGTCGAGTCAATCGGCGACGACTGGCGCTTTTCGTTCTCCCTCCCGCCGGAGCTCTCCCGGTACGTCGTCGAGAAAGGCTCCATCGCTATCGACGGGATCAGCCTCACCGTCGCCGCACTCGACGGAGAGACGGTCGACGTCGCCATCATTCCCGAGACCTACGAGTTGACGACCCTCTCGGAGAAGGAGCCGGGCGACCCGGTCCACCTCGAAGTCGACGTGGTCGCCAAGTACGTGGAGAAGCTCGTCGACGGCTACCAGTGAGGTCACCGCGAGTACGGGAGGGTACGACGGGCACGAGAAGACGAACGGTTTTTGCGGCCTGCCTCCCCAGCGTCGGATATGAATGACGAAGACGTCCCGATTCTGGACAATCATCTTCATCTCGATCCGGTCAACGGCCGCGGGGCCGCAGTCGCAGAAGAGTTCGCGGCCGCCGGTGGGACGCACCTGCTCGTTCTCAACAAGCCTTCGTGGTCCCTCGTCGAGGAGGAGAAGGTAGGAACGAGAGCGGGGTTCCGCGAGACGTTCGAACTGACCTGTGATGTTACCGCGGAGGCGTCGGACCGCTTGCCGGGTCGAGCGTGGCCCGTGCTCGGCGTCCATCCTGCTCTCATCTCGCAGCTGGTCGACCGCGGCCACAGTCCAGAGGAGGCACGGGACATCATGCAAGCGGGCCTCGACATCGCTGCCGGGTTCGTCGCCGACGGACCGGCCCTCGCTATCAAGTCGGGACGGCCACACTACGACGTGAGCGACGCGGTCTGGGAGGCATCGAACGAGGTGATGTGTCACGCGTTCTCGCTGGGAGCCGAAACCGGCTGTGCCGTTCAGCTTCACACCGAAGGCGGCGAAGACTTCAGCGAGGTCGCGGAGTGGGCCGAACAGCACGGGCTCCCTCGCGAACAGGTGGTCAAACACTACTCGGGCGGGTACGTTGACGGTCCGATTGCGAGCGTCATCGCGAACAGGGAACCACTGGAGGAGGCCGCCACGAGCGGCGAGCCGTTCCTGATGGAGACCGACTTTCTCGACGACCCCGACCGCCCCGGTGCGGTACTCGGCCCGAAGACCGTCCCACGACGAGTCGACTGGCTGCTGGAGGAAGGCCATGAAGAGGCCGTCCACGAGGCGCACGTCGATACCCCCGCGCGGGTGTACGGTATTGACACCCGACGATGAAGTCCAGGTCCACGGCCGAATTCCAGCACAGACCCCGATTGTGAACTGTTCACAGAGTAAAAAAGTTGCTGTCGAAAGTACTATCCCCGGAGACACGTACGGTTGAGTATGAGCAACGAGCCGGGCGAGTACTATACGGAGGACCGCTGGCAGAACTGGATAGCCCGCTTGCGCGAAGAGGAGATCGACCCCGACGAGGAGGACTCGGCACGGCTGCTGTTGAACCTGCAGGACGACACGGCAATCGCTATTGCCAAGATTCTCACCGACTTCGACGAGGGGATTCTCGACGAGGAGACGACGCTCGGAAAGCTGGAGGAGATTCAGCAGATCGTGCTCTCCGAGGTGTCCTTCGACAACGAGGACAAGGAGATGCTCATCGAGGGTGTCCAGACCTCGCTGATGTGTGTCTTCCACGCCGCCCACGAGTACGTCGTCAGCGGTCCGGCCGAGGAAGGTGCTGTCGAGGAGTATATCCAGGCCGCCGCCGAAGAGGAAGCCAACGAAGAGCTCGACGCTGCGCTCGGGTACTGTGTGCAGGCTGGCACGCTCATCATCGACGGCGAGGAGATTGATATGGGACTCGCCGAAGACCTCGAGTTCGGACTGGTCGCCGAGTGGGTCAACGGGCTCGACAGCCTCCAGACGGCGATGCGCGACCCGGAGGTCGTTGAAGAAGAGGACGAATAGAAGGCGAGCAGGCGAATCTATCCGGTAGACAACTTTTTACGATGTACCACGTAACTGGGTAGCAATGAGACTCCTGTCCGATGATAGAGCACAGGCCATTCAGATCGGTGCTGTGCTCATCTTCGGACTCATCATCGTGTTGTTGGCCTCCTATCAGGCGTTCGTGGTACCGAGTCAGAACGCCGAAATCGATTTTAACCACCACCAAGACGTCGATCGAGATATGGTCGATCTGCGGGCCGAGATACTGCAGGCGAAAACAACGGGCGAGGATAGATTTGCCACGGTAAGACTGGGTACCGAGTATCCCAGCCGTGTCTTCGCCCGGAACGGACCCAGTCCGAGCGGGACGTTACGAACGACTGAAAACAAAACGATGACGGTCGACGTGAATCGTGACGGGACGAACGACCTTCCCGACCTGTTCGACAGATTCGAACCCGAAAACAAATTTATCCAGTTTGAGCCGAGGTATGCGCACTTCCGCGATGCAGGAAAGATACGGTTCGAGAATACCGTCGTCTACGAAGACTTCGACAATACGAACGTCGTACGGAGCAACCAACGGTTACTCCGTGACGATACGATAAGCCTCATCCCGATTCATCGAGACTTCCAGGCCAGCGGACGACAGAAGGCCTCTATCGAGCCAATTCCTGGTATTCTCGAGACTGAAGAGGTGGAGGACGTGACGCTGACACTCGGGACGGAGCTCCGGGAGGAGGACTGGGAAGAGATTCTCAGCGACGAGATAGAAGAGAACGACAATCTCGACGAGGACGACATCACTGTCGACGAGGACGAGGGTGAGGTTACTCTCGTGCTCGATGGAGACTACACACTGGAGTACGCCCCCGTCGGGATGGACAGGTCGCCGTTTGGTGGTGTCCGAGGAACTGGAGAACTCGAAATCAATCCTGCAGCACCGGGTGACATTCGCTACGAAGGTGTCGAAATAGGACCGACCAACAGTGACCTTACGATAACATTCAACAATACAGCAGATACGAACAACTTCACAGAAGCCAGAATTGCGTTCTACAATCACGACGGGGGCGAGGGAAACCTTCCGAGCGAGGCAGACCTCACGAATGGACCCACCGAAGCAGGTGAGTTTACGACACTGGAGTTCCGTGATGCGATGAAGCGACTCAACGAAAAGGTAACGCTCACCACTGAACAAGAAACGGAGATTAATCTCCGTTTCTACGATAGCGGAAGAAACACAGTAAACGTAGCCAGTGGAAGTTGGTTCGTGCTAGAGTTCCGTCTCCAGACGGGAGAGAAAGCCACGTACTTTATCCGGGTACCGTGACACAGTATGAGCCCCGATAGCCGAAGTCAGTCGGAAGTTGTAGGAGTCGTCCTGCTCATCGGGGTCGTCGTCACAGTGGTGTTCACTGCCAGCGCCTTCATCATCCCAACTGTACTCTCCGGAACTGACACGCCACTCGTCTCGATAGACGTTCAAGCGACAACACAGGATATCACAGTTTCACACACTGGTGGAGCGAGCGTAAACACCGACGATGTCGAAGTCATTCTCAGTGGAGACGAAACAGAGCGGTACGATTTGAGCTCGTTTACACAGACCCGAGGAAGCGATAGCTCGACGTTCGAGCGAGGTGATAGGTGGACCCGGAGCCACGGAATCGATACGGACAGAATGGAGATTCTGCTGATTCATAAGCCGACAAATACAGTCGTCCGGAAAACTGTCGATATCACGGATACGATTGCACCCAGATTCGACTGGAACACGACGAATCCGACGACGCTCGACACCATCGAGTTCGATGCATCCGAAAGCAGCTACGAAGACGGTGAGATTGTGGGATACGAGTGGGAAATTGTCGACGAAGACGAGAACTTCGAAACCAGTGAGGGAGTAACTGTGACACACAGTTTCTCTGAAGCGGGTACCTACGAGATTGCGATGACGATACAGACTGACGACGATCGTACCGCGACCCGGACGAGAACCATCGAAGTGTTCAACCCAGCCCTGGATGCCGAATTTACGTTCGCTCCGGAAAACCCAGAGCCTGGAGAGGCGGTTGCGTTCGATGCGTCAGCCTCAGAAGCACCTGACGGCGAAATCGTCAGCTACGAGTGGGACTTTGGCGACGGAAACACTGCATCGGGCGAAGAGGTAACCCACAGCTACGAAGATGCCGGAAACTACACGGTAACGTTAGAGGTGACTGACGACGAGGGCGAGAGCGTCTCGAAGGCACAGGGAATCGTGGTCGGCGGAGACGACCCGTTCTTCGAGGTGATCGGCATCGATCCACAGGACCCGGTCACAGAGGGCGAAGAACTCGACGTGGAGCTCACTATCGAGAACACGGGTGACGCTGACGGAGAAAAGACCGTCCAACTGGACGTCGATGCGGACCAGGACGGGGTCTTCGAGGAAGCGGTGGACAGCGAAGAAGTGGAGCTAGACGTTGACGAACAGACGACGATTACCCTGAGCTACGAGACCCAGGAAGGAGAGGAGCGACCGGACGGTGACGCACCGGAAGTCGATGTCCGTGTCACGACGGAAGACGACGAGAGAACTGCCTCTGCTCGTGTGGAATTAGAACCCGGACCGGTGAACTTCGTGGCTGAAGATATCGGAACAGAGGCGAACGAACAGGAATTTAGCTTCGATACAACGGAGCTAGATGAGGAAGCAGAAATCGATCTTTCATCAGTTGAGGGTGTTGATTATACCGGTGAGAATATTCAGGTCGAGCTCGTGGACGGAGGCAACGACAACGTCGAGTACGATGAAGACACCCAGATAATCACGTACTCGGTACAGGGGAACCCGAGCAGTGATCGGATGACTGTCCGTATTACCGGAATCGAGGTCCTCGGCGAGGCGACCGACTTCGAACTGGTCGAGTATTCTGATGACGGGGGTAACGACGACGCAGACTACTTCCAGATACTCGGACCGTTCCTTGACGTCGAGCTTGTCGACACGAACGAGCCGGTCGTCGAAGGCGAGACCCTCAGCATCGACGTCGAGGTGACGAACGTTGGTGAGGAAGTGGGCGACCAAACGCTCACGCTCGATATTGCCGACACGCAGCGGGATACCGAGAGCGTTTCCCTCGACCCCGGGGAGAGCGAGACGATAACGCTCGAATGGGACACTGAAGAAAGTGACGCCGGCACGTACACGGCAGCGGTCAGCAGCGAAGACGCGAGCGACGACCAGAGTGTAACAATAACGGAACGCACACAAGAGAGCCTCGAGTTCGAAATCGATGGCCAGAGCGGTTTGACGACCATCGAGGAGGGAGAAACCGTCGATTACACGGCCACTGCAATATTCAACGACGAGAGTGAAGAGGACGTCACCGACGAAGTGAGCGTGTCGGCAGCGGACGACGGCATCGTGAGTATCGACACGGAGGCGAACCAAATCACCGGCGACTCCAGTGGCACAACAACGGTCACAGCGACCCACGACAGCGAGGACGGCGAGTTCCAGGACAGTGTCGACGTGTCGGTTGCCAACATTGAGTTCATAGTCGATAGCTTCGAGTCACCGGACACTGTCGAACAGGACGAGGACATCTCCGGTGAAGTAAGCGCGACAATCGAAAACGAGGGAACAGACGAAGGTACCCAGACCGTTGAACTCCGACTCGGACCGGACGTTGACGGGACCGAAGGCGACGACTACGAGGTCATTAGTTCCGAGGAGGTGACTATCGCCCCGTCCGACACTGAAGAGGTAACCTTCGACGACGCGCAGGTGCCGACCGATGCAGACCCGGGTGAGCAAGAGATTGCCGTCTTCACGGAGGACGATAGCGAAACTAACGTGATTACCGTCCGGGAGGTGGTCGATCTCGAACTGAGTGCAAACGAAACCGATATTCTCGAGGGTGAAACGGTCGAATTCACCGTGACTGATGGAGATGGTGACCCAATCGACGACGCGGACGTCGAAATCACCGACGAAGATGGGAACGAGGTAATCACACTCCAGACCGACGAGGGTGGTATGGCGACCTACACCTTTGAGGACGAGGGCGAGTACGATGCAGTTGCCTCGAAAGACGACGAAGAAAACACTGTATTCGCAGAGAGCGAAGAGGTGACGATTACGGTCACCGAGCCCACTCAACCTTCATTCGTCGAAAATGAACAGACTGCGGAGGCAGAAGGTGGGAATAACCCCGACGGAGTCACATTCGAGTTCGAGGTTGACGACCCTGACAGTCAAGATTTCCAGATAAAATTTGAAGTCGAGGACGAAGGTGGGGTAAGCAGCGTTGGGCCTCTGACTACCCCAGAAAGCCCACAGACAGTAGATGAAGATGATGGTAACGCATTTACAGTAAACTTCCAATCTGGTGGTGAGTTAGACGTAACAATAGCGCTCTTTGACAGCGACGGTAACGAGATAGAAAGTTGTGAAGGAACAATCACTGAGGCAGATGAGCAAATAATTCTTTGCTAAAGAGGTATCCAAGCGAGGGACTGACTGTTGCCAATCACAAGCGGACAGGAAAGCTGCATGCCCAGGCAGACCAGCAGTCGACAGGCGACGACGCTGGCGAGGGCGACGTGGATACAATGATCGCTGCTGTTGCACAGCGATACGACGAACCAGAGCTCCGACTGAGAATATCGAGGGCTTCGAGGCGCTCGGCGTCGCGACTGAACCATTCTGATGCTGCTGAGCGTGAATTTATACACGAGGCCGCACAAAATAGGTCTATGGCGAGGACATCAGACGGCCACGATAACGAGGTTGACGGTCTCGAGTCCATCGTCGAGGAAGGCAGTCATATCGCGGCCCGTGCGATTCGAGTGGGACGACCACGCCACCTGTTCGCGGAAATTCCCACGGTATATGAAGATCCAGGGCATTTTCCTAGCCCCCTTGTAAAATAGCCGTTCGAGCGTTCTTCAGAACCCCATCGCCTCGCGAACTCCATCCTGAATCCGGACGGCCTGCGGAAGGTAGTAATCCTCCAGCGCGTGTAGCGGAATGTGTGCGTCGTAGCCGGCGATACGCTTGATAGGCGCCTCCTGATACACCAGTGACTCCTCCTGAATCGTCGCAGCGATTTCGGCACCGACACCGCCGGTCTTGGGGGCTTCGTGGACGATAGCACCGCGACCGGTCTTCTCGAAGGAGTCGATGATAGTGTCGATGTCCAGTGGTGAGAGCGAACGGAGGTCGACGACCTCACAGTCGATACCTTCCTCGGCGAGTTCCTCGGCGGCGATGAGCGAGGGACGGGTCATCGAGCCCCACGTGAACACCGAGATGTCCGACCCCTCGCGACGCACCGCGGCCTCGCCGAGTGGGAGTTCGTAGGACGACTCGGGCACCTCTTCGCGGAAGGCACGGTAGATGAGCTTCGGTTCGAGGAAGATAACCGGGTCGGGGTCGCGAATCGCTGCAATGAGCAGTCCCTTGGCGTCGTAGGGCGTCGACGGCGTGACGACTTTCAGCCCCGGCTCGTGGACGAAAAACGCCTCCTTCGATTCGGAGTGGTGTTCCGGTGCGCGGATGCCACCGCCGTATGGCATCCGAACCACCATCGGGGCGGTCAGCTGACCGTGCGTCCGGCTCCGGATCCGGGAAGCGTGACTGACCAACTGGTCGAACGCGGGGTACAGAAAGCCCATGAACTGGATCTCCGCGACAGGGCGCATGCCCGAGAGTGCCAGACCGATAGACGCGCCGACGATGCCCGACTCGGCCAGCGGCGTGTCGACGACGCGGTGTTCCCCGAACTCTTCGTAGAGGGCGTCCGTCGCGCGGAAGACGCCGCCGTTCCGGCCGATGTCCTCGCCGAGAGCCATGACGCGCTCGTCCTGGCTCATCTCGGTGTACTGTGCATCACAGACCGCTTCGACCATAGTCAACTGGTCAGCGCCCTCCGACGGTTTCTCGGTGACCTCCTGCTCGAGGTCCACGTCAGCCGACTCGGCGGCCTGCTCGACGTTCTCTCGAACGGTCTCGGCGTAGGAGCTCATTCTAACACCTCCGAGAAGGTCTCGTCGCCGTACTTCTCGCGGAGTTCACGGAGCTCGTCGCGCTGGGATTCGAGCCTGTCGGGCATCTCGCTGTAGACGTGCTCGAAGATATCGTCGGGGTCGGCTTCGAGAGATTCAGCTTCCTCGATTGCTGCCTCGATGCGCTCGTCGGCCCGGGATTCGATAGCTTCCTGCCTGTCGTTCGTGAGGATGCCCTCGCGTTCGAGATAGCTACGGAGCCTGTCGACCGGGTCCCGCTTGCGGTAGTACTCGGGTTCATCCTCGGGACGGTAGACGCTGGGGTCGTCGGAGGTCGTGTGTGCGCCAAAGCGATACTGGATGGACTCGATGAGCGTCGGGCGACCCTCGCCTGGGCCCGGGTCCTTGGCCTTGCGCACCGCCGCCCGAGTTGCCTGATAGACGGCGAGTGGGTCGAGACCGTCGACGCGGATGCTCTCGATACCGTAGGCGTCGGCCTTCCCGGCGAGCGTCTCGCTTTGAGTCTGACGCTCGCGGGGCGTCGAGATTGCCCACTGGTTGTTGTTACAGACGAACACCGCGGGAACGTCGAAGACGCCGGCGAAGTTCAGTCCTTCGTGGAAGTCACCCTCGCTCGTCGCGCCGTCGCCGAAATGACACAGGACGGCGCGGTCGGCCTGTCCCTGAAGCTTGTACCCCCAGGCCATCCCCATGGCCTGTGGAATCTGCGTGGCAATAGGAATGTACTCCGGCATCACGTTGACGTCGTCGGGAATCGCGTAGCCCTCGCGGTACCCCCGGAGTGGCGCGAGAAGCGAGGCGAGACTCATGCCGTGAACATGCTTTGCGGCGTGGTCGCGGTAAGTCGGAAAGAGCCAGTCCTGTTCATCGAGCGCGTAGCTCGTTGCGACCTGTGATCCTTCCTGCCCAGTCATAGGTGCATAGGTCGCGATTCGTCCCTGCCGCTGGAGGCTGATTGCCCGCTGGTCAAACCGGCGAGCGAGCACCAGCGCCTCGTACATCGCAAGAAACTCCTCTTCGGAGAGGTCCGGTACCGTCGCGTCCGGATGGACGTTCCCGTTTGCGTCCAGTATCTGTAACCTGTCGTGTTCGTCCTGTTCGTAGATGCCAGATTGTGCGTGTATCATATGTCGTGTGTCCGCTGTCGTGTCTGCGTGTTCGCTGTCGTCTCGTGGTCAAGTGGCGCCCGTTGCGCACGATACAGACCGACCAGCCCCGGGTCCGTTGCCAGCGATACCCGTCGACTGTGTCGAACTGTTCCTCGGCAGGAGCGATGCCGAGGCGTTATCGAAGTTTAAATGTAATGTTTTTAATAAGAATTGGTACTGTGCATACGGCTGTGGCGTCCCTCTCACGGGAAGATGGTCTGACTGCTGCACAGTTGACGGGGAGGCTGCCCCAGTACATATCAGAAATAACGACGGTACAGTAAATAATACTTCTGCATGATGTGCTAGCACTGAGCAATATCAGACACTAGAGAACTATCGGAACAATAGAATGTGATTTCGAAAGTGTGCCGCCAAATATCAAACATACACCGGGAAAAAGCGTCATCAGTCGGCGCAAACTGTAAATTATTAATTTTCCTCAGAGAGTGGAGAGTTGGTAACCATGTTGATATTTTCTTACAGAAGTATGCTTCTAGAGGGTCCGGAGCGACGGATTGACGTATCGGTGAGTCCACCAGAAACAATCAGGGAACGTATATATCGAACGCGTCGGCTGCGGAACGCTATTATTCCATGCGTACGTGCGTTGGAGTATGAGTATCGACGGACTGGATGTGCTGGACGACAAGCAGGCTATCGACACACACGCTCATCAGCCGACCAGCGAATTTCTCCACGACGCTGGCGGGCAGATGATGCAAGACGCAGCCGACCGCTTTGGCTCCGACATGGAGACCTGGAGCTACGAGGAGATGATAGAGGAGTACCACGAGTCAGGCGTCGGCCGTGCGGTGTTGCTGGGGTGGGACGCCGAGACGAACACCGGAAATCCGCCGGTACCGAACGACTACGTGGCCGAGGTCCGGGATGAACACGAGGACTTTTTCGTCGGCTTCGGTTCGGTCGACCCGCTGAAAGACGACTGCGTCGAGGAAGCGATTCGGTGTGTCGAGGACCTCGGACTCTCGGGGTTCAAGTTCCAGCAGATTGCACAGGGCTTTGACCCCTCCGAACCGGAGTACGAACAGCTCTGGGACACAATCGAAGACCTCGGCGTCCCCGTTGTCTTTCACGGCGGGAACTCGACGCTCGGGGCGTGTGCACCCGGTGGTCGCGGGCTCCAAATAAAGTACGGCAACCCGATGCTGATAGACGATGTAGCGGCCCGGCACCCCGACCTTCAGATACTGATTGCCCACCCTGCCTACCCGTGGGAGAAAGAGCAGCTGGCCATCTGCCAGCAGAAAGGCAACGTCTACATGGACCTCTCGGGCTGGATGCCCCGATACATCGACGACCAGGTGCTCCACTACGCGAAGACGCTGCTGAAAGACAAGGTCATGTTCGGCACGGATTACCCCATGCTCAAACCGAAGCCGTGGCTCGAGCAGTTCGCCGAACTCGACTACTCCGAGGAGATACAGCGTAAAATCCTCTGGGAGAACGCCGAGCAGTTCCTGGGTCTCGATTGACCAGTTGCAACCGTCCTGACACCACTCAAACACTGCAGAAAATTATCAACACTGATATTCAAGGTCCGAAAGAGAGGACAGGCGTCTGACGTACGTCGGACGTCGTTGGCGGGCCGTCAGGCAAATTTAGCCGGATATTTCCGGTAGGTTTATGTATTGTTGCTAAATATTAACACACATGGAGCCGGATACTATCGTCCCGGCCGAGGTCGAAACGAGCACGGAAGTGATGGCGTCAGTCGAGGAGGGCCCTGTAGACCGATTTATCCTCGCTGACATCAGTCAGGACGACGCGTACATCACACTTCGACTCGACGACGCTGCCTCGCTTCCGGCCTGGCGATAGACATCCCTCCGGCATCGTATCACATTCTTGAACTTCGACGAGCCATAGCGCTACGAGCGTTCTAGAAAAATTATGGCTTTCGGTAGTCTCTAGTTTTCAGAGCTGATACTAGAAAGAGTCAGTGAAGCATTTCGGTTGGTCGAACCGACACGCTGGAATCCGCAGGTTCAAATTCGATGCCGCCCCAGTCCCCGACGAATGGCAGCGGACCCCGCCGAGCGCTGGCCCGAGTACTTTGGATTCGAGACACCGTACTCGAACCAGCGCAACGCAATCGAAGCGGCAATCGAAGTCGGACGCGAGCAGGGATATCTCGCGATGGAGGGCCCCTGCGGGACTGGCAAGACGATGGCAGCGCTCACGGCAGGTGCAGCACTCATTCGAGACGGGTCCTACGAGAACGTGGTCGTCGTCACGCCGGTCAAACAGCAGCGCACGCAGTTCGTCGAAGACCTTCGAACGATGAACTTGGGTCTCGACGACCCCCTCACTGGGGCTGCTCTCGTGGGGAAGCGCGACCTCTGTCCCTACGGCCGCGAAAGCGTGTTCCCGGAAGATACCAGCGTCCACGACCGGTGTGAAGACCTGCGCGAGAACACCGCCCACCTCGTCGAGAGCGAAGGGACCAGCGACGACATGCCGGTGGCGTCGGCCGAAGTCGGCGGCGACGAGGACGAGGTCTGGTGGGACCCACAGCGTGCGAGCGACCTCGTGAAACACGCCAGACCGGGCGCGGTAGGACAGCAACATATCGCCACCGAGACGCTCGAAACTGCCGGAGCCGAGAGTCCGTACCCCCGAACCCAGCAATCTGCTCCGGAATCGATGGTCGAAGGGGAGGAGACACCGCTTTACTGCCCGTTCGAGGCCGACTGGTACGCCCGAAACAAGGGCTCACCCGTCGGTTTCGACATCGGGGAGAGCCACGTCGTGACCGCCGAGGAGTACCTCCCCGCTGCAGTCGAGCGAGGGACCTGTCCTCACCGCGTGATGAGCGTTCTGCTCGAATCTGCCGACGTTGTTATCGGGAACTACAACCACTTGTTCGACCCTGCTTCCCGACCGCTTCTGGAGCCAGTGCTCGGGGAGGACACGTTTCTCGTCGTCGACGAGGCACACCGCCTCGAGGAGCGCGTCAGGGACCTCCTCTCGAACCGTGTCGGACGGAGTACGCTCAAGCGCGCCAGGAACGACCTCGCCCAGTTACTCTCGCAGGCGAACCAGAGCAGGGAGCACAAGCAACAGGTCACGGACGAGCTGGCGAGTCACGACGTGCCGCTCCGTGCAGTCGAACACGCCCGCGACTTCTATGACGACCTCCTCGGCTGGCTCGACGAGCGCATCGGCACGTATCTCGATACCGAGTTCGGCCGCGAGTGGCGAACCGGACCGCCGGCGACCACTGAGACGCTCCCGGAGTACAGCCTCGAACTGCCGCTGCGCGACCCCGAGACTGTCGAGCAGGACGAGCTGACTGCGTGGGCTGAGTCGGCAGGATACACCGGTGAGGTGTGGCGCTCGTTGTCAGCAGTGGGTCTCGCCGTCGAACAGACGATCGACGAACTCGGCATGGCGCGCACGCCGGTCTGTACCGCCGTGGGTGCGCTCATGGGCCAGTGGTGGGAGTGTGACCATGCGACCTACCTCCGGGAAATCGAACTCGAACACTCGCCCAAGGACGAGCGAAGTGTGAGCGAACCATGGGAGGCGCAGTACACCGCAGGACTGGTGCTGTTCGAATGTATGCCCGGTGAGACGCTCCAGGAGATTTTCGACGAACTCGGCGGCGGCATTCTGATGAGTGCGACGCTGGAACCGCTCGACGTCTTCGCCGAGGTCGCAGGGCTGGAGGCGCTCAGGGAGGCGAACCGACCGGTCGTCGAACGGACGTACTCGTTGCCCTTTCCCGAGTCGAACCGGGCGTCGTGGCTGGTCGATACGACGCCTTTCACCGCGCGCAACCGCGGCGACCCCGAGGAGAACGACAACCCCGAAACGTGGACGCGAACCCGCGACGAGTACGCGCAGGTGCTGCGGGTTCTCGCACGGTCACCCGGCAACGTGTTGCTCGCCATGCCGAACTACCGGGAGGCACGGTGGGCCGGTACGTACCTCGCGGACGTGGTCGAGAAGCCGGTACTGGTCGACGAGAGTTCGACGAACGAGGAGACCGAGGCGCTGAAACAGCGGTTCTTCGACGGCGAATCGAAGGTACTCGTCACGAGCACGCGCGGGACGCTGACCGAGGGCGTCGATTACGACGGCGACAAACTCCACTGCTGTGGCGTGATCGGGATTCCACTCGTGAATATCGGCTCGCCGCGAATCACTGCGGTCCAGCGCGCCTACGCCGACGAATTCGGTGAAGAGAACGCCTTCGAATACGCACTGACGGTCCCAGCGGTCCGCCGCGCTCGCCAGACCATCGGTCGGGTGATTCGCGGGACCGACGAGGTCGGGATTCGCGCCCTCGTCGGCCGCCGGTACGTGCCCGGCGCGCGACACAGCGTCTTCCCCTACCTCTCTACAGGCGAGCAGGAGGAGTTCGTTCGCCTCACCCCAGAGTTTCTCGACGGCCAGATTCAGCAGTTCTGGAACGGCCACGGTGCTCCGGAGTGACCACAGCTTCACGGAGAGTATTTAGGAGTGGCACCCCGGCAGTTGCATATGTATCTCGGAGCCGAGGCCTGGCCGGACCTCGAAACGTACTTCGAAAAGGAATCGCTCGCACTGGTGCCCGTCGGGTCGACCGAACAGCATGGACCGCACCTGCCCGAGGGGACCGACCACCTCATCGCAGAAGCGCTCGCCCGCGAGGCATCAGCACGAACCGGCTACCTCTGTACGCCGACCGTGAACGTCGGCGTCAGTCCACACCATCGCCAGTTCCACGGGACGATGTGGGTCGACCCGCCGGTGTTTCGGGAGTACATGGAGTCGCTTGTGCGGAATCTTACCTACCACGGCATCGACCGCGTCGTCTTCGTCAATGCCCACGGGGGCAACGTCCAGCACCTTCGCGAGGTCGGCCGTCGGATGCACGAGGAGGAAACTGCGTACGCTATCGAGTGGATGTGGGACGAAAGCATTCCGGACCTTGTCGACGGTCTGTTCGAGGTGAACGGCCCCCACGGCGGGCCGAAGGAGACGGCGATGATTATGCACATCGCTGGCGAGCTGGTTCATGAGGACAGGCTGGTCGATGCACGAGATAGCGGGTTAGTCGAGTGGGGGCCGGGTGCCGGTCGGCAGTTCGGTGCGCGAACGTTCTTCGATGCAATTGAGAACACAGACAACGGGGTTCTCGGCGACCAGACTGACGCAACTCCGGAGAAAGGAGCGAAGTTATTCGAAGCGGCAACCGAGCAGTTGTGTAACCTCAGCGAGTGGCTCGCAGATCGGGAGGGCGAGGAGTTGCTTCCGCGCGAGCACGTCTGAGATGGGCTGATGACAACGGTTATTTTGCGGGAGTAAGTACATGGCGACAAGCGCGGTTAGTTCAGCGGATAGAACGTCTGGTTCCGGACCAGAAGGTCGGGGGTTCGAATCCTCTGCCGCGCGTTTTCCTGCGAACGGCAGTGAGCAGTGAAAACCGCCAAGAGGATTCGAACCCGGGGAGTCACAGCCCGGGACGCGAGCGGAGTGAGCGCCCCCGGAATGTCTCCACTCGGTTCGAATCCTCCGCCGCGCGCGTTCTGCGAGGAGTGAACGCGACGAGCGAAAGCGCCACCAGGAGATTCGAAGTAGACGAGTCACGCACAGTGAGTGAACGCGACGAGCGAAAGCGCCACCAGGAGATTCGAAGTAGACGAGTCACGCACAGTGAGCGAACGCGAACGAGCATGTCTTGGCGTAGTTCGAATCCTCCGCCGCGCGTGTCTGTCGGAGAATAGCACGAGAGTGACCGCCCAGAGAGGACGGGTTCCGGACTCGGCTATCCGAGCTGTCGCTGACGGAGTCGTCAACTCACCACGGTAAGTTTTTCACTATCCGGGATTTTCCCCAAACTGTGCTGGCCGTCGAACTCCATACCCACTCGGAAGCCTCCTACGACGGGAGAGACTCCGTCGAGTTGATTCTCGAACAGGCGGAAGCTGTCGGACTGGACGCGATTGCGGTCACTGACCACGACGAAATTTCGGCGAGTCTGAAAGCCGTCGAACTGGCCCCCGGGTACGGCCTCATTGGGATTCCAGGAATGGAAGTCTCGACTGCGGACGGGCACGTTCTCTCGCTCGGACTCGACGAACTCGTCCCCGCTGGAATGTCATTCGAAGAGACGCTTTCGTACATTCGCGAACGTGGCGGACTCGCAGTCGTTCCCCACCCATACCAGGAGTCACGGAGCGGTGTGCTCGCGAACATCACCGGTGAGCAACTCACCGCCGCGGACGCTATCGAGGTGTACAACTCGCGGCTGCTGACTGGCTACTCGAACCGGCAGGCGAGGCGGTTCGCACGCACTCACGCCATGCCGATGACTGCCGGGAGCGACGCCCACATCTGTGAGATGGTCGGTCAGGCTATAACGTGGGTTGACGCCGAAGAACCGACGGCCAAAGGAATTCTCGACGGCATCCGGGCCGGACAGACGGACATCGACGGAAAGCGAACACCCTGGCGAATCAGTTTCAAGCAAGCCGCTGGTGGCGTGAAACGGCGATTGCGTCACCGACTTGGTGACGGGTCCGAGTGAGAACAGAATCGCCACATACCAAGAGGTTCAGTTCGTATTTGCATCGAGGCCGTCGTCCTCCTCGGGAGGTTCGACGCCTTCGGCTGCCTCTATCGAGGCGGTTTCCTTCTCCGTGTTGACGTGCCAGCGGTCGACAGTCTGTTCGAAGTCGGCGAGCTTGTTCGAGACGCGTATTTTCAGGTCGTCGTCGTTGACGTTCACCTCGAAGACGTACTCCTTCCGGTCACCGCCACGAGTTCGCTGGATGTTGGCGGCGATGAGGTCGTTGTCGAAGTAGTACGGCGACATCTGTGTCATCACGTTCTCGTAAACCGTGTCCTCGACTTTCCGGATGGCCTTGCGTCCGGCCGAGTCCGCGGCGCGCGCGACGTAATCGATGCTCTCACCCCACTTGTCGACCGCCTCGTCGGGCTCGTCGAGCTTATCATAGGACTCGGCGAGTTTCTCGCCCGCCGTCTGGAGGTCTTCTTCGGGCTTTTTACCCTCTTTTTCGCCTTTGCCTTTTTCGACGTGTGCCTGTTCGGCAGTCTTCTTGCTAACGTCTTCGTCGAGGCGCTCGTGGCTCTTTGGTCGCCAGTCGTCGAACTCTTCGAGGGCCTCCGCGTCGACATCGTGCTCCTCGGCGAGTTCTTCGAGTGCCCGGGCGATACGTTCGCCGTGTTCGACGACGTCGACCCAGCCACCGCGACGCTTGAACCCCGAGACGCTTTCTTCCATTTCTTCCATGGGAAACTGGGGACTCCTTCGGTACTCCCGTGGTATGTGGTCGACGGTGGTAAACTTTGTCGCTGATTGCTAGATACTGGCTAGGAGGCAGCGGCTCTCGTGAGCGAGAAAGTCAGCCCGGGTAAACAGGTCTAAGTATCGACCACGAGAATCATCCAGGTATGACACTCGAAGAGCGCGAACATGCCTCCGTCGTCACCCACGCGCTCGCACAGCACGTCCTCAGCGACCTCCGGAGCGTCGAGACGAGCCAGGTCGCGTTCAGGAAAGGCCTGGTCAAGCTCGGCCGCCTCTGTGGATACGAACTCATCGACAGCCGGTTTCCAACCGAGGAAGGGACGGTCCAGACGCCGCTTTCCGAGACCACTGCGACCCGCGTGAGTGGACTCGACGACGTCGTCATCGTCAACGTCCTCCGGGCAGCGACGCCGTTCGTCGAAGGGCTTCTGAAAGCGTTCCCGACGGCGCGACAGGGCGTCATCTCCGCGAGCCGCGATGAAGAAGCCGGTATGAGCGCCGATGGCCAGTTCCCCATCGCGGTCCAGTACGTCAAACTACCCGAGATACAGGCAGACGACACTGTCATCGTCGCCGACCCGATGCTCGCAACCGGCAGCACGATGGTTACCGTCCTCGACGAAGTTCTCGATGGCGGCACACCCGAATCGTGTGTCGTCCTCTCTGCTGTCAGCGCACCTCCGGGGCTAGAGCGCCTCAGCGACCGGTTCCCCGAGGTCGAACTCGTGACGGTCAGCATTGACGAGAGACTCGATGACGACGGCTACATCGTCCCGGGCCTCGGCGACGCTGGCGACAGAGCGTTCCGAACCACGTGAACCGACAATACGTTCAGTCTCGGTGAAATATCGACAGTCGTCGTACCCCCCCATTTCGTGTGGAAATCCGAACTACTGAGAAAGGATAACCCCCGGTGAAACAGCGTTAGCCCGAACAAATCAGGACTGTTTTTGCGAATTAAACGTCAGACGTCGAACGAACCGTCTCCAAAGGAAACGCGGCCACTGGTCGCGCTCCGGAGACGGTCCCGCAGTTCCGACGCCTGCGATTTCGGCACCCGAACGGCGAAGCGGACCTCGGCCTCGTAGCTGGCTTCGAACTCGACGGACGCACTCTCGAGAATGCCACGGACAGTTCCCGAGTCGTCGTAGTCGACGGTAATCGTGAACCGCTCGTGAGGGCGACGCTCGGTTATCGTAGCGTCGTCGAGTGCGTCCTTGACCGCCCGGGAGTACGACCGTGCGAGTCCGCCGACGCCGAGGTTCGTCCCTCCGTAGTACCGGGTGACGACGGCGACGACGTTCTCGACGTGCTCCTGTTGCAGAACATTAAGCGCGGGCTTGCCAGCGCTTCCGCCGGGTTCGCCGTCGTCGTCCGAGTACTCGCGCAGGGGCTCGGCACGGACCCGGTACGCCGGAACGTTGTGTGTCGCGTCGTCGTACTCTTCGCTCACAGCGCCGATAAACGCCTCCGCTTCGTCGATTGTCGTAGCGACGTCGACGTGGCCAATAAACTCCGAGCCGCGCACCTCGAAGTGCGCCTGTCCACGACCTGCAACCGAGAGATACAGCTCGCTCACACCCTCGAGTTTGTTCGGTGCAGGTTTGGTCTTTTCGTCGTCCGGAACTGTGCTCTAGATGTTCCCCTTGAGCAGGGTGACGACGGAGTCGTAGATGAAAAAGAGCACCATCCCACCCACGAGCAGGACCATCAGGACGGCGAACACAGTGAATGCGAGGTCGGTCAGTAGTGGTACCATGTCCAGATATTCGGACTGTCGTAGTTAAAACATGCAGTTTCGGGTCGTGTGAGGTTCCCGAGCAAGTCGCAACTTACGCCAGTTCGATTCGCCGAACGAACGCCAGTTCCCTGATGTCGTTGATGAGATCGCCTGGTAACTCCTCGTCGATGATTACGTAGAGTCGCGGCTCGTCGGTGAACTCGGGGTCCTCACTGATGACCTGTCTGATGGTGATGTCGTGTGTGGCGATCTCGCCGGTGACGGAGGCGACAATACCCGACTCCTCGGCGTCCCGGACCGCAACGGTGAGAACCGTCAGGTCCAGGACGGGAGCGAGGTCCATCAGGCTCGGAATGGCCGAGATGTTCTGGAAGATGGGGCGTAACTCGTCGTCGTCGAGGATGGCGTCAGTCGTCGTGTCGACGACGCGCCGGTCGACACCTACCTCGCGGGCGATGCCGGTGTTTGGAATCTCGATGCCGCCGGAGACGACTCGACCGTCGTCGTTGACCGAGAATCCTCGCTCCAGTAACAGGCGGATGACCTGCTGCTGGCTCGGGGAGTCCGCAAATTTGTCCATAATCTCGTCAAACATTGGTACCATCCTCACACGCCGACAGTAAAGGTGTTAGTGAAACAGTTCAGGAAACGGGAAACGCGGCACTTACAAGCGACAGTGGCATATCGGGGGCTAATGAGCGGCTCCGGCGAGTTCTGCCCGCGGTGTGGCGATACCATCGAGCGCGAAGAAGAGATTACCCGCGAGGGCGTCGATAGCGCGCTCTGTGACGCCTGTTATATCGACGAGTACGACCTCGTAGACGCGCCAGATCGCGTCCAGGTTCGCGTCTGCTCGCAGTGTGGCGCGGTCCACCGCGGCAACCGCTGGGTCGACGTCGGTGCCGAGGACTACACCGATATCGCTATCGAGGCAGTGAGCGAATCGCTGTCGGTCCACGTCGACGCGACGGGCGTCTCCTGGCAGGTCGCCCCGGAGCAAGTCGACGCGACGACCATCCGGATGCATTGCCAGTTCTCCGGCGTCCTCCGTGGGACACCTATCGCCGAGGAGTTCGTCGTTCCCGTGAGAATCAGCCGGGAGACCTGCGACCGCTGTGGCCGCATCGCGGGCGGGTCCTACGCCAGCATCGTCCAGGTTCGAGCGCGCGAACGCGACCCGACCGACGAAGAACAGGAGCGTGCGACCGAGATTGCACACGACCTGGTCGACGAACTCGAGTCCAAGGGCGACCGCGACGCGTTCGTCACGGAGGTGACGGAGGTCGCCGGCGGCACCGACGTCAAACTCTCGACAAACCGCCTCGGAGAACAGGTCGCTCGACGCATCGTCCGCGAGTTTGGCGGCTCCTACAGCGACTACGAGACGCTCGTCACCGAGGACAGGGACGGCAACGAAGTCTACCGCGTCACCTACGCCGTCCACCTCCCACGCTACCAGCCCGGTGAGATCATCGACCTCGACGACGACGGCGGACCGGTAATCGTCGAGAGCATCAGGGGGAACCTGAAGGGTACCCGACTGACAACCGGCGAGAACTACGAGGCCTCCTACGAGGACGGTGACGCGCCGGATGCCGAGCGCCTCGGTCGGGTCGACGACGGAGAGGAGACGACCCTGGTTGCTGTGATAGACGAACACGCGGTGCAGGTACTTCACCCTACAACTTACGAAACGGAAACTGTCGCCCGTCCCGACTACCTCGATACCGACGCCGAGACGATCCGGGTCATCGATACGCGCGAGGGGCTGTTCGTACTGCCCGAAAAAGAGAGCTAACTCCGCTCGCGCTGGAGTTCGCGGTCGATGCTGTCGAGGTCGTCGTCGGCGAGTTCGCGTTCGAGCCGCCGTTCGAGTTCGGCTTCGTCGAGTTTGCCGCTGGCGTACTGTTGCTGGAGGTCCTCGACGGGGTCCTCGGGCCGGCTGTAGTCCGTCGCAGTCGGCGAGGTTTCGGACCTCGACAGCGACGGCTCGCTCGAACCGCTGCCGCTGAGCAACCCGTACAGTTTGTACCCGCCGTACAGGAGGCCGCCGAGGACTGCGAGCGTTATTGCTGTCCTGACAAGCCACCAGACGAATGCGACGGCCGCAAACACCGCCGACACGACCGCACTGAGAAGGAGCAACGCGAGGACGGCGAGAACCAACCAGAGGACGAGTTTGGGTAAGGCCATACGCGACGTACGCAGTCCACGAGCAAAAAACGTGCGCCAGCAGTTCGGGACTCGCTGGCGACTGGAAGCCGCAAACATCGTACTGAACCTGGAATCGACGTTCAACGGTTGACACCCTGGTTTGAAAATCGAACCAATGTGGTGTTAGTTTCGAACTGATTTGATTCGGTATCTGTACCAAATTGGTTCGGGTTTTGAAGTAATATATTTCGGGAGTTGGTGGCACATATCGAAGCGAGCGGTGTGCGGTGGGATACCGATTCAGGGCAGGACCAGTCCCAGGCATGCCAGCGGAGGGTGCCTCACACGAGGATTTAATTGAACTGCGTGGTAAGTAGTGACATATGGAGCTTCGGGACGCTGTCGAGGCCGACGCCGAACGGCTGGCGTCGTTGACAGACGCGCCACAGGACGTGATGCGCAACCTGGTCCACGACCGGACGGTCCGCGTCGCCGAGGACGACGAGCGTATTTCAGGGTTCGTCAGCTTCGACGCACGCGAGGAGACCGTCTACGTCACCCAGATAGAGGGGCCACCAGACGTGTACGCCGACCTCCTCGACGAACCCATCCGGTTCGCTCGTGCCGAGGGGATGGATATCGAGCTGTTCACGCTCGACAGCGAAAGCGACCTGGAGGAGGCTGTCGTCGAAGAGGGGTTCGAACAGGTCGGCCCGGGCCCGAGGTTCGAAGGGGAGCAGACGACCCGGTATCGACTGGAGCTAGACTGACACGGTCGTAACGGGGCCGTAATTCTGAAAGCGTCCAGTCCCTAGAGGCAAGTATGTCCCGTCCGCGTCGTCGCGAAGACGAGCCAGTCGTCACTCAGGAGATGATAGGCCTGTTCGTCGCTTTCGGAGGTGACATTATCCTGTTGCTTGTCCTCCTTGCGGTCCTCGGTGTCGCCTCCTGGACGGTCGCGCTCGGCGTCTCCGGAGTTATTCTCGCCGTCTTCGGGCTGTGGGCTGTCGAACGCTGGCGTCGGCTCCGGTCCCGAACCGACGACGGTGCAGCCGGGCTATCCGAACAGTCAGAGGGCGAAACAGCGCTCGAAACGCTCAAAAGTCAGTACGCTGCCGGAGAGATAACCGACGAGACGTTCGAGGCGAAACTGGACCGGTTGCTGGAGTCCGACCGAGAGCACAGCACACACAGCGAAAACGAAAAGACAGTCACCACCACTCACGACGAAACTCTCGAAGACCGGCGCTGAACTGAAGAGAGTGAAGGTGAGAGAGTCGCGGTCTATCCCTCCCGATGGCGTCTCGTGAGTATGGCTATCGTGACCAGTGCGACGAGGCCGACGAGAGCGACGCCGACTCCGAGCGCGCCGTCGTCGTCCGCCTGCTGTTGCCCGGCGTCGTCATCGTCAGTCTGTCCGTCGTCGACAGGCGTCGAGTCACCGCTATCGTCGTCCTGCTGTTGACCCGG
>LKMJ01000628.1_pt1 | contig 28042 bp, 47 predicted proteins | sample 643391 | NCBI WGS metagenome assembly LKMJ01 (sample SAMN04112250, study PRJNA286221) | soda lake metagenome | biome: soda lake; feature: Kulunda Steppe; material: water; isolation source: sample PL-Br10 brine of Picturesque Lake | place: Russia: Kulunda steppe | collected 2010-07 | reverse complement strand
CGCACCTGCCACGCACCTGCCACGCACCTGCCACGCACCTGCCGCGCACCTGCCACGCACCTGCCACGCACCTGCCACGCACCTGCCACGCACCTGCCACGCACCTGGCGCCACGCACTGGGGGGGCGCTGAAGCAGAGGGGTGCTTGCGTGTTCATGCTTGCATACACGTAGTGAGTGTGTGTGTGTGTGTGTGATGCTGTCCTTTGATGGCCAATGGTGATGAGCTCACCGCGCAGGCAATAAGACATGCAGGCGGGCAGGCAGGCAGGCAGCAATTTCTGGGCGTGCGCGTGTAAGCAACACACAACAAGGAAGGGTTGCGCAGGAAACTTGACTATACCAGCCAGCTCAGCCGGCGGCCTATGTTCTAGCCAGCTGAATGGCATGGCCAGCATGGACTTGTGCCTAGGAACGCAGTGTTTTCAAACAAGTCATCATCCCTGCAGACTGCAACTGGGCATGGACAGCGCTTGCATTAAAGCACCTGCTCAGATAGCCACTAACACATGGGGTTGTCCCTTCTCTATTGAGGGTGCCTTCTTTGCGGTGGCTATGACACTGTGTGGGGATGACTCTGTAAGGATGACACTGTCTGAGGATGCCACTGTGCGGGGATGACGCTGTGTGGGGATGACACTGTTTGAGGAAGTCCCTGTACTGCTGATGTTGCACGCCTTGCCTTTGCCTCCTCCGTGCAGGCATATCCCCCCACCCCCGCTAATGATGTATGTTCGCTTGCCTTGATATTGTTCTCCCTGCCCTCCATGCAATGCATCCCCCGGCCCCCTGTGTAGGCATCCCCCTGCCCTCGCCCAACTATGAGCAGCTGGACGCGGCTATGCGCCGGCAGTGTGCCAGCCGGAACCTGCAGCCCACTGAGTACTTCCTGAAAAAGGTGGGTGTCTGCTCCAGGAATGGCGGGCGCTGCCTCTGTGCATGCAGGCACACAAGCAGGCAACGAGGTGCGCCCTGGGTTCTGTGGCCAGGAGCACGTGTTGCGCAATGTTCATGCAGCCCAAAAGCGTGTGGGGAAGTCAGGGCTTGCTTCTGTGAAGGGGCACTGTCCTGTATGAATGTTCCATCCCTTTGTGGTATGTTTTAGCTGGCGTGGTCAATTTACATGACTCCGAGGTTTGACGGGGCTTCCCGGTGCAGGAGGGGCCTCCGGGAGGCTTTGCACGCTTTTGCCAATGCTGTGTGCTGCAACGTCCTACTCTTGCTGCCTTGCTGCCCTGCAGACGACGCAGCTGTATGAGATGATCATTGTGCGGCACGGTCTGATGGCTGTGGGGCAGCCCTTCAGCGGCAAGTCGGCGTCGCTGGCCGTGCTGGCCGGAGCGTTGACAGACCTGGCCGAGAGCGGTGAGTGGATGTGTGTATGGCTGTGTGTGTGCATGCGTGTGTGTGTGTGTGCGTGTGTGTGTGGCTGTCTTTGTGCGTGTGTGTGCGCATGTGTCCGGGTGGCTGTGCTGCTGGCTGAGCTCAGGGTGCTGGTGTGCAAGCGCTGTAGGCATGAAGGCACAGAGGCGAGCTTGATTGCATGCCCTTTTGCTTGCCAATCACCTCCTCATCAGGCCCAACCCCATTTTTTCACGTGCGTTTGCCTTTCGTGGGTGTGTCGTGATGCGCGAGGCTGTGGTGCTGCGTACACTCTGATCCAGCTCAAAATGCGGTGATAATAGGGCTTGTCACCAGCGTGCCGGTCCTGGCTGCGGCTGTGTGTGCACAGGTGCGGAGGGGCCCCTGTTCAGCAGGGTGCAGACGCGCATGCTCAACCCTAAGGCCGTGACGATGGGCCAGCTCTATGGCGAGACAGATCGTGCCACGCAGGAGTGGAAGGATGGGGTGGTGGCCGTCGCATTCAGGTACGTGCACTGAGGGGCAGAGGCTGGGGCTTGCATGACAACCAGCAGCAGCAGCAGCAGCAGCTGCTGCTGCGCTGTTGGCTGTCAGCATTCACCTGCATCCAGCCTGCCTGTGCCCACTTAGCGCTGCAAGGGCCACCTTGTGCCTTGGCTTTGGTGTCAAACCCTCCCCTGCCCCCTGGCCTGCATAGATGCTCTTGGGGCACTCAAGGGAGCGGCACACACTGCAGAGCTAGCTGTGTGGGGCTTGCTTGTTTGCTGGGTGCATGGTTGCCTGGCAGTGCTGCTGGACAACCTGTGGGCCTCTGTCCAGCTGCCTCTACCTCTGTTCAGCTGCTCCCTCCTCTGTTCGGCTGCTTCTTCCCCTACTCAGCTGCCTCTGCCTCTGTTCAGCTGCAACTGCCTGTGTCCAGCTGACTCTGCCCCTGCTTCTGTTCAGCGGCTTAGCTTGCTAAATGTCGCAGGCACCAAACTCCTTTGACGTGCTTAACCAATGTCTGCCTTTGCCACTTCTTTGCAGATGCCCCTGCCGCATACCGTTTTCACGCACTCTGCTTGGCTGTTTGCAGGGGGCTTGCCTCCGACCCTAGCCCTGACCTGAAGTGGCTTATCCTCGATGGGCCTGTGGATGCCATCTGGATAGAGAACATGAACACGGTGCGCGCATGAACACGGTGGCACATGAATACGGTGGATGCCATCTGGATAGACATTACAAACACGGTGCGCACATGCTGTATGTGTTGCAAGTAGACAAGGGATGTGGGCAGAGAGTGTTTACCTGGCCAGGGGCACCCCTCTGGCGCCGATAGTGCGTTGCGCGCCTTTGGGTTGCATGCACTGTTGGCAAGGCGCACTTTTCGCGCAGTGCGCTTTTGCGTGGCGAAGGCAGGGCCTTTTGGTGGGAGGAGTGCTGTGACTCGCAAAGTGGAACATTGCAGGCACTGGTCAAATGCAGGACATGCTGCCCAGGCAGCAGGGGGCTGGCATGTTCCACAGGCCTCTATTAGATGGCCACTACCTGTGGTGGTGGTGGTGGTGGCGGTGGTTGACAGCCCCTTTGTAGATGCCAGTATTGCACCTGTCTATGATGCAAATGTTGCACTTGCAGGTGCTGGATGACAACAAGAAGCTGTGCCTGCCCAACTCAGAAATCATCCAGATGAGCCCCACCATGTCCATGATCTTTGAGGTGGGGTCTTACAATTATAAGGCCCCCTGAGGCGGGCCTAAGGCTATTTTAGCTGCTTACTCAGGTGTCAACTAGCTCAGCCGCACCATGTCTTTGGTGTCTGAGGTGATCTAAGTTCGACCAAAGATGTATCACTCCACTCACAAGAAGATGCCCCAATCTGGCTTGAGATCAGTTTTTGAACAGGCCCTAAGCCCACTGACACGCTTTGCCTGTTGCTTCTGGCCTGATCTTTGCAAAATTCCACATTTTGCTGAAACAGAGCGACTCCAGACGCATTGCACGCCTGCAACTGTGTGCAGCCTCCTTGTGTATTTGCTCAATCCTGCCAGCCTTAGGGCCGTCCGTGCGCAGCCCTGGCCACCAAATCCAGCGCCATCTTTGCGCACAGCATCATGCTTGGCAAGACGAAATCAGGCCCCCACAGGTGGCCCCCTTGTAGACGAGCACATGAGTGTTTGTGTTGTCACTGCAGCATGCTGTTCCAACAGCCGAGCCCAGGTTCAATTGCCTGATCACAGTTGCATCTGCTAGGCCCCTGCGCATCCAAAGCTGGGTGAGCATCAACCTCAGAGACCCTCCATTTGGGCTGCAGGTCGGCGACTTGGCGGTGGCGTCCCCGGCCACTGTGTCCCGCTGCGGCATGGTGTACTTGGAGCCGCACCAGCTGGGATGGCGGCCACTGTTCACCTCCTGGCAGAGCGTGAGTGGAGGGAGGGTGGTATGGTCAGGGGGGCAGTGTGCTTGCGCAGGAGGCAGGGCAGCAGGGGGGCCCAGCGGTGGGTGCACCCACAAACCAGTGTTTTTGCTTCCTTGCTCCTGCTGCGCCAGGCTCTTGCTCAACAAGCCTGCTCACGATGCCTGTTGCTAATCTCGCTCAGTATGCTTTCTCAGCATGCTTTCTCACCATGCCTGCTTGCCACCCTTGCCCACCGTGCCGACGACCCGCAGACCCTGCCTCCAGCCCTCGGTGCGCGCACCATAAAGCACATCGAGGCCCTCTTTGACTGGGCGATGCCGGCATGCCTGCGGCTGGTGCGCAAGGAGATCAAGGAGATCTCGCCCACAGAGGACAGCAACATTGCCCGGACGTGAGTGGGTTGGCGACTAAGGGTGCAAGGGCGTGGGCTCGTGGGATGGAGGGGGCATGTTAAAAGATGTGTGGCAGTGGGGCCGTGGATGTGGGTGGGGGTGCAAGTGAAGCAGGGGATGGTCGAGGCCTTGCATGCATTGTTAATACTTCAAGAGCCTGCCAAGGTTGCAATGTGCTCATGCATCCTTGTGCTGATACGCAGCGTTGGTGCTAGCGCTAGTGCTGGTGCGGCCTTGCTTTTGTGTGGCTGCGGGTGCTGGTGCCCTCTGTGCTGATGCGTCATGTGCCCACACACGCGGGCTGGGGCTAGTGCACTCGTGACCACCTCCATCCTGCCCAATTGCCAGGCTTGCAAGCTTGTGGCACAGCACATTCCCAACAGCAACACCTGTTGCAGAGACCATAAGAGCGTCACACGTAAGCATAAAAAGAGGCTTTCATCAGGGTGGCGCAGGATCTGGTCAGGGATTGCCTAGGCATTCACAGTCTCACATCGGGATATGCTACCGCGCCACGGCGCCTGCAGCAAGCAATCCTTGCCTCCCACTTCCACACCCCACACGGTCAGTTTGGCTTGTACGGCATTTCCACATGCGCAACCTTCGGCACCATTTCTGCCTTAAAGCATGCGCATGCATGGAAAGCAATGCCACCTGCAGCGTGCGAGTCATTTGGATGCCGATGCTGTTTCAACATGCTTAGTCCAACAGATGCTGCTGCAAATTAACCTGCAGGACCATGCGCATTTTTGAGTCCCTGCTGGACAACTTCAGGGAGTCGCCCGATGGAGACGGGCTACCCCCGGAAGGTGGGCGGGCCAGCCTGAGCGACTCCCCTTCCAGTGCCAGTGCCTGCCTAAGGATGTTCACACTGATCGCATCCATCAGGCGCACACGCACACATATTTGTAGCACTTGTTGAAATCGCTTTTTACGGGCTTCTGCGCAGCCCTCCAAGCTTAGGGCTTGGGTTTTGCATCAGGCATGCACACATCAACCTCCTTGGCCTGCAAGCACCTTTCAATTGGCTTCTGTCTTCCGCAGATGTTAACTCAGGTGAATGGGTCAACACGATGAATGAAGGTGCATGCTTGTGCATGCACGCGCATGCAAACGCACGTCTTGCCCCATTTGTCACACGCGCACACGAACCTGCACACATGCACACACACGCCACAGGTGCCGCCCTGGACGAGGTCAGCAGGATCCAGATGGTCGAGGGCCTCTTCCTATTTGCACTCATCTGGTCGGCGGGGTGCACAGGGGATGGCGCGGGCCGCGCGCGCTTCAATGAGTTCTTCAGGGTGCTCTCCATCGGGGATGTGCCGCATGGGTGAGTTACTCTGGCCCCTCGCCTCCACTCCTGCCCTCAACCCTCAAATTCTCTGCAAGGTGCTGCTCCCCCCCCACCCTCCTCCTCCTGAATCTCTAAGGGAAAGACTCTGCCTCTCTACTTCACCCGAGTGTCTTTATTGTTGTTTCATGTCGCACCCTCGTGGGTATTGCACCACTGCTGGAGACGCTTGGCGCCAGCAAGCATGCAAACATGTTACACATGAACAGGCTGCCCACACACACAACATGCGTTGGCACATGCACCTACTGCAAGGTGCAGCTGCCTCCACTTGTGAGCGGTGCATCTCTCGTGTGAGTTCCCCTTGACCATCCCTGGCAGCGCTGCTGCCCGCCCTTGCACTCTTGAGGTGTAAGGCGCCATAAGCTCTGGACTGATGGTTGGGAGCTTACACCCTCAGTGCACTCAGTGCCCCATGGCCCCCTGGCGCTGCCGTGTAGAGTGGTTTGTGGCAGCCCTATCATGACAAGCGTGCGTATGTGCACGCGCGTTTGTGTGTGCGTGCATGTGTGTACGCGCGTGTGTGTGCGCCTGTGAACATGTGCGTGTCTGGTTGCGCATGCATGGCAGCCCTCTGATGTTAAGTGCATGCCGCGTGCGCCATACAGCGGCCTGTGGTGCCTAACGCTGGCCTCTGTTTTTTCTTGGCGCCGCAGCGCAATAGCTTTCTGTGCACTGAGGTCACGTATGCCTGGACAGCACGTGCATGCCATGCCTTGCGTGCAGGTACGACGAGTTCGTCCCCAAGCGCCGGCCGTCCCTGGTGGTGCTCCCCATGCCCCTGGAGGGTACTGTGTATGACTACACCTTTGACAAGCCCACCCTGGGGTGCGTCTCGAAGCACGCGCTGGCTGGAGGTTCTGCTCTTAGGCAATTGCAGGGGATGCAGAGGTCCCATCGGGGGCCATGCCCTCTGGTGCAGATGTAGATTGCCGTCGTTACCATCTCATCACCATCATCATCGCCATCATCATTGCTACATTCATCATCACATCATCATTGTCTTCAACATTATCGTCATCATCTTTGCATGACTCTGATGTGCCCATGTGGCCATGGTTCTTGTCCACTCTGGGCAATCATGCCCTTGACGCCAGCTGGGGAGCGCTCTTTCCTGCAGTGGCTCAGCTGCCCACGGGGGTGACCAGCACACACACTGAGGCTGTTGCACACACACACATACGCACACACACACACACTCACACACACACACTGAGGCTGTTGCTGCACACACACTGAGGATGTTGCACACACACACACACACACACACACACACGCGCACACACACACTGAGGCTGTTACTACCAAGGCACTGACCTCTTCCGACCTTCAATTTGAACAGTTTCCCCAGAAGACATTGTGCGACATGGTCCTTGCCACACACACTTGGTGGCACTAGCCTGCACGCTCCTGCTTTTGCGCCCATGGCACCAACCACCTGACTTTCATGTGCCCCCCCTGCTTTGGGCGTGTGCCTGGATGTGCAGCTGGAAGCTCTGGGATGACACCATCCCTGAGCTACAGATCCCCGCTGACGCGCACTTCTCCAATATCATCATCCCTACCAAGGACTCTGCAAGGTGCGGGGCGGACTTGGTCGCAAGCAAGCGAGCAAGCAGGGATGCAGGGAAGCCTTTGTCAACTTGGTACGGTAGCTCAGCAGGGCAGTGCTCCTGTTAATACCCGATAACCATGCAAAGGCTCGCTGGCGGCAAGCTCGACGCGGCATCTGGTTGTGTACAGGAAGATGAATGAGTCTGCAACACGTGAGGCCCCATATTCCTTGCTCTACAGCAAGAAATGGAATTCTCCTCAATAAAGTGTCCTTTGGATGGAGCATGTCACAGCGCCTACACGCATAATAAGCACAGTTACCATTCCCTGGACAACACGAGCCACACGAGGTGCAGCGCATCTGGTATGCTGTGCACGAGGTGCAAACCTGGCATGCGGAGCAACCGCTTTTGAATATATCCTTCTGGTGCGTATTAAGAGCGCAGGCACACCTCTCTCACAGACCTGGTGAGTTATGAGGATTGGCATGTCATGAGGGCAGGTTATGAGCTTAGGTTATGACCTGGCATGTTTATTATGGACCTGGCTCATTACAAGCGCAGGTACACCTTCCTCATGGACCTGGCGCTGCAGCACAGGCAGCCGCTGCTGCTGGTGGGGCCTACAGGCACTGGCAAGAGCGTGTACATCACCAGGTGGGCAAGCTGCGCGCCATGAGTTTGGCATCAACAGTGAAGCTGTGTTCCCTTTTAACTCACATGCGCAGGCAAGAGTGCACACGCCACCAGGCGTACCAGCTATAGGTTGTCTGCTTAAGGGCATTTCCTGTGTCATGTGCTGGGGTTTTACAAGCTGTGGGCTCTGTTGACTACTTACTGTACATGATCGGGCATGCCACACTGCATGCATGCCACGGCCCCACAGGCTCTGTGCCTGGAATCAGGCAGTTGGTGCCTTGACCATCAAGCAGCACGAGTTTGAGGCATGCAGTGCATGTCTAGAGCGCTCTGTGCCCCCAGAGCAAAGCAGGAGTGTGGTGACATGGCTTGTGGCTTCAGCGCTCACCTCACCATATGAATACAGTGCTTGCCTCACCATATGGATACTGTGCTTGCCCCACCATATGGATACTGTGCTTGCCCCACCATATGGATACAGTGCTTTCCTCGCCATATGGATACAGTGCTTGCCTCACCATGGATACAGTGTTTGCCTCACCATGGATATGCACATTTCACTGTGGATGCACACAGCTCACTGTGTGAATGGTGCTCAGCTCCTTGTGGATACGCACACCTCACCGTGGACACAAAACGCCTGCCCATGTAAAAAGAAATCACCGCAGACACGATGCTTGCGTCATTGTGTGTATACACAACTTATTGTGGATACGCACACCTCGATGTGGATCCAACTGAGCTGCACCTGGCGCCTGTTTGCAAATCCTAGGCACCTCACCTCCGGCCTGCCAAAGGACAAGTGGACCCCCATCTTCATCACCTTCTCTGCAAGGACCACTGCCAACATGACCCAGGAGCAGGTGTGTGTGTGAATGTGAAGGGGGGGCCGTTATCCAGCGGAACGCAGGTATGCACGCACGCGCACCCACGCGCACACCCAACTCAGTGCAGGCACCAAAAGCAGGAACAGCAGCCTACAAGTGATGTTGGGAGCCCTGCGCTGTGTGAGCTTCTGGGCGCAGCACACTGCGTGGGGATAAGCAGGTGGCATAGGGGGGCCTGTGAGCTTGACTGGAGGCCTTCTTGTAATACTTCTTGTAATACTTCTTGTAATACATCTTGTAATACTTCTTGTAATACCATACCATAATAGGGGAGCCTGTGAGCTTGAGGGTACTTGAGGGTTTGCCTCGCACGATGCGCCGGCCCGCAGGTGGATGGGCGGCTGGAGAAGCGCAGGAAAGGGCTGTACGGCCCGCCCATTGGCAAACAGGCAGTTCTGTTTGTGGACGACCTCAACATGCCCGCCAAAGAGGTGAGGCTGGGGCAGGAGAGGCAGGCGGGGTCCATCTGTCAGTGCCAGCTGCACAGGTGCTTGGGCTCAGCATGGCCTTAGTGAGCAGGCAGCTTGCCAGCAACTCGGGCCTGCCCATGTTCACTCACATCACCTGCTTGCATGTGTGTCATGTGTCACAAGCGCCCTCAACCCATGCTGCTTGGACGGTGTGCCAACCCCTCAGGTGTACGGCGCACAGCCTCCCATCGAGCTACTGCGCCAGTTCATGGACTACGAGGGCTGGTTTGGTGAGTGCCCTTGTCCCCTGTGCCGCCCCCCCCTTCTGCAGCTTTTGTGCAGGCCTGACGCATCAGTCCCGCTGTGGGCTGGTTTTGTGAGCGCGCCTGTGCCAGCAGCGCTTCTACATCAAGCCAGCAGCTCTTCCAGACTGACCACACTTCCATTTACCAACATGCCTCCCAACCCAATGCATGGTTAAACCCGGCAAGTTCTCCCCCCTCCCCCCCTCACACAAGCCCAGCCACGCTTAGTGCGGTCCCTCCCAAACCAACAACGCAGAATGCAGTGCTGTGCCTGCTGCGGTGCCTCCCACAACACAACGCGCGCAATGATGCATGCAGGGCGTGACAATGTGTTCCGCGCGATGTCTGGCGTGCTCCCGCTGGCGGCCATGGGGCCTCCTGGGGGGGGCAGGACATTTGTGAGCAACCGCTTCCTGCGCCACTTCAATGTCCTGGCCTTAGCTCAGGTGCGTGTCCTTGTGTGAATGTGTTTTTTTTTGGTGTGTTTTTGCGAGTGTGTGTTTGCGTGTGTTAGTGGGTGCGTGGGCAGGTGGGCGTGCACAGCTCTCTTCACTGTGTGTGTGCATGCACCAAGGACGGCTCTGTTTTGGTGTTTCCTCAAGTTTGTATGCGTGTACATGCGTGCATGTGTATATGGCTGAGCGTGGGCCACCATGCATGTGCTCATGGATATGCGCGCACTTGTGTTCGCAGCACACATGCATCTGCAGCGCGGACGCGCAATCCAGGATTTGGTACTGCAATGAGCAACTTGTCTTGCCTGCTAAGTGCTGAGCCTGTGCCAGCCACATAGCATATGCATGCATGGCTTATTTTCTATGCTCTCTTCTACAGCTTCTTCTGCGCTGACCTGCTGGGACGTGCAGGTGGGGGGGGTGCTTTCCCACTTTTGTGAAGGATTGGGTCGTGGGGACTGCAGAATCAGGGTAGCCCGAGCATGTGCATCACTTAGTTTACCTCACAATTTGCAAAGCAGGCGTCTCATGGCCTTCTATTCCACATCTCTCAAGGCATCCCTAACTGGCGCCTGGACGTCAAGGCCTTCTCCCCCACTATGTCTGCCTCATCACTGGTGCAGGTGTCCGATGACTCCCTGTCCTACATCTTCCAAAGCATCCTCGATTGGCACTTAGACACCAAGGGCTTCCCTCACTACATCCGCAAGATTGCACCCAGGATCATCAAGGCCACCCTCCAGCTGTACTCTAATGTGAGCAAGCGGCAGGCACTGGGCAGAGGGAGGGGAGCCAGGTGCCGGCACGCATGGACGCCTGCGCTGTTTTGAAAATCATACAGTGCCTGCGCTGTGTTTACACAGCGCCCGCGCTGTGCTGACATGCAGTGCCTGCGCTGTGTTTACACAGTGCCCGCGCTGTGCTAACATACAGTGCCTGCGCTGTGCTAACATGCAGTGCCTGCGCTATGCTAACATGCAGTGCCTGTGCTATGCTAACATGCAGTGCCTGCGCTGTGCTAACATACAGTGCCTGTGCTATGCTAACATACAGTGCCTGCGCTATGCTAACATGCAGTGCCCGCGCCATCCTGGTCAGCCTCAGTGCACCATACACTCACAACCCCACACACCTAGCCAACCTTGGTGTACTAGCATGTGGCAGCAGGCTGCGCCCCTGCTGTGTGCCCTGCTACGGGGCAGAGGGTGCCACGGCCTATTCATTGATTGCTGTGTCGTGGTGGTGGCTGAGGACCTTGAAAATGGTGCCGAAGGGTTATGGACAGTACAAGTGTATGTGCGCGTTAGTTAAGCGTGAATGTGTTGCATGTGTTTGTGGGTGCGCATGCGTGCGTGTGGCATCTGTGTCCTTGTGATGCATCCTTGCAGCACAGGCTCCTTAGAAGCTGGTGGCACTTTTAATCACGCTGCTTGGTTTTGGAACTTGCATGCGTGCCTCTGTGCTCCAGCCATCAACCTGCTGTGTGATCCACACAGTGGGTTGCTGGTGGAAGGCCCAGCACTTGCGCTTGCCACCTGTTCTTGCCCGCAGTCGACCTCCACGCTGCTGCCTACGCCCACCAAGAGCCACTACGTGTTCAACCTCAGGGACTTTGCTAGGGTTGTGCAGGTGTGTGTTCAACCTCAGGGACTTTGCAAAAGGGTTGTGCTGGTGCGTGACTGCATTTGCATCTAGCAAGGGTTGTGCTGGATCGCAAATGCATTCGCATCTGCACCGTTACAATGGAGCAGGGCACAAGCTAGAAAGGCACCTGCAGTGTTAGAGTTTAGCACTTGCATGGCAGTAGCAGTGCAGGGTGTGTGACAGCGGCACATATCCATGGTGCAGTGTGTGCGACAGCGGCATAAATGTGGTGCGAGGTGTGTGACAGCATGTGGTATCCATGGTTCAGGGTGTGTGACAGCTTGAGGCATCCATGGTGCAGGGCAAGCGGCTGCCATCACGGCACAAGGGGGAAATGTAGAGCAAAAGGTGCCTCTGTGGCTGTAGAGGGGCTGAAGACGACCACAGGTGTGGTGGACCACCCTGCCGGCGTCCGTCAGTGCAGCGACCACCTCGATGTCTTGATGTGGGCAGCGCACCAGTAAGCACGTACCAAGCCCGAACACGCACTCGAATGCATCACATGCGTCTTGCCGCGCACACCTGGGCAAACCTGTGCTGCAGGGTGTGATGATGATGCCGAAGACAGCGCTGCCTGCTGGCAATGCCGCCGATGCCACCGCCCTTTACAAGCGGCTGTGGATCCACGAGGCCCTGCGCGTGTTCTACGACCGCCTAGTGGACGAGCAAGACCGGGAGTGGCTGCTAGATCAGGTCCGCAATCCACAGCAAAACAACTGCACCGCTGATTTGCTTATGGGACCCTTGTTTGTGTCAGGCTTAGAGCACCTACTGTGCCGCGGAGCCGGTGTGCGCCGTCGACTCCACTTGACACCGCGCCCATGCCGCGGTGGGCTTTGTGCTCACACATCTGCTATTGCAGCGCCTGGATGCTGGTTCCTTCAGTCAGTTTGAAGTCGCTCACTGCACGCTTCAAACAGTGGCCTACTTCCCCTGATCCTGCCATCCTTTCTTCCCCCACTAGATGGCCACGCTTGTGCAGCACCCAGCAGGCTGCCCACATTTATGAGGCCAGCGTTCACCTTTTGCTCACAAGATGCGTGCACAAATCGCTGGCGTGCTGTGCCCTGCAGCTCCCAGCTGGGCTGAGTGGGCAGTGCCGAGGATGCTAGCTTGGCTTGCATGTGCAGCAGCAATGTGCAGTGCAGCCCGAAAGTGCCGGCTTTGCTTGCTTGTGCAGCACAGGCTGGTGCTAGCTGTTCTTGGGCCCAAAGCAGAGTGCAGGGGGAGCATGGCCCCTGAGCTGTTGCCATTGCCGCAGGGACTTCGGGCCCGCCAACCTGCCTGTAATGATGTGTCCGCAGCTCAAAGACATCACCGAGTCCACGCTGGAGGTGGAGAGCCTGCCGGAGCTGATGGCACACCTGCTGCCCAAGAGCAGGGCGGGGGCGCAGCGCCTTGTCGCTGACGACATCCGCCGCTGCTTCTTTGGCAACTTTGCGGACCCCAGGGTGGACATCCCAGATCGCATGTGAGATGTGATTCATGCATCATGAATCGTGATGGCCTGCCAGATCCTGTTAACCCATCCCTTTTCATGATATCATGTGCTGTCGAGCAGCAGTAGCATGTGGGGTGAGAGCCTCTGCATGCAAAGATGGGTCACTCGGCGCGGCCGCGGCGCGTGGAGCAATAAGTGGCAGCTCAGCCGGGTATGAACAAAAACCGCGCTCAAGAGCGGGCTCAGGCTGAAGTAATTCATAATGTAAACATGGGTGTCTTTTTCTGGCCACCCGCATGCATGGGCCTGCATGGGCCTGCCGCCACGCTCATGTGCAGCTTCATGCGGCACGCCATTCCGGGCACGTGTCTTGCTCATCCACGCGCAACTTTGCGAATGCCGCCACGCATGCTTGCAGCTACACGGAGATCTCAGATGTACAGAAGCTGATTGCGGTTGTAGAGGATTACCTGAAGGACTTCAACGCCACGAGCAAGAGGCCCATGAACCTGGCCATGTTCCTATTTGCGGTGGAGCATGTCAGCCGCATCTGCAGGTGAGCACTATGGGACAGGCATACCTGTACACATGCCATTGGCTGCCATGCGTAGCACAAGCAAACAGCGCATGCCTGTGCAAGCAATCAGGCACGCTGTGGTCCCTACCCAGCAGCTCAACTTTACTGTTGCGCTGACATTTTGAACAGACCACCTTGGGCTTTTGGCCATAACAGCCCTTCGCTGAGTAGGGCTACCTCAAAGGTAGAGCAAAGCTGCTTGAAGGGCTTGATGCTGACAAGCTTCAAGCTCTGTGCAATCCATGCTCAACACCGGCCCTTGAAGCTCCATAAGCTCCTTTTCGTTGTGCCTCCCCCAAATCTGACCATTTTGGGCAGCTTGCCCTTTGAACGCTCAAGTTGTGCTGTGCTTTTATGTGGATGAGCTCAAGGTGCCCTGTGTACGTCCCAAAAGCTGATGCATTGTCAGTGCCAGCATGAGCCCATGGGTAATCTGAACGCACCTGTGCCCATGCGCGGCTGCTTTACTGCTGTGTAGGTTGCTGAGCCAGCCGGGGGGACACATGCTACTGGTGGGCGTGGGAGGCAGCGGCCGGCAGTCGCTTGCACGTCTTGCAGCCCACATCTGCGGCATGCAGGTCTTCCAGGCAAGTAGACCCTCTTTCTTTGCACCTAAATGCGCATTTGCTGCAAACACATGCTCCCTGGAGAAATGTGTAGTCTTCAAGACAAAGTCATCAAGACAATCCAACACCAAGGGGGTAGTCTTTCAGGCCACATGCTGGTGCTCTGGGTGAGCAAGTCTTGCCTTGCTGCGAACATTTAATTGATAAGTTTAAGGCTATTCAAGGCTCTGCTCAAGATTTTTTCCATGCTGCTTGCGCTGGGTGCTTTATTGGTGAAGGTGTTGTGAATGCTGATGTGTTTGGCTTGATTGCAGGTTGAAATCACAAAGAACTATGGGCGCACAGAGTGGCGGGAGGATTTGAAGAAAGTGCTGCGCCGTGCAGGGGCTGAGACAAAACCAACAGTCTTCCTTTTTAGCGATGCTCAAGTGAGCAGTCTGTGCTTGCAGTGTGCATGTATGCAGGAAAGGAATGACTATTTAACCTGCATGCTGCGTGCCTCACTTACAATGACCTGATTTGCCTAGCCTGGCAGTTCTCCTGCCTTGTACTGCCTGGAGCATCACCAAAGCTTTTTGGGTAATCAATCGTGCCTTTTTATGTGTGCATACCTGGAGCATGCCACGCAAGTGCAACTCCATGGCATACATGCATACTGGCATGCATCCACGTCCGTGAACGCATGCAAACGCACATACATACACGCCCATAGACACAGCATAGCACAGCACAGCACGCGTGCTCTGCTGCCGCTTGCGCAGACCAAGGAGGAGTCATTCGTGGAGGACATCAACAACCTGCTGAACGCGGGCGAAGTTCCTAACATGTTCCCCAGCGATGAGCGCATGGCCATCCTGGAGGCCGTGCGGCCGGAGGCCTCCAAGCTGGGCCTGGAGACGCCCCTGGAGCTGTGGGGCTTCTTTGTGCAGCAGGTGGGGGCGCCTTGCCTTCTAGCCTGCCTGTGCAGGACCTCACTTCTAGCAGGCACTTGAAAGCTGTAAAGGACTTCATGTATGTGTGCGCTGACCCCATCAGTGCGTGTGTCCTCCCTCAAGCTGCTTGCCTGCGCTGTCCATGCAACCTAGGCAGCTTGTTTGGGTCACAAGAGGGCACCTTCACACTGCATGGGTGGTTCTCTTCAGGCAGAAACTTCCTTCCATTGACTTCTACTTTAGGCCTGGCGATTGTTGGGAGCATACTGTGAAAGTTCAAAAGCTGCTTTTGCAGCGCATAGGCAGGGCATTGCAAGGCTTATGAGGTGCTAGCGGTCAAGCAGCGCTGCCTGCCAGCAATACCAGTGTTCAAAAGCAGCGCTGCTAGTGAGAGAAACTTGCAGTCAAGGCTTGCAAGATATGCTAACAGTCAGAGCAGTGATGCAAGAGATGCTTGCAAGAGGTGCGAGCAGTCAAAAGCAGCGCCGCCTGCAAGAGGCACACACTTGCCAAAGCATCTCATCAGAATGTAGGTATGCATAGAAATCCTTGAATTCAGTTGCATCCAATGCCCACTCCGTCTTCTTCACCCATGGAGGGATCTATTCGAACCCCTCTTTTGGATAATTGCGACCTCGTTGATGCATCCTTATGTAGCAAGTCTATTTGAACACGAGCAGCTTCGAAGATTAAAAAATGCTTTTGCTTAACCAACTCGTGCAGGGCTGCCAGGCTGGGGCAGTGGCACTGTTTACAGTATTGCAGAGTCCTGCAGGCTCTTCACAAGTAAAGGACAGTGCATGCGTTGCTGCTGTGCTGCTGTGCAGTGCCGCACATTCCTGCATGTGGTGTGGTGCTCCTCCCCCATCGGCACAGCCTTCAGGGAGCGACTTCGGCAGAACCCTTCCATTGTCAACTGCTGCACAATTGACTGGTGGGTCACTTGGGGTTTGGGAGGGCTGCTGAGCTTTGACGCCTGAAAGCCTGGAGGGTGCCTGAGGAAACACCTCTGGCGTTCACATGCGCTGCTATGAGCTGGAGGTCAAATTGTGGTTCTGTTTGGTATCAGGCTCTTGCTCTTTGGTCGTTTTACTGATGTTTGGATCTGATTTCTTGCCTATTAGCAACATTGTCCCGGCGCAATGCCTTGTAATACCCACTGGTCCGTATGGCTGCACATTTCTTGCATTAATGCCTGACGTGCCTTGACCAGCATGACCGGAACAATGCTACTGCGCGTGAGGTTCCTTTTGTTGGATGTGGTTCAAGCAAAGTAGTGGTTGACTAAGCCAATCCATCTTCAATTTGAGCACACTCTGCTCCCACATCTCCCTCCGTTAATGCACTGCAGGTTCCAAAAGTGGCCGGAAGATGCATTGGAGGCAGTGGCTTACAAGTTTTTGAAGGAGATGGGCAAGAACCTGGTGGGTTTTGCATGCAAGATGGTGCTTGCATCTGCCTGTGCCCGGTGCCCTGACCTGTTATGGGATCATGGCTGGATACTGGACCTGAGTCAGGCTTGCAAGTATGGTGTAAAGTGAAGCGCTTAGTGTGGTAGCTTTGCACGTCTCTGTACATGCCCTGCGGTGCTTCCCATGTTACGTGGTGCCTGCCTTGCATAGGTCCATAAGCTTACGCCAGTTCCTGCCTGACATTGGTCCGTACGCCCAAGTGTGCTGTGCTGCATGAGGGTGCCGGGAGCCAAGCGCACCAGGCGCAGGGGCTGGTGTTTGGCCCCCGTGCATCACCATCCATCATAGGCTGCCCACCCCGATGCACCCCTCTGCCCGAGTTCCCTGCACAAAATGCAACGTCCCAGCATTGATCAATCCATGACGCATCATACGCTATGCAGCTCGAGTGCTGGAGCAAATGTGGGCATCATTTTGAACGGATGCCATGTTTTCATGCTGAACTCACAGGAGGACGGCACGCGCATCAAGCTGGTCACGTTGTGCCAAGAGATGCACCGCTACATCGTCAAAGTCTCCCAAGACTTCCTGCAGGTGTGCTCCAGGAGGGGCAGGTGTATGGCTTCTGGGTTGACCTTCCAGAGACATTGGCTCTGCCTTTTATCGTCTGTGGCTCTTTGATCACCTGTCGGGTCAAAAGCCTGTACCTTTCCTGTGCCTTTTAGACCTGATCTCAGTCCGGTGAGTGCTCATATGGGCTTTGCCATTTTGATTTTGCACTGGTGCTCCACGGCGATGCTCAGCAGCATGGGCCCTTGCTTCTGTTTTAACTGCAACCAGAGCCATGATGGGGTTCAGCAATGCAAAAGAAAATTCTGCTCACCAAGCGCATATCACATGATCCATGTGATTTGAGCGCATGGTGCCCAAGCATTGTGTATGCCATGCCTTCCTGGTGATGCAGGACCAAGGAAGGTTCAACTATGTCACCCCCACTTCTTACTTGGAGCTCATCACCTCGTTCAAGACCCTCCTGGAAGCAAAGCGAGCACAGGTATGGGCGGGCTTGCTTTGCAAGTAGTGCACTTTGCTTGACTCTGGAAGAAGCATCTTTTTTGCGTGTCTCTTCCAAAACCAGCAGTCATTTATTGCTGCAAATTACAGGGGGGCAAGCACGCAAGTGGGCCTGCTTTAGTGTCACTTGCCTGCTAGCATTATTGCCGCAGCGCTCGGTAATGTTGCAGCGTGCAGCCCAGTTCTGTCTTTGACAAGAACGCGGTTCTTGGACCAAGGTGCCGGGAATGTGCACGCAGATAATGATGGGCGCAAATGTATGGACAGGAAGACACTCCGTTGACTGTGGCACAGCAGAATATCTCTGGCCATGCACAAGAACTTCTGGTTGTGTGTGCTTGCCCTACAGAAAACCAAGCTTCGCCAACGGTACATGGTGGGATTAGAGAAGCTGCGCAGCAGTGGCGAGCAGGTGATGCGGGGTCCTTCATGTTCTGTGCTGCACATGCAGGCTGTTAATTGACCTAGCCATGCCTTTATCATGAAGCATACCATTCACTGCTGAGCATGTGAAAGGTGCTTGCAAGTGATGGCTGTGTATAAGAAGTCAGCTGCCGGCTAGTCAGGATGAGCTTATGGCATGCGCTGAAGGAGACTGAGACTTCCTGCCTGCCTGCTGGTGCTCAGGTGGCAGGCATGCAAGCTGAGCTGCGGGCCCTGCAGCCGCAGCTGGTGCGCACCGTGGCGGAGGTGGAAAAGCTGATGGAGACCATCGCACGGGAAAAAAAGGAGGTGGTGGAGCCAAAGGCTGCTGTTGTGAAGGTGCGTGCTGTGTTTGTGCCATGCCACACCTTGCACAGGTGGTGCTCTGTGCGTCCAGTCATCCTGCTCCCTGTCATCCTCCAATGCTGTGCTTGTCATGCTTGCTGTGCTTCCTGTCGTGCCTGCATAGAGTATGCAGTGCCCCATCCGCTGTAATTCTTGCCTGCTTGGACGCCTTGGCCCATGCAGGAAGAGGAGGTGCGCGTGCAGGAGAAGGCAGATGCGGCAAAGGCCATCAAGGACGAGTGTGAGGCTGACCTTGAGGAGGTGCGTGTGTGATACAGGCCATCAAGGAAGAGTGAGAGGCTGACCTAGAGGAGGCATGTCTGTCAGGCCACGTGAGCCAAAAAGGATTGCAGGAGCATGCCACACCATGCAACACAGCAGCCGCATCTTGGCGTACGGCATAGCTTATGTTATGGGGGCTGCTACGCAGCAGCTGTATCTTGCCATGCTGCAGGGCTTTTGCATCACGGCATGCAGTAAATAATGACTTCTTTTACCAGATACGGCATCAGTAGAGGTGTAGGGCTGCCTTGGACACCATCAGTGCCATATTCTGCCACCATCGCGTAGGCCATCCCCATCCTGAATGATGCACTGGCCGCTCTGGACACCATCAAGGAGGCTGACATCAACTACATCAAGAAGTTGGGCAACCCGCCAGGGGCCATCAAGCTGGTGCGTGCATGTGTCAGTGTTGATCGCACATACTTGCACAGGCATGTGTATGTGTGTACGCCGTACCTAAGGGTGTGTGGGTGTGCACGCATTTCACACGTGCACACCCTTGTTGCCTCCCAGCAAGCACCACCAAGCCTTGATTTTCAACGCATGGCTCAAAGGCGTGGGTGGCTCTTGGCGGGCCACAGAGTTTGAAGTGTTGGAGTGCCAATGAGCCAGCCAGTCACTTTCAGGAAGGTGTAGCTACAAGAAAGCATGAGTGTGATGGAGTCATCGTGGTGTTATTGCTCTGTTGCACATCCTCACCGCCCGCCTGAGCAGCACTATCCCCGTTGCTACCTATCACTTTCAATCCATGTTGGGGCGCACTTGTGTGTAATTGGCAGGTGCTGGAAGCAGTCTGCGTCATCTTGGACGTGAAGCCTGCCAAAATCAAGGACGACTCAGGCAAGATGGTCGCCGACTACTGGAAGCCCAGTGTGGCGCTCCTAAACGAGAAGGTGTGCAGACACCTGAATGCCTCACACGTTGGGGCCAAAAGCGTCCTGAGTGCCTTGAACCTTGATTGGGCAGCGCCGCTTATGCCCCTCTCCCCTGCTCTCTCTGAGCTCACATTGTGATTTGTGTGGGTGTCACAGACTCAGGGGGACACACAGACATCACGGCCATGCCCTGCTTCCACCACATCCACAACAGCCGCACCACCTGGGTGACCTGATCTGAGCTGAGCTGAGCTGAGCTGAGCTCAGGTCAGCTCACTCACCCTACCTGTCGCCATGTGCGGGTGTCACGCTGCAGGAGTTCCTGCAACGCCTGAAGACGTACGACAAGGACAACATTCCGCCCCGCATCATTGCCGACATCAGGTAGATTACCTGACACTTTGCAACTGCTTGGCACCTTTGCATACCTCACGCAAGCACTGCCAGGTTATCTAAGACGCTTATCTATTTGCATCAGCACACGTTACACACATCTTGAATCGTACATCCATGCATGGGCCTCCTCAGCTGCATCGTTGCAGCCGGATGTCAACATGGTTGTTGCCTATTTGCGGCACTGTTTGGCGACTCATGACTTGCTCACCCTTGCGCAGGTCCAAGTATCTGACTAATGAGACTTTCACACCTGAGACGGCAAAGAAGGCCTCACCAGCGGCTGAGGGGATGTGCAAGTGAGAGATCGAAGCTGTGTTGGATGCAAATGCAAAGCCTGCAAAACCATTCACACTCCCTTCCCCTGTCCCTTGTGCCAGCGCTTTTCATCAGCAACCTGCAGCCTGTGAAGTGTTTGCTGCGCTGCTTTATTCATTCATAGCATGCTATTTGGAGGCTTGGCTGAGCGGCGTGAGTTCTGTTTGTGCTTATAGATCTCTTACCTAAAACTGACCATGGAGAGCCGCACAAGTGTTGCATTCAAATTTATATCGTCACTTTGCGTGGGTCACTCTCCTTGCAGGTGGGTGCATGCCATGTCCAGTTACGACAAAGTGGCCAAGGTTGTGGCGCCCAAAAAGGCAAAGCTGGCAGAAGCAGAGGGAAGCTATCAGGAGGTACGTGTGCAGAGAATGTGTGCAGAGACTCCAATTTCAATTAATCAGATTGGCGTAGGCAGAGGTCCCACTCACAAGCTTCTAGGAGGGGTTGTGAGGAGGGGCGTGCAGAGCGCACTGGTGTGAGCCTGAACTCCATAGAGCTTCTTTAAGGTGCAGTGTAGTGGAGTGTTATGTATGTGGGGCCAGGAAAAGTTCCATGGGTAGAGCTCAAGCTATATAATAGATGGTCTTAGGCTTGCTTGACACTTAGGCTGGAATAAGTGCCCACTATACAATGCCACTCTAAATTTTGTTGGACCTTCAGCGTCTGCTGCAGGCACGTCCCAGGCACTAGCTTTGGCTCACCTTCACCTCGTTGTCTCCTGCAGGTCATGGTGGGGCTGCGGCAGAAGCAGGACGAGCTCCAACAGATCATGGACAAGCTTGGCGGCATGGAGGTGGGCTTGTGATGCACCTGAGCCTTGCTGATCTTGGCGGCGGCTCGCTGCCGCGCACTCGCAAAGGAGCCTTGCCTTCTTTTAGAAGACTGCTTTGCGACTGCTGACTGCTAACTTTCTGAGGGCCTGATTGAGGTGGCGCAGAGCCAGGAAGTCGGCCCAGTTCCATGGGCGCAACAGAGCCGCTCACCCACACAGTCTCCCCCAACCTGTGTGTGCCTGCAGGCCAGCTTGCAGACGAATCTTTGCCCTGATCTTGACCCTGCAGGTCAGCCTACAACTGAACCTGCACTGTTTATCATTAATCCCACCCCTTGCTTCCTTCCCCTGACCCTTATCCTGGCCCTGCAGGCCAGCTTGCAGAAGAACACGCGCAAGAAAGAGAAGCTGGAGGCTGAGGTTGAGCAGTGCTCCCTGAAGCTGGGCCGCGCGGAGCAGCTCATTGGTGCGCTCAACCACACATCCCACTCCGCATGTTATGCCGATGCGCATGTCAAAGGAGTATTTGAGCTGTGCGCACGAGCACCATAGGTAGCGTCCATAACTCCTGGGGTGGGCCAAGCAGAGCACTTGTTTCCAGGGGTCCGGCCTCCTTGATTACATCAGCAGCATGTAGGCTTGTGCATGGGCCTACTCTGCAGGATGTGTGCTTTTCAAAACTCTTGCTTCCTGGACCATGTCCTTGCTGCAGGGTGAGACGGCATGGGGGGCGGATGCTGGTTCACTACACGCGGCTCCAGCTGGCCTTGACCTTTCCTTCCCCTGGTGCTGGTGTGTGGCACATTGCAGGCGGCCTGGGAGGCGAGAAGGCGCGCTGGACGGAAACCGCAGAGAGCCTCGCCCAGGAATTCACAAACCTCACAGGGGACATGCTCATCAGCGCAGGCTTAGTGGCGTATGCCGGGGCGTTCACGCCTACGTACCGCAACAGCATTGTGCGCGCGTTCCTGGAAATGTGCAAGTGGGTGCATGGCGGGCGGGGGGCGGCGTGGTGTTGTTGTGTGCCTCCAAGGAGGCGTGCTGTGTTGTGGCTTGTGTAATTCGTGCAGGTGATCCTGGACATGTGTGAGCGTCGGAATGGCAGGCAGCTTGGTGCTGCTGTACAGCCTGGCGACTGATGTGCTGCATGATGGCGTGTGGCGGGGCAGCCTGTGCGTGCCTAGCGTGTGCGCCACCCTCCTTTTTTTAGCAAGGTTGCTGCTTCCATACCCAGACCATTTGTAGGCATGCAGTGCAGCCTGGTGGCTCTTGCAGCAGGGCTCAGCACTCAAGCAAAGATTTTTGCTCTGCTTGCAGGGTTGCCCGTATCCCTCATAACCCACGCTTCAGTCTTGCAGCAGTACTGGGTGAGCCTGTCAAGGTATGTCGGACTGCATGTGCAGTCTGCTCTGCAGATGCCATAAGCCAAGATTTCTGTGGAAGGATACGGCTTGGACAAAATGTGCTTGTTTCTCAAAGCACTGGAATGCGCCAGGTGAAGCTGATCTACAGAACATGATGTTCGAAAAAGACGGCAGGCATGCAATGACACCACACATTTCACATCACTCCAACCCAAGGCATACCTCCACTTTCTAACGGCCTCCCTTTTTATGCTGATACCCTGCAGGTCAGGGAGTGGCTGATAGCTAGCCTGCCCAATGACACTTTCTCCATTGAGAATGCCATTATTGTAGCAAATGCGCGACGTTGGCCTCTGTGCATCGACCCTCAGGTAAGGGCGTGCAAGAGTGTTTCCGAGGCAAGAAGGGGAGTTCCTAAGGCTTGTCAGTGTATTCTCTTGCGCGTTTTGGTGTGTAGACCTTCAGGTCAGACATGCAGGAACAAAACTGGTTTTATCACCCTTCCGGGCTTCCAGTGCAACCATAAAAGACGATGAGGCAAGCAGTGGCTCCTACACAGCTTTTGGGGCCTGTGTGCAGCACAATTCAAAGTTAATTCACACGCGCAGCGGTCCTAGCAAGAGAATGATGCACGTTCAATTCCTGCTTCTCCCCGACATTGGTAACATACTTTGCTGCCAAAACACGCTCAGCTGCTAAAGCAAGCACAGCGTCATATAAGAGACCTTGGGCTCCGCCAAATCTACCTTGCTTCTGCTGCGCAACTCTGTGCCATCCTTTGGAAGTCCACTGACCTGTCTGTGCTTGAACTGTGCTTCCCGCTCTACAGGGCCAAGCCAACAAATGGATCAAAAACCTGGAGAAGGCTCACAAGCTGAATGTGAGTACAAGTAGAATTGGAGGCAGCCTGTGCACTGCTCAAGCGTACATGAAGGCCAGGGGGCATTGCATTCCTGTTGATTAGCATTCCAGCTCAGGGGTGCTGGCCTGATTCGTCCTCATAGGTCTCATACTTTTCTTGTTTGCAGGTGATAAAGCTTTCTGAGGGTGGCGAGTACATGCGCACCCTTGAGAATGCTATCCAGTTTGGGCTCCCTGTGTTGTTGGAGAATGTTGGTGAGTGGATGCAGCTGCAAGCAGGTGGTTGTGCCTCTGAAACCTTGCCAAGCTGTCTGGTTCTTATGTAAAGTAGAGACTCTGCATGCTTAAGTATTGGATTTGTTGCAATCAAGCGCCCCTATTTCTTTCTACAAGCGCCATTCAAGGCATGATCATTGGCCGCATCACCTTGCATCACACATGCATCTTTCAATGGTGGCGCGTGGCTGTGCAGGTGAGGAGCTGGACCCAAGTCTGGAGCCGCTGCTGTTGAAGCAGACCTTCAAGCAGGGTGGCAACACATGCATCCGTCTGGGCGATTCCACAGTCGAGTACTCCAACGACTTCAGGTGTGTGTTTTGAGTGTGCTTGTGTGCACGATCTGATGCTTGCGATACCATGGCACTGAGCCTCCAAGCACACCCTTGGCAAGCTCATCCTGAACAGCAACCACCAAACAGAGAAGAGTGTTGTACAGGTAGAAAAGCCTGACCTGCATGCTGGAAGCGTCACTTGTCACACTCCCACACCAGTCAGGCAACCCACACACCCACCCTTAACACCCTCAGGTTCTACATCACCACCAAGCTGCGCAACCCGCACTACCTGCCTGAGGTGTCGGTTAAGGTCACACTTCTGAACTTCATGATCACACCCGCGGGCCTCAGTGACCAAATGCTGGGTGTGGCTGTGGCGACGGAGAGGCCTGACCTGGAGGAGCAGAAGGCCTCGCTGGTAGGTGTTACTAGCAGTGATGCATAGCGGGCTGGCGCTGCTGACAGATGATGTGGAATGTGCTGCCAGAGAGGTCTGCTGGCAGGTGCTTCAGCAATTGCGATGGGATAGCGCTTGGATGGCAACGTTTTAGATGTGGTAGCGGAGGGCCGCCATTAGGCTTTCCTTGTTGTCAGCTGCCAGCAATTGCAAGGGCCCTGGCACTGCCAAGTACTCCTGGCATTTGCACACAGCCGATGCGCAAGTTCCATTGAGCTGGCTTTCCTGAAGCCTTCTTCTGAAGCTGGGCGGTAAGCTTTGTGTCCCTGGGAAATTCCAGCTTGCCTGAAAGGAACAATTTCTGTGCAAACTCTAGTCACTGAGCATGGTTACCTCCAACTTGCAGGTGGTCATGAGTGCTGAGAACAACCGCAAGCTCAAGGAAATCGAGGATAAGATCCTAGAAGTGTTGTCCAGCAGCAAGGTAAGCAAATCCTGTCCAAAAGCAAGGAATCATGCACGTAAAGCCTGCCATATCTCAGCCATGCTCCAGCTGATTTGTGTTGCTTGTTATCTCCTTTTATGGTTCACACTGCATGGTTCTGTACAATCTGTGCAGGGGAACATCCTGGAGGACGAGACTGCCATCCACATCATCACCGATGCTAAGCTTCTGGGCAATGAAATCGCTGAGAAGCAAAAGGTGGGCGTACATAAGCTTCACTGTGTGACTTGCACCTAGTGACATGGTGTATCAATTTTGGAGAGTGTTTGTATTTACCCCAACTGACAGACTGATTGGTTGGCTGGAGAATAGAGGGATAGAACAGGAAAAAATGGATCAATGGACGAGTGACCAACAGACAAGCCCACGTTCACATGAAAAGCAAGGCACATGGTCATCAAACATCACTTGGCTGCAGGCAGCTGAGGCCACAGAGGCCGAGATCGACACGACACGAGCTGGCTACAAGCCTTGCGGGGACTACACATCCATCCTCTTCTTCTGCATCTCCGACCTGGTGAGTGCTTTTCCTCCGCCCTGGTGTGTGACTTTGTGACCTCTTGATTGCTCAGGGTACGGAGGTGTGCGCTTAACCTGGCCATGTCTTCCTGTGTGCAAAACCTTGGGGTAAAGGGTGCTGGGTTGCCCAGCATCTTTTGAGATGGCAAGGACTCCTACCTGTACTGCTAAAGAATCTCTGAATCACCTCGCTTGCTGTAGATCGCCGCTTGCGTTGTCTGCAGCTGATCTTGCGTCTTCTACACGGCAAGCCAGCATCAGTCCAGAGTGCTAACACCCCTCATCATGTAGCACAAACCTGCCTGTGTCCACTCACACCAATGTGCGTGCCTACCATCCCTGTGTCCCCACGCGCTTGCCTTGCAGGCCAACATCGACCCCATGTACCAGTACTCTCTGCCGTGGTTTGTGAACCTGTTTGTGGCCAGCGTGAATGCGGCTGCCAAGGATGCACGTGTGCCGCAGCGGCTGGCCAACATCTACGACCACTTCACCTACGCGCTGTACTGCAACGTCTGCCGGTGCGTGAATTTCAAGGGGAGCTCAGAAGTGAGCTTTCTGCTCCTACCAAAAACAATAAAAACCTGCAAGGTGGAGCCAACATTGCTTTGGAAGGGTGCAGGTTGATAAGTATGACAAAACTGGCGTGAGCGACAGGAGCGCACATGCCTGATCTATGTTTTATGTGTCTGTCCTGCTTTCCACCCAGAAAGTGGTGACTTCTCCACAGGGCGTGGCTGTGTGCAAGCAGCGAGAGAGATGGGGACACAAAAAACTGTCAACATGGTTTTGGGGGGGTTTTATTCTGGGGCGTCATGGTCACCAACGTGGATATTTCTTTTGGGGGGGCACCATGGACACCAACCTTTTTTATTTTGGGGCATCATGGACACCAACCTTTTTTTGTGGAGCATCATGGACTCCAGTCTTCCAACAGCCTAGCCCTTCAATTTCTATGAAAGCGGCCAACGCAGTTGTCCCTTTGTCCATTTTGCCTCCCCAACCTTTCCGCAGGTCGCTCTTTGAAAAGGACAAGCTCCTGTTTGCCTTCCTGCTGTGTGTGCGCATCATGGAGTTCAAGGTGGGCCTTGCCTGTAACGCATCCCCTTCTTTTTCACAACATTTTTAGGACATTTGCCTTTCTGCTGTGCGTGCGCATCATGGACTTCATGGCGGGTGGCGGGTCCGGCCTGAGCGCACCCACAAAACACTCTGGTGCTGTGCAAGGTGCAGTGCGGGCAGCCTCCTGTCCTTGACCAGACTGAACTGCTGCCATACAGCAGGCATCTTGCAGTAGGAGGGCGAGCTGCGTGATGCTTGTGGGCAGGCCATAGTATAGCCGCTGCTGCAGCAGCTACAGGACAGGCATATGTGGGGTGGCTGTGAGGCTGCCATGTCGGTATGCATGCCATTGCTGGCTCACGGCCAGTTGTGCAGGCACACCTGCAGGCCCAGGAGCACGACTTCAGAACATTTGTGCACTTTTGCGTGCGTGCATGCAGGGCAACATAGACGCAGAGGAGTGGATGTTCCTGCTGACGGGGGGCCTAGGCGTTGTCCAGCCCAGGCCCAACCCCACGTCGTGGCTCGTTGACAAGTGCGCAGACCGTGCCTGATGTCTGTGTGTTTGTGACATGCAGACAAATGCACAAATTGTGCCTGTGTGTTTGTGGCATGCAGACAAATGCACAAATTGTGCCTGTGTGTTTGTGGCATGCAGACAAGAGCAAAACCCGTGCCTGTGCGTTTGTTGCTGTTAAGGGGGTGTCCAGACTGCATGTTGGATGTCGTTTAGAAACGCTATGCCAGACCTTCCACGCTCTTGCCCCACATGTGGCCCTGCAGAGCTTATGGATTACCAATTTCATGCACGTTCACACACCAGAGGATTTGCTCTCCTTCAAAGCCACATGTTAACACATGCATGCACACACGAGCACATGTGCACATGCGCCTCACACGGCATTCAAAGGCTCACACGCATATACAGGCACGCATGCACAGGGACTGGCAGGGGGTGTGCTGCAGCTGAGCCTGCACACATACGCACACGCATGAGCAGGGGTTGCTGCATCTTAAGCAGCACACATACACACGCACGCAGGGGCTGGCGGGAGGTGCTGCAGCTGAACCAGCTGCCATCCTTCATGGGCATTGCTGACAGCGTGGAGTCGGCAGATGATGGGTGGAAGAAGCTGTACGATGCCCCTGAGCCACACAAGGTCATCCTGCCAGGTGCGCAGGCACCCATGCAAGGGCGCCGTGCAGGCGCACGCTTGCACACATGTGTGTCTGAATGTGTGTGGTTGTGTGGATGTGTGTGTGTGCACGTGTGGTGCTAGTTGCGAGGAAACGCCTCTGCATGCAGCTTCCAGGCGCATGTTTGTGCATACAACGTGTGTGTGCTTGTACATGTGTGTGTGGGAGCGTGCGCGTGCGTGCGTGTGTGCTTGTACATGTGTGTGTGGGCCACCCTGAACAGCCTTGTGCAGGCCATGCTCCATATGTTGGCTGCCCTCTCATGCTCAGTGGGGGGGGCGCCCACTGCTCAGGCTCTCTTGAAGGGGCCCATGCTGAGGTGTGCACCCTGCCCTACTAGCACGCTCTTGAATGCGCATGCGCGCACAGACGCTCCCGCTCATGCACGCCTGCGCCCGCGTGTGCGCGAAAAGCCACGCACTCACACCTGCGCGCACCTGCACGCCCCGCAGGCCTGTACAACAGCCTTGACCCGTTCCGCAAGCTCCTCATCCTGCGCTGCTTCCGGCCGGACAAGGTGCTGCCTGCCATCCAGGACTTTGTGCAGGCCAACCTTGGCAAGAAGTGAGTCACTACGAGCAAAGGGCTGACCTACAGTGGCACTGCCGTGGACCTGTGTGTGAACCTGTGTGTGAACCTGTGTGTGAACCTGTGTGTAAACCTGTGTGTGGACCTGTGTGTGGACCTGTGTGTGGACCTGTGTGTGGACCTGTATGTGAACCTGTGTGTGGACCTGTGTGTGGACCTGTGTGTGGACCTGTGTGTG
>LKMJ01000626.1_pt1 | contig 28106 bp, 43 predicted proteins | sample 643391 | NCBI WGS metagenome assembly LKMJ01 (sample SAMN04112250, study PRJNA286221) | soda lake metagenome | biome: soda lake; feature: Kulunda Steppe; material: water; isolation source: sample PL-Br10 brine of Picturesque Lake | place: Russia: Kulunda steppe | collected 2010-07 | reverse complement strand
TCACTATTTATTCCACCTCTTTCATCACTACTAACATAACCACTATCAACATCTGAGAGATCATCACTCAAATCACCAAGACCATCCCACTCACCACTCATAATACACTATACAATACAATACAAACAACTACACAAAGAAATTTCCCATTTACAATACAACTTTTGACCAACTAATTAAACATCAAACTCATCAACTGAACAAAACCGAAACGCATACTCATGAGCCAAAATAGTCGGTGACATACGAATACTAGTATTCTTCATATCCGTCTCTGAAACAATTTTTTTAACATCTACTTCAGTATCACCCTCTTGTTTCAACGACCTCATACTATCAAAGTGTAAACTATTAAATCCATCTGAACCAAAGAAAACCCATGTCTCACCATTCAACCGTTCAAATGTATCACCCGGTTCCAACAACAACTCCTCACCACTACTTTTGAGCAACACAGTTCCATCACCATTCACAACATGACCATAATCAATATCTAACCGATCACGAAACAATTCCTCAACAAATAATGCACCAAGTCCATCAGAAATTGTTCCTTTTTCATCAGTAGTCATAACATCACTGCGAGGATGATAATAATATACTTTAAGTTTACAAGAAGAATCTAATAGCCCAATAGACGAATGAAGAACAACCTCTTCACCCATCCACTCAATCGTCATATCCTGATCATCATCACCAACAAACTCATCACTCCTATCAACGTCAATTTCATCACCTGCAAACAATTCCCGAATATTCACATTTACTGGAAAATGCAACTTAGTCAAGTACAACTTGTCCATACATAATACTTATGGCTCATCAACAATAAAAGTTCGGTAAAAACACCCGACTGCTCTTAATTCAATTCGTTCTGAACAATTTCAGACCCAATTTCTACACCAACGTCTCTACTATCTTCAAGTGTGAATCTGAAGTGATTCCCCGTATAGATACGGGCACGAATTGATTCATCCAATGCCTCACTGAACGAATCAAACGAACGCTCTTTCCACTCCAAATCATCACTACTCTGACCAGACAATACTTCAAGGTCGAACGACGTATCATCACCAAAGTACTCAGTCAACACAGCCTTTGCCGCCCCACCAAACTTCGCTAATCCAGATGAATACTCAGGCGACCCACCAAACGCAATTGAATCCCACTCAGGGTCAGCACTTGTCTCACTATTACCATCTTCATCAGCATTCCAAATAGCCCGACGTGGTCGCCAGAATCCGTAATGATACTTTGCGTTCCATGTTGAAATGCCAGAATCACCAAGGGCCATACCCAAATGAGCGAACAATTGGGCAGATTCAGAAATAGATACTTCTTTATCTTTTGAAACTGCAATTGCAATCAAAATCCATCTTCCAGATGGGCGAATAGTTCCCCCACCTCCTCTCCAAAATTCAGCAGTTTCAACTGGATTCTCACCAGAAACCAATGTAGGACGCTCAGATACACTCACACGATCATCACCGTACTTCTTCACTTCATTAACCGCTTCGGCATACTCATCACTATCCAAACTCGGTGGGCCATCAGGACGGTATGAAACAGGGTCAATACTATTCGTCCATGAATCAATAGGTGCTAAATGAGAAGTTCCCCAACCATCATCACGGAACACACCAATGCGTTCACCGTCATAATCCGATTGGTCAACACGCCCATCAGAATCAACTAACGCATCATAATCATCACTATCATACACAACTGATATATCATATTCATCAGTAAACTCTTTAGCTACATACTGACCCCACTCACGACCTTCTTTCACATCACCATCTTCACCAGCATATCTTTGAACCTGACCAAAGACACGACCAACACCGTTAAACTCATCTTCAAACACTTCACGGGCAGCATTATTCGCCGCCGCAAACAATGAAGTATCAGCAGAAACATCTCCATCATCAGGACTTACCAAATACTCACCACTTGAACTATTCCCACGCGCTCGCTCAATAGCATTCACTGCATCATAAATAGACAAATTCAACAGGCAATTAAAGAAAGTGTACTCCGCAACACCAATCTCATCTTCACGACACCTATCTATCAAAAACTCATTCCACTCAATAATAGGATTTACATACTCATTTCCATTACCATTTCCATTACCATTGTTAGCGGAAGCTGAACCAACACCTCCAACTCCAATAGCACCAATTGAACCGACTGTTCTCAACACCATTCTCCTATTAATTTGGTACCGTTTCTCTGTCATATATAAAGGTATAAAAACCCGCCGGTAAATACCTTTATATTGAAGAATAAATTACTGAATAAATATAATGCCCACTATTACAATTCGTTCTGAACAATTTCAGACCCAATTTCTACACCAACGTCTCTACTATCTTCAATAGCTTCTCCCTGCCCTATGCAACCAGCCATGCTAATGGCTGATCCAACACCAATCCCTTTCAACACATTTCGGCGCGAAATATTTTCTTGTGTGCGAACCATGTATAACTTGTATAAATATCCTTAACTATATAAAACTTATGATTATATGGTGTAAATAACAACAATTAGTCCTAAAAACAACCTATAATACCCTCTCAAATAATAAAAAACACTTCCTTTCACCACAAGTTCAATGAAAAACAACGAAATAATTCTCGCACGCATATTCAAAATCAACAATGTACCATTCACGAAACATAACATTTGTTATATGTTATATCCATCCCAAAACAAGTATCCGAATTAACAATACACCATACAAACCATTCTGAATGGGGACGTATTTTTCACGGATTTGTTTGAATGTATCATTTCAAAATATATACTATTCACAATATTGACGTGTTAAGGCGTTAGAACACTATTTTAAAATAATTAAATTACTTTGGAGAGTATTTTAGTTTAAAAATGTAATTTTATGTCATAAAGTAATCATACTATTGTACCCTGATTTTCCGTCCGAGTACCTGTTAGGTAAGATATTTTCGCCGGGGGGTGCGGCGTGTGCCCACACTCACACCCACCCCCACCCATGCCCGCTCATGTGTGTGCATACACACAGGGCGTGTATACGTGTATACGTGTATATCTCACATCAAATATTTGCAATAATATGCGCGTGAGTATTGTGAACGGACAATATGCACATCCAGAATGTGTCCCCATTAGAAGTGTGGTTTCGTAGGGTGGGTGTCGTGGGGTGGGATGGAAAGACACCGTGGAAACGTGCTATGATGAGTGTGGTGAGTCAAGGCCGTGAAGTGGAATCAATCAATGGTTGTGATTGGTTTTTTGAGACTGCATTCATAGCACGTTGAGTAGTCTTATCGCCAAGTAGCTTCAGAACCAATTCCCATGTCTGGTAAGTCAGCCGAGTAGGGTTTTGGTCTGAAGCCAATAGTTCGTAGGGTGGATTGATATAGAAGTGTTTGTACCGCTTTGTTGCAGGGTTGTTGTGTATAATTCGGTGAAAATTCAGCATTTAAGTATATAGGATTACAATAATGTAGTCATGGGGATTGAAATGGCCAATGGTGGTAATCATTATTGCAAAGTATGTGGTGAAGGGCGTCGTGAATCAGCGTTGTACTGTGATGAGTGTGGAGTAAATAGGAACACGGTTCAGCAATTGATTGATGATGGTTCAGAAGCTGTTGTATGGGTTGGTGGGAGTGGGTATGGAATCGGTGGGGCTTACTCCGATACATTCCATGTATTGGATTCAAATCGCTGTGAGTCAATTTGTGGCCGCTTAGAAATGGTTGATGGTGGTGGTGTTGGAAGTGGGTTGCAATGGGCTACTCCGATTTTGTCAGTTGAGGCAACTAAGTATTGGCAGTCTGAATTGTGTGGATTTTGTGAACGACGTGGTGGGTTAGAACCAGTTCGGAAGTCAGTTGGTGATGTGTTATCGTTCGTTAGTGATTATGGGTGAAGTAGTTGAGTGAAATGGTGGAATTGTGTATTGCATACCATAAACTATAAGTCCTTACCGTTCCTTTGTTGAGGTAGAACAATGATTCAGAATGGTGGACTTGGCGATCCGGTTGCACAGTCGATTAATGCGGAACAGACCCGTGATTCGGTTCCAACGGCGGATGAAATGGAACGTGAACGTAAGGATTTCCTTCGTAGTAATGGGTGTTGCAACTGTGGCTGTTCTGATGTTGAGAAGCTGTCAATGACTGCATTGCCACAGCCAGAGCTTGCACAGCCTGACCCACGACCGGATGTTGTGGTGTGTGAGGACTGTAAGGAGGGAGTTGTTCGGGAAGCTCAAGAGAAGGCTGATAAGCGTGATGAAGCGGAACGTGAATGGCGTGAAAAGCGGCGACAGTAGGTTGTTTCGGTTTTTGTTTTAGGGTCTATTGTTTTATTTGGATGAAGTGGCTTGTAGTAGGCCAAGTGCAAGTGCAACGGCGTTTTCGTGGTCAAGTTCCATGTGTTGGTCTTCGTCGTAGAAATCCCGGTTGGTGACTTCGATGGTACCATTTTCGTTTCGTTCTACGGCAATGTCTGAGCCAAGTGGTGCGGCAATGTCGTGAACTTCTCCGTCATAGTTCATTGCGTCACTGTCTCGGAGATATGCGAATGTGGTGGCAGATTCTGTGAACGCTTTTTGTGCTGGTCTTGCTCTTGCTCCAACTTCATCAGCCCGTAGTCTGTCTTGGTTAAGTCCACGGCGGTTGGACATAAGCCGCAAGTCTTCTAATTCATTTCTAGCTTCGTCAAGGTTTTTTAGCATGTGTTCGACTAGCTCGGAGGGTTCGGCATCTGCCATTTCTTCGGAATCCATGGTAATTGTTTGTTAATACAGGTTGATATATGTTTAGTGAACAAATTCTTAGTTGGTTTCTCTTTAGTCCCAATCCATACCATTAGATATAAGTGCTAAGGGTGCATTGGTGTAGGTATGGAAGAAATGGCCACCGTTGATGGGAACGTTGATGAGAATGAGAGTGACGTTGATGGGAGTAGCGTCCATCAGTTGGTGTTTTTGCTGTCTGTTCATGCACCATTGATCAAGCGGTATGATATGGTGAGTGGTGATTTCGTAACGATTGGTGAAAAGGGTGAGTATGGTCGTGTTGACCCTGAATCTGGTGCTGAATATCGTGCCCTTGGTGGGACTGACCACCGATATAATAAGGATTACAAGATTGGTAGTTCGTATCCTAAGACTCTGTTTGTGTATGGGTCTGATGGGAAGGGTAATATGGTGTCTCATGAAGCACTTGAGGCCCGATTGCGTGATAATGGTGAGTGGAGTGATGGGTTCCATCGTATTCGTATGCCAAAGGGGTCAGAAGGCGGTGAACTGACGTGGTATAATGGGTTCCAAATGAAGCCGCCAGAACGCGCACCGTATTCGGTTGATGTTGTGGCTACCCGGTTAAAAAAGAAGTTTGATGAGGATAATGTGTTGCACTTTGGGGGGAATACTGTTGAGGTATTTTTCCCTGATTGTGAGTGAGTGATGAAGTTGAAGTGAATAGTATCATGTTTTACCATTAATTATTTATATTTTGGTCTATAAGTTATAGTATATTATGAAAGATTGGAATTCGCGGTCAAAATCTGAACAGATTGAAGGTATTCGTGACTGTATTGGTGGTATGCCACGGGGTGAATGGTACGTTGTTCGGAGTACTATTCATGGATTTTCTCGGAGGGTGTATGCGGATAAAAAACGGCGTGAGAATGAGAGTGAGCGGTCTGATGAGCGGTATGAGGAATCAAAGAGTAAGGTTGTTGATTTCTTGAAGTGTCCATCGTGTGGTTGTGATACTGGTGAATGGGAAGATGGGGAGTTTGTTGATGATAATCCGCAAGAGTTTATTCGTGGGTTGCGGGAGTTTCAGGGTCAGGGTGCTAAAATGGTGACGTGTATTGAGTGTGGTCATGAGATGGGTGAGAAAGAGTTTGTTAGAGCGTGGGAATATGAACATGGTCGCACTCCTGAACCTCATTCTGCTATGCATCCTGAACCAACTGCGGAACGTTTGCATCGGCAAGCGATTGATGCGGCTCAAATGAGACGTTCTTCACGTCGTTTTTGAATAGTGGTTAAATTGAGTGATTGTTAGCTGATTATTGGCTGATTCTTTTTGATTACTGTGTAATATTTTGAAAGAAAACCCTTGGGGTTATTTTTCATCATAGTTGTTCAGTGTTGCGATTAGTGTTTTTGGCATTTTTTGATTACTCTGTAATAATTTTGAATGGGATTTTCGTTGTTCTATACCATCAATTATTTATACCTATAGTGTGTTGTTGTAGGTATGATGGAAAATGGTGAACTTGGGGACGTAGCGGGGACTCAGTATGCTGTTCTTCGTTCGTTGTGTTATCAGGGTAGTTCGACGGTTTCTATTGTGGAGTCTGATCCAACTGTTATTGAGTCGTCTACGGTTCATGCAGAGACTGATGGGTTTCGTTTGACGAAGGTGAATGGCGATTGGTATCGTGGTGCTGATATGGAAGAACGGTTTGTGACGTTGCTTCACGAAGTTGCTCATTCTGGTGATGGGTGTGAGTATGGTCGTGGTGCTTCAAATCATAGTCCTGATTTTTGGAATGAGTTTATTGGGCTATTTAATGTGATTGCTGATTCAGAGACGAATCGGCAGGTTATCCGGTCGTTGTTTGAATCTGGTTTTGATGATAGGTTTTGTTGGCATCGTGCAAAGTATCGTGCTGTACAGCACATTTCACAGGTTGATAAGCGTTCTGAGACGGTTAATGAGCGGCGTGAGAAGGTTGCTGAAGCGATTGGGTATGATATGAATGATTATCAGTTCTTTGAGCGAACTGATGGGTGGGGTCTTGCTAAAGGGAAGGATGAAGACACTCATAGTGTTGGGCCTGATACGGTTTATATACATGGTGAGACGGGGCGGTTTGCTGATGGGTTTTCGGATGATGAACTACGTGAATTTATTGAAGAATGTGATGGAATGGTTCCGTGCCCATTGATTTTGTTGGATGTTGATGAACGTCGATCTGATAAGCCTCAAATCGTCTCAGATTCGTCTGAATGGATTTTGTTGTCGAAAGGGCGTGAGGCATCGCGGAAAGCGTTGGCTGTCCAAGAGCGTCTTGGACATGGATATTTCGGACTGTGTGTGTCTGTGTTGTTGGACAGTGATTGTGATATGAGTGAGTGGAGTCAATCATTGCCAATTGAGCCGGATGAAATGCCAAATGATGAAGAATTTGAGAGGGAGTTAAAGTTCTATTCTGGTTTTTAATTTGACCGTAGATCACTCCATACAATCGTTTTAGCTTTGGAAAGGTGTAATAGATACCATAATGTTTATTTAGGTGTGGTTACAATGATGTAGGTACGATGATTAAATACCCTAAAGTTCCACGGTATGAATTGCCGTTTGTGAGTGACTGGTTTTGGTCTGGTGAAGTGATTGCTACGGAGAAAGTAGATGGGTCTTTGGTTCGGTTTGTTGTGTTTGATTCAAATTACGAAGACTGGTATCCAGATACTGTGATGGATTTCAATCCAGAACATGGTGATGTTGTCGTTGGAAACAGTCAAGATGTGCAGTGGGTTATTCGGTCAGATGGTGCGATTGATGGTAGAAAGCAGGGTGGGAATAGTGATGTTCTTTCTTATTTGAGTGAGAATGTTGATGTTGATCCAGTGTTGGATTACCATGACGAATATGATGGCCCATTTGTGTGGTTTGGTGAGTCTCTTGAAAAGCATTTGTTGGAGTACAGTGATGATACAACTGATTTCTTAGGGTTTGATGTATATGCACCGGCAATGGCAGACAGAACTACCGTTGGGATGCCTGAAGAATTTAAAGATTCAAATCCATATGACCTTCGGTGGGATGGGTTCTTTGAATGTGAAACGGCGTTCAATATGTTCAAACGTATTGGGTTGGAAACAGTTCATGAACCGGGTGAGTCGTCACGAATGGATGCAGAAGACATTGATTTGGATGATTTTGTAGTTCCAATGTCACAATATGGCGATATGCAGGCTGAAGGGGTTGTGTTTCGTAATCCTGAAGTGAATCAACGTGTGAAGATTCGTGGGAATTTCTTTAAAGAAGTGAAGAACCACCATCAAAATGAAAATGCAGGTGGTGAAGACCCACCGACAGATAGATTCATTGCGAAATACTGTAGTAAGATTCGCATTGTGAAGACTGCACTTAAGATGGTTGATGGGGATGAATCGAAACTCTCAATGGAAATGACAAAAGAGCTTGGTGAGCGTGTGTACGCGGATATTTGGGAAGAAGAATGGCGCACTATGAAAGAATTGAACTACCCAATTATTCCCGGTGAAATTAAGGCCCGTGTTACCCGTAAGTCTGGAACAGTCTTGGAAGAACTGATTCACCAAGAACTTGATGTACTGGTGTTCCCTGAAGATATTGAGAGTGCCGCACCATTCGAGTTCTGACGTAGCTGTGTGAATCAATTCTAAGGCCGCTGTCTGGCCGCCTGTTCTATTTCTCCAATTGGGTACGTCCCAAACGGTGTGTTTGGGTGGGGATTAGCCGTGTGAATTTTTTCCGGTACATATACCTATGAATCTGGTCGTAAACTACTTATCTTGGTGATTCTCTTTGAGATTGACATGCGGGATATGGACTGTGATGGTGAACCGTGGGATGATAAAGTTGACGAAACATGGGTATCAGCAACAAGAGGAGAACTTCAACAATGTGAAATGGTAATCATTCAGCAAATCGCTATGTCTGAATTTGGTTCCTTGAGCATGATTGAATTAGAGCATTACAGCTTTGAAACAACCTTGTCCATTTATTGTCGTGTTCAATCATTGGTTGAAACTGATTATATCAAACCAATTAATCCATCACTTCCAATTCCATCTGATATGCCTTTCACATTTTATACACTAACCGAAAAGTCAATATATGTCCTTGATTGTATGGACGCTTGGGAATACATCAGGGAACGTGGTGAATGTGATGATACAGTGCAAAAGCCTCAATATATTCAAGAAATTGAAAGTTGGGATAGTCGACCTAAGCCTGAATGGATGTTTAATTATGAAATGTAAATATGAATTAGTGTTGAGGGTGATAAAAAGTTCTACTATTCAAATTGTCAATTATATTTGCTCATGTGATGTGGAATATGTGTTTTCACTTCCAATTGGGTTGTTCATCATTTCTAATTATAAGAAAGAACCCATTGCTATTAGACCTAACTCATACCATTAACTACTTATGCTAAAAGGTACAATACTATGTATGGGCGATTCAGTGTATCACGCGACGTTTTCTTCCCATGGGGATGAGATGGTTTTTGATCGTGGTGGATATTATGAAAAGGTGCGTGACGATGGAACCCCCGTTCAGCAAATTGCTTCAGGGACATTTTTCGGATTTGCAACAAGTGATGTTGAAGAATTGGCAGCAAGCAAAAAGCCAGAGTGTGCAATTTTTGCAGTGTTGAAAAACATGGCAAATGAAAGAACTACTGGTGAAGATGTGACTGTTAATGTATATGAAATGGGACGTGAACCAGATGTTGATATGTCAAAATCAATTGCTGGTGACTTTTCATTGAATGAAGAAGTTCGATTTCGTGATTTGGATACCAAACCTGTAACTGGTACATTGGCACATTCAGTCACATTTCCAAGTCGTGTGTTGAAAGATGTACAATTGACATACCTTCCATGTCAAGCGGGGCATAATGGTACGATTGATGTATGGGGAAAGCAGGTTCAGCAGGCAATTCGTCACTGTATTGAAACTGGACAGTATCCGGTTGATGTGACAAGTATTGATGATGTTGATAGGCCGGATGTGGAAGCATACGAAAAGGAATTTCACCACTAAGTCCAAACCATTAATTATAAATACATACGTCGTGTTTGTTAGGGTGTACTATGAGTCAACGGAACACTACAAAAGCTGAAGAAGCACTTCACTCAGGTCGAGCGGCTGTACTTGCATCAAACATATTTTCTTCACTCACAGATGATACATTCAATAAGGTGAATGGAAAAATTGACCTTAGCGAAAAAACTTCAGACTGTGTTATTGCAACTGTTGATTTGGATACGACTGTAGATATTCACCGTGGTAGTCTCAAAACCCAACTTGACACTATTGAACATATGGATGATTCTGTCTATTATGAAATGCTTGTTTACACAAAAGACCATGTTCCTGATTTAGAATTTCACATTAATATGGAGAAATAAAGCCTTATATAATACTCGCGCACACGCACGTAGTCCCAAAAGATACCATAAAGTATAAGTCAATGGTAGCCATCTGTTAGAGTATGTCTGATAACAATGCAGGTGGGTTTGCAATGGAACGTGTTGCTCATGATGCTATTAATTCGATTGCACATGAACATATTGACGAAGACGAAATTACAGTTAAAGACAGTAGTTACTCTGATCGTATTGAAGCAATTGTGGAACTAGATCGAACAGTTGACTTCCACACTGGTTCTGATGAGGTGACGTTTGCCAATGCTGAATATACACACAACAATGCACATTTGGGTCTACTGTTCCACACGTACAAGGACGGTGCTAAAGATGTGTCCTTTAGTATTGATATGCGGCTGTGAGTGGTGGAAAAGTTCAGTTCCCCCAAACTGAACTTAAACGGAATCCCCCGGTTCCCCATACGTCTTTATAGCCTTTTAAGAAATAAATCTTTTTAAATCAGTTGTCTTTAATGATTATAATATTATATAACAACACATGTATTAAATAAATAGTCCCAATCTATACCATAAGGTTTATTTGTATGTGGGTACTCTATTAGAGTGTACCATGCCGGAACACGAAGTTGATTCACCTCACGTAAGCGAGATTGTGCGGAAAATGAGCGGTTTCAAACCAGCTACCATTGGTCGTATTTGTGATGCGACAAATGAACTGGCTGAAAAAGGAGAGCGCGTGTATGTTGAACTTGAAGTTGTTGAGGGTAAATGGGAGTTTATCCGAATGCAAAAGTCTAACAAACCAATCGTGCTTGATTCGTCTCACCCTGAAGCGATTCAAGCCGTTACGACTACTGAAATTATGCAGGTTGAAGGGATGATGGCAGTTATTGGAAATCCCAAGGTGATTGATGTTTCACCAAAGGGAGAAGCACGCGGTGAATGGAAAGAAGTTCTACAATAGTTTGACCGTTAAACCGAATAGTACTGTTTTCTATTAATCGCTTATAATGAAATCAGAAAATAGCAGTTACTTCTATATTTAATAGTGAGTGTAAAGCATTAATTTTATATACTTGGGGGTAATCTATTAGAGTGTACTATGACGGGAATTTCACCGTTTGCTGGCGTGGATGAGATTGGGAACAACGTTTCGGAAGAAAACCTTACTTCGAGAGGTGGAGAGGCCCGTGACGCTTTCAAAGCTCTTGAAGAATGGTTTTCAAACTTTGACGGTGTATCGGGCACTCACATTGATTATGATGTTATTGAGGGGGTTGATCGTAATGGTGATCGTGAGTTTACACCTAATAAAGACCTTCCAATTTCTATTTCAGTGACTGCAATGAGTGATAATGTTGATGCTGACCTTCTTAATACGTTCATTGATGTTGCACATGAACTGAACCTTTCTATTCGGACATATGACTTAGAGGCTCATGAAGACGCAGTTCAGTATATTTTTAAACCGGATTTTTCGTAGCTGATTACACCGTTTCCGTCTTTGGTTGAATAGTATTTGTGTGGTAAAATGTCGTTCAGTCTTGTTGTTTTAGTATTATAATCTGTGAATAAAACATTTATATAGTCCCAATACAAACAATAATTTTTATATTGAAAGGGTGTGTCTATTGGAGTATGCAGGGAATGCAAACTCTTGCCCGTCCGATGAGTCGGCGTGAATTTCGTAATGCAGTTACGGATGTTGCATCAGATGAAGAATACGAAACAAATTTCAAAGTTGATGGACTACCATTGGATTCTGATTCGGAGTACATGATTAGTTCATACGGTATTTCCAATACGTTCATGGATGAAGACATTAAGGCAACGGAAGCTGAAGATTTCCGTTCCGTACTTGATGATATGGATGTTGAAACATTTGATGTTGATAGTGATACGTCTTTCCACTGGTTCGGTATTCGTTTCCCAAATGTGGTGTCTGAACAGTTTGCCGAATTTAAAGAGGAAGTACAAAATATTGTTGATGATATGAACACTGATGTTGTGTTCACTATGGCGGATGTTACTAATACTAAGTCTGTTCGATTTACTACTTCATGGGATGAATACGAACAGAGTAGTAGTGTTGTTAAGGATGATTGTACACGAATTATGAAAGCGTTCAAGGAAGCTGGATACACGTCTACTGGTGGTGATGTGTACAAAATGAGTGGGTTCGTTGATATAGTGGTTCACTTTGATAAGTGAATAGTAATTCCATAACATAAGTTTTAAATACTTATACTCCATCTATAGATGTATGATGGGGACGGATGATGATATGGTTGTTTTTCATGGGACTGATACCGTAAGTGCAACTGATATTTTAGAGAATGGAATTCGTGAGAGTGCGTTGCAACGTCGTGATAGGGGATTCTTTGGTGATGGGTTCTATCTCACAGAAGACTTGGAAAATGCTCATCACCATGCTGTGACAGTCTCAGAAAGACGTGGTGAAGAGCCTGAAGTTCTTTCAGTTGCTGTTGATTCTGACTGTGCTGTACTTGATATGCAAGAATATGTTGATAGTGTGAACCCTACTAAAATCCCTCCATGGCATAGTGACTTTATTCAATGGGTGGAAGACACATTGGTTGAAGCGGCTGTGTGGGAAAAGATTCCGTCTGTTGAACGTTTTGATGTTCTTTCAAGGGGCATTAATGAAAGAACACCGGATCATGAACAGTTTGATGGTGATAAGTGGCGTCGTGATGTAACACGGTTTGCGCGTGATAATGGATGTGATGTTGTCCGATGGAATCCAACAGAAATTATTGTTGTAAATCCTGATACAACGTCATTATCTTTTAGTTTAAAAACTGATTTGTGATGTTATTGATCTATTCTATCACTCATATTCTCTAGAAACACACGACTACATACTAGTTCAATTCGGCGTGTTCGCAATTCTTGATATGCATCCATATCTTCAAGATGTAGATTTTCCATTTTAGTGATAATTTTGTCAATTTTGTCAATCCTGTTTCCAAATTCAGCATGTAGTGTTTGGAATTTAGTATTAGTGGTTTTTGATTGACCTGTGGCGGTTGGCATTAATATTTCACCTCATCAATAATATCACTTGCAACCGTATCACTGACAATTTGCTTTCTTGAATCACCATCAATAATATTAATTCGGTGAATCCTATTCCCTCCCCCACACTGGTTCATATTTTCATCAGATGTGTAGTATCCCGGCCCCACTGTCATATCTCGCTTTGTTGCACGCATTCGCAATCCTGAATCATTTGCAAATAAGCGTTTATACACACCGTCTTCATTGACACAGTGCCACCATGTATCAATATAATCCCCGTTGTGTTTGGTTGATTGTCCTTTATCAATAATTTCCCATGGCCCATATCCATTCACAACTATTTTTGTTCCAATGGTTGCGCGTGCCAAAACATCACGAACTTCAGAAACTTGTGCGGGCTTCATTAGTAGTGTGTCTATTAATACAACTCACATGTTTATATAATTTATGTCTATTGCGGGTATTGGTGTTTAATTAGTCCCATTGCAAACCATAAACTATAAGTGTTCATGGGTCTTCTATTCAGGTACAATGGGACTTGGCATGGTGAACACGCGGAACATTCGGGCGCGTCTGTATATTGAAGACGATGATGAGTTTGTTGAAGACATAGTGTTGGATCGAGATGCGCATGAATACCCTGACCCATACCTTCGACCACTTACGACTGAAGGTATTTTTGAGCAATACCTTAACCGTGTTGAAACTGCAATTGCTAATTATGAACCTGCTACTGAAGAAGAAGCTGAAGAATGTTTTTCATTCCTTCAGCGTGAGCGAAACCGTGTAAACGGTCGGTTGACGCAACTTCGATTCCCTGCACCGTCTGAAAAAGATATTTCTACTGAATTTGTCAAAGAGATTGAAAACGCTAACACGAATGAACGTGATATTTGGATGCGTGTTATGTCTTGCTCTCTGTCTGAACTTCGATACTTGTCTGCATACTTCCACGTTCATGATAATTATTTGAATGATAGGACGTGTCGTGAAGCACTAACTATTGACGCAATTAGATTTGTCAAAGGCGATTCTACTGTTTCTATTGATGGATTAATGAACTTTATGACTGTAGATGAATTTACTGACTACCATACCATTCAGAAAGTTGAAACGGGTGAAGAATTGGAATTGAACAAAGGGCCTGAATTTGATATGATTAAAGAAACGCTTACAGATATTATTTTTAATTCACAGTCGCTTATTTTTGCTATTGCTCTTTCAAGAGTGAAAGAAGTGACTAACTACTACCATGAAGACCTTCCAAACGGTATGTATGATGGGCGGAAAATGAACTTTTCAAAACCGATTGGTCACAATGATGAGTCAGCAAAAATGGAACGGTCTATTATTGCACATGAATTTTTCCATTCTGTGCAAAATGTTATGGGGGCTATTGACCATAGAAATAATGATTATGTTGACCTTTCTGCTGAACCAAATGAATGGGAAATCATTCAGTTCTTTGATGAGCCTGAAAATTCCCCATTCTTTGAGCCTCAAAAACGAATGAAAGAACTATGGTTTAAATTCCGACAGGGTGAAATTGAGCCGCTATGTGAATACCAGACAAAGAATATTCATGAAATGTATGCAGTTGCATTTGAAGCATATTACACTGAACCCGACGTTCTCAAAACCAACCAGCCTGACGTATATGAGTTGATTGATACTATTGTCAATATCTGAATAGCACCACCATTTATTACATTTCAAATAGTTATTTCTTTAGTAACTAATTGCTTAAAGTCCCAACAGTTACCATAAACTATAAATGTAAATAGTGCCTACTATTGGATATGGTAGGGAATGATGAACGTGGTTCGACTGACGTTGCTAATGGGACAACGTACCATAAAGCTGGCGAAGAAGAAGTTATGGCGCGTGCAAATGCGGATGGTAATGAGTGGCGGGAAGTAAACCCGAAAGAAGATGATATAGTAGCCATTAGCACTAAGGAAAAAGTGTTGGCTACTACGGTTCGTGGTGGGTTTGAAGTGTATTGGTACACGTCGCTTGTTGATGGTGAAGTGCGATCTAAGGGCACTGATGCTCATCGTGTGGTGCTTTACTACCGTGACAATGCGATTGCCGCCGCTACCCATACTAAACGTATTGCACCAACGAAAAGCAACCCTGACGGTTGGTGGGGCAACCTCAAGCCAAAGATTGAGCAATTAAAAGACATTCCGAGTCATATGCATACCTGTACGGTGTGTGAAAATGACCCTGATAAAGATCGAACGCCTGTTATGGTACTTCGTGAAGGAAAATACGGGTTTTTCCTTGGTTGCCCAAATTACAACCATGAAGACCCTGATTCGACTGATTCCTGTCGAAACACCAAAAACTACGAAAAGGTGAGTGGGAAATAGCTCACTCCTATTATTATAATTATCTACTAATTTGCAACTTTGGGAATATCAATGTATTTATCTTCCCATCGTTTTTGTTCTTTTATCATTCGTTTTCCAACACCAGTTATTGAGTAGTAATTTGTTCTATCATCTATGTTTCCTTTTTCAACAAATCCTTTTTTAACTAAGGTGTTGAGATTAGAATACATTCGACCATGTGTTGTTTCACTATCTGTTCCTTTTTCGTAAGCATTTTTAATTTCTTGACCGGACGGTTTTTCATGTCCGTTAATGATGTGCAGTATGTCTCTCTGAAAGCCTGTGAGTTCAAATAACATTGCACAGGGAACAATGCATTACAGCACCTTTGTTAATTGAGTGCTATATTGAATCACACAAATTTTATAATAGTAATGTCTCAGTTGGTTACTGTTTAATGACTAATGCTAATTTTTGTTTGAATTGTGTGTTACACTGCCTCAGTATGGTGTTTTTTGCCGTAATTTTCTTGGTAAGCATCCATTAACACGGCAAGCATCCCGTATAGATTCATTGCTGATGGTGTATTGATAGTTATTTTCATTCGTGTTTCTTGTTTTGCAGTAATTGCTAATACTTTACTCACCTTCACATATGAATACATTAGTGCAGGAATGTCATTGATTAGATGTTTATAGAATTGGTGGTGGTTAATGGACTCATCGTCTTCAATGTCAACATTTTCAAGAATGAAGTTGAGTGTCCATGTGTTATCATCATTCTTTGTCGCCCCAATTTCTGTGGCCATTTGTTCCCAATCGGTCGAACTGTTATATTCGGGAATTTGATTGGGTTGTTTTGTTCATCCCAATTGAGTGGGATTGTTGGTCTATTTGGGTATTGGGATGGAGTTTCAAATTTCTTTCCGTAGCTTGGAATAGGCTCATCGGAAATGTTGAAGTCTTACATGCGCTACAATTGTTATATAGAACCATAAAACTTGCGAACAAACATTTATTACGTACCGTCACGAATAGTGATGTGAAGTAGGCAACTGCTTCAGTAGGCACATCTGCGTGTTAACGTAGGTGTATAATCGGAGTGCGTGATATGGGAATGATACAGGTGAAAACCACTCAATCCCCAACGTACACGAAAACTACTTTGGTTACACACGGCGGTCTGGCTCCGTACAGCCTAATTCGGTAGAACCATTACATTCAGTAGGCGCGTGGCGTTATGATAACGCCACATGCTTTCTGTTGCTCTACAACTACAAAGACAATAGTGACAATGATTGCTGTTGCTCTTTGATAATGTTATGATACAACAGCAAAAGGTGGATACAATGGGGTGTCAGCGACCGTCTTACGCTTCAACTGGTTGAGCGTCGATGTATTCACGCTCCCATTGCTTTTGTTCTTTAATCATCTGTTCACCACTGTCAGTGATTTCGTAAAAGTTCGTTCGCTGGTCACTGCTACCTTTCGCAATATATCCTTCTTCGACCAGTGTGTCAAGGTTCGGGTATAGGCGTCCGTGCGTGATACTTGTTCGAGTGCCACTTTCATATTCACGCTTAATGTCCTGACCCGATGGTTTTTCTAGTCCTGCAACGATCACGAGCAAGTCGCGCTGAAAGCCTGTTTGAGTATTCAACATGGCAACTATACATACGACACCCACCATTATTGTTAGTCGGTTCATATGAATGGTCAAATATGACTGTAATGAGTTAACTAATGATTATTCTCTTTCAAAAAATGCAATCAATGCGAAAAACTATAGATGATAATTCTCGGTGAAAATATTACCGTACTCTGTTAGTAATACTGTATTAACCGCTGTAAACTCGTGTCTGATGGTGTTAACCGTTTTATATTGATGTAAAAAAGAAGAAGTAAACCTGTGTTAATCCGCCCTTAGTCGCTATATAACGCCCTCATTTCATCTTGTGATACTCTATGTGATGGATAGTTAGGTAAGTCACCTTTCGATTCTACAGTATGTTCTTCAAATGAATTTTGAATATGCTCAGTGATGTTTCCAAGATATTTACTACATTCAGAACAACAAGCTCCCTCTGCATCACCTTTCTCAACAAACGCACGTTCACCAGTATTTTTACAAAAACGATCCATTGCGTTAATGACTAACACAGCACACTGCTTTATAATTACGGATTTACGATGTATATTAGATAATAATAGTGGTGAAATAAATGATTAAATGCTACTTCTTCACTCGATTTGAGTGATCAACTTTAGAATATAGTAGCTCCCCACGCTACCATTGAAGTCACCATGATAAACACAAAAAACAATGCAATGATTTGGTTTTTATCAAGCATACACGAATGTCTACTATCTATGGATTGATTAAACCAACGGTGTTCAAATCACTTTCTGAAATTTAAGTTCATCAACGAAACGGGTTACTTCTTCTTCAGTAACACGGTTCAATTCAACTTTGTGTCGAAACCGTTCAATCACTTTCTGTTTCTTTGATGATGCTGATTTCTCTGCATTGCGGAGCTTTTCAATTGTTTGAGTTTTTGTCTCATTCATCATACTGATTCACAATGACACTTCCAAACTAATTAAAGTACTGTACTGTAAATATAGCAAGGTTAGACCTTTGTTAATTGAAGATAAACATATGTTATGGGTATTGAGAGAGTTGAAAATAAAGATGCAGTTAAAGAACGAATTAGAGAATTTCTTGTTACGTATGATGATGAATTTGTGCCGTCTTTATCAAATAGAACAGGAACAAACGACCATTTCACTTCAAAAAGTGAAAATGAATCTATTTCAAAGTATTTAGAGACTTTAATGGATCAGGAATTGTTGGTATGTAAGAAAGATGGTAATATAGTTGGGTTCCTTTCATATGATATTGTGAAAGAGAATGAACAGATTTCACAATTTGTACCGTGTGTATACATTTCAACAACAATCATTGAAAAAGAGTATCGAAAGGAAGGAATTGCAACTGCTTTGAACGAATATTTGTATGACAATTTAGATGTTAATGGTGATATTTCATATATTACACGACGTACATGGAGTACAAATAAAACGTCAATGAATTATATTGAGAGTATGGCGTTTGAAGAAATTGAACGAATTGAAAATGATAGAGGAAATGGTATTGATACTATTTATTATGCGAGAGAATTATCAGTAATTGATGAATAGTTGAGATAGTAGTAACTATTCGTGAGTTTGTGATACGTGAAAATCTTCTTTTTATAGTGTTACGCAACTGGTTTGACGTGCTTACTTACGACCGGAAGTAGTCGTAGGTGGACTTGCCGATGTGTTCTTCGGGGTCAAGTCCTGCTTCTTCAAGCAGGTCGTGGGTAGTGGTTGCACGCATACTCACAGCGGGGGACGGGTCAACGTCAGACGCCGTGAGAACACGGAGCGTCTTTGCATCATCCGTCACGGACTTGCGGTGGCTTTCGATTCGGGTAAGCGAAACACGTCCGGTGTCGTAGCTTTCGCCAATTTCAATGCGGTCACGGAGTTCATCGGTCAGTTCTCCTTTTCGGAAGTCTTCTGCCGAGTCTTCAATGTTCTTGAGCGAAGCGAACAGTTCGGCAATAGTATCGGTCGAAGCGTGTTCGACGGCAATTTCAGACTCAACAGCATCAACAACTTCATCAACCGCGCTGGTGAGGTTGGCAAGTGCCGCGTCTAGGTTCTCAGTGGAACCAATGTCTTCGACTGCTTCGACTGCTTCGGTTGTTTCTTCGGTCTGTGCGTCCGTGTTTCCGAGAGTACCTTGTTCCGTCATAGTACACTCTAATAGAGTACCCCCATGTATATAAAACTAATGGTATAGATTAGGACTTAAAGGTATAGCGTATTTTGTGAAGACCATAAATTAATGTATGTATGAAACAATGAACGCAAACTTTTAACTGTATATTTCGACAATAGTATAATGAAGTGGAACACACCACTTCAGCGAGTGATTGGTTTCCGACTGGTTATCGAAAATCAATCTCTTTCCATGTTGTCTCATTCACACTGAGTGAGTGAAATCGCCCCATGTGGGAAGTTTTAAGATAACAACCACCGATTGGTCATTTGAGTAGGAAACTACTCTGAGTAAAGGTATAAAGCCTCCTGTGATGGTAAACATGGAAATGTTGTAGGTGAATGTCTCCATGTATACGCATGTGGCTTGGGTATTCGTACCCAAGTCTTTATAGTATCAACATTACTGATACTGTTTACTGACCAAGCCTCATTCTCTTAACCGCTCTCATGTATTCAACCTGTGTACGTGTGCGTGGAATTAATATTTATTCACACTACACTACAATAGAGATTGTATATCATTGATCTAATCTATTAGTGTGCATAATTAACCTATACCATAAGATATAAGTTGTAATGGTGCATACGTAGTAGTGAAGCAAACTGCGGGTTCGATACCGCACGGGTGGTGCAAGTCAGTTAAGGTCTGCTGGCACACAAAGCGACAAACGTGGGGGAAATCCCACAAACGTCGTGTTGAACCACCTTACCCAAGGAAGCTGTACGCCATCTGCCCCATGCTCACTGTAAGGGTCACTCCCACAAAGCCTCTGAACGACATATGAGAAATATGTCGACAACGGGATGATGGTGGGGAACAGGCAAAACCGTTGCCAAAAATCAGATGTGTTCCGTTTGCTTCACATAAAGAATTTGGCCCACGTTCACTCACCGCCAACAATCTCCAATGGTTGTTGAAAAGGTGATTATGGATGTGGCATTCAGAAAGCACCCCACGCTTTCTGTCTATTCATACTTCATTAATAATCCAATAGTAATTACATTTCTATAAAATAGTAATTACTATCATTCACATTTTTCATTTGGAACTAATATGCAGTAGATAATATTATCGCAACCATACCATAAGCTTTATTACTTTAAGGGTGTTATATAGTTGTATGTCGGAGACAGAAACTATTCACCCGAAAGTTAAATTGATGAGTCAAATGTATAGCTATACGGATTCTGCGGCAAGTACTACTCAATGGCTCTGTGATGAGTTGAATTATTTCAGAGAGAACACTGATGACAGTGAAACACTTGAAATTTTGGATCAAGTGGATGAAATGATTGAAGAAGCCAATAGCCATTTCAAAAACCCAACTGATGACCATGATCACCTCATGGATATTCTTGGGGAAGCTATGGATGAATGGGAAGCTGATGAAAAGGCAAATGCCATTCTAATTGTGAAGAATGATGCGTTGCCACACTATAAGGAAATTAAAGAGATTCATAGTGAAATTTTGTCTCTGTTGAAGGATATTGAATGTGTTAGAAACACAGACATGTATCGTGCCGCTGAACAACAACAGTACCAGTACAAACATATTTTCACTCACCTCAACCGTATTGTTTGAATGGTGAATAACTGAGGTTGTATATCAGTTGGGTTTTGTTGATATACAACCGGAAGAATTACGGTGAATCTGTTGAAAGTCGGTTCGTGTTTTAACAGGACTTCTTTGGTGTTTTTGTATCTGGCGATGGTAGGTTCTTTAGTCGGGTTACAACATCACGAACAAGTGTTTCATTGTAACTGTTGGTTTTTGCATTTTCAATGATCTTAATGAGGGTTTGTCGTTCTTTATTACTTTCGTAGTAGAACATAACGGTGTCACCGCCCCCTCCTTCATCTTGCCATAGTCGTTCTCTAAGGCGTTCCACAGTTTCTGTGTCATATTTCGTTTCTTCATCAATTGCGCTTGTTAGGAGTTTGTCTAATGACATAACTCCCATGAGAGTCAGTTCAATATTCCCACTTTCAGTAGTGTTGTATTCCATCGCACTCATACATGAATAACTATTTTATTTGAGTAAATAGTTTATGATTTACCCACGTATAATACTATGGTTTTTTATAGGGCTAAGTGTTTCACAAAATATCTATACCTATACCAAAGAATATATTAGGATGGGGGATGTATGATAATGTATGCAGAAGGGATTTACACCACAGACAGTTGAGTTTGATGAGATTGAAACTGATAATGATATGATTGCGTATTCGCAAGAATATGCACATCACGTTGTGGAAAAGTATGATATGGATGTTGACATGGATTTGGTTCTTGATTGGGAAGTTTCACATCGTGCGAAACGTCGTGCGGCGGCTGTGAAGCATATGAATATCAAAGGGGCAACTGTCGGAATTAAAATTAGTTGGGATGACGTTGATAGTGAACGACTTCTTTCAGTCCATGACGAATTTAATGATGTTCGTGAGTGCATTATTCGTCTTACATGGAAAGCAGTTGAAGCATTTGATGAAGAAGAATGGCGGAGTACAATCCGTCATGAATTAATTCACGTTGAAGAATATCAAAAATATGGCGACAGTGGACATGGATTCTTGTTTAAACAGCGTGCCAAAGAAATTGATGCTTCATTGAGCTGTGATAAATTCACTGAGGCAAAATACGTGATCGAATGTTCCGATTGTAAAAATAAAGTGGCTGATAGGCATCGTAAAAGTAAGGTAGTGAAGTCAGCTATAGCAGAAGATGGACGATATTCGTCTAAATGTTGCAGTGCCCCCCTTAGTTTACGGTAGTACGATCATATTTTAACTATTTTTAATCCTACATTGGTTTAATCCATACCATAAATTATAAGTGTTTGTGTAAGAAAATGTGCGTATGGAAAAATACGATGCTAGAGTTGGTGGAAAGACTCTTAAACTGTCAATAGACCGTATTAGCAGTTTGAACAGTGCCATTAATCGTGTTCGGTGGGACAAAGAGCTTGAGGAGCCTGAATGGTTCACTGATGAGATTGTTACTGAGGTGAAGGAAACCTTCAATAAGGCTAAAGAAATTCACAGAGATCGAACGCGGGACAATTTCACCGGAGTATATGATGATCGTGTTGATGAAGTTATTGTGTCCGAAGAAGTGTACGAATTTCTTGAAAAAATGTTCCCCTTCTTAGTGACCGGCACAGCGGATGGGAGTTGGAAACTTCGTGATGGTAATGAGAAAGAAGACTTGTACAACAAGTATTATCATCGTTTCAATTCTGCTCTTGTCGACACTGAATTTCAGGATGTTGATGATTTGTAGGCGAATATAGTTAATCTATACCATTAAGTATAAATAATTCGGGCGATTAGATAAGGGTATGGTGGAAAGGTACGATGCTAGGATTGAAGGTAAAGTGTTGAAACTGTCCATAGAGCGCATTACAGAGATTAAAAGTGCGATTAGACGTGTCCAATTGGACAAAGAGTTTGAGGAGCCTGAATGGTTTGTTAATGGGCTTGATGAAGTGATACATACATTGGATAATGCTGTAGAGATGCATAAAGAGCGAACGAAAGATGAGAATGTAGGCGTTCGGGATGAGCGTGTTGATGAAGTTATTGTGTCTGAATGTGTATATGATTTCTTTGAACAGTTGTTCCCATTTTTGGTGACGGGTTCGATTGAAGGTAAGTTTGAATTGCGTGGTGATTCTGATCCTGAAGACGTGTATAATATGTATTATCATCGTTTCAATTCTGCTCTTGTCGACACTGAATTTCAAGATGTTGATGAAATGTAGTACGTTCTGATAGTTACATACCATTAGATATATATACTTAGGCCGTGTATATGGTTGTATGGTACGGCGTGGAACCCAAATCGTGACTGGTGGAGATAGACGGCGACACAACCTTAGAGAATACAAGGAGCGACAGCGTTATCGTAATGTGTATGCGCTAACGTTTACGAATAAAGCAATTAATACGTTCCTTGATAGGAACCAGTGGGCTGATGAAGACAGTTGTCCAAAGTACGGTATTTACAATGATGGTGATGAATGGGTTTTGGTCGGGTTTTCAGTAGTTCGGTATGTTGAGCGTCCGACTACTGATAGGCGTGGTGGAACTACCCGCGAACTGAAGGATCAGTACCTCCTTCGGATGGATTCATATGACCGCATTAATTTCCGTGATGGAATTGAAATTTCGCGTGCGGATACGAAGAAGGCCCTGATGCAGAAAATTTCAGCGGATGGGTCAAAGCGGATTGGTACTGGTGAATATGTTATACTCCCTAAACATGGTGCGCGTCAACAAATGAAGGATATTGACCGTGGCGTGTATGGTGAGTTCCAGAAAAAAGCACAGCGGGTGTTTGAACGAAATTAAGGTGTGTCGTTAACACGTTCTGTAACTGAATTGCAAATTTTATACCGTACACCGTCTTCATAAGATAAATCAATATCAATACTCCAACCATGTGCATGAGATATTGATTGAACCATTGGTAATCTCATGCCTGCTTTTGATGTTGGAACTGCTGATTCATAATCAAATAGTTCTTCATCATAATTTGCACTCGGATAGATTCCATCATCTTCAATGATAATGTGGTTATCTGTTGTTGTTATTGTTACAGAGTCAGATTCAGCGTACACTGCAAAATCAAATGCATTGCTAATTAAATCTTCAAACTGTGCTGGTTGTACATAAATAATAGCATCAGAATCAAGTGATACATCTAATGATGGATAATTTCGTGATACAATTTCAACTATATCTCTTAATGAAACCTGTGATTTTTCAGAAATGGTCTGTGAATACTTTGTAAATTGTTGTAAATCTTCAATAACTCCATGAATCCTTTCTGATGAATCAGAAACAACATCTAATGACTCTTGTACATCATCATATTCTTCATTTTCTAAGTGAATATTTGCTTGTTCAATATATCCTGTAAGTAAGAACAATGAATTTCGTAGTTCATGTGCAATCGCACCTGCCATATGATCCCATTGTTTGTTATGTCTAAACACTTCTTTCCTATTTTGTTCAAGTTCAGTAATATCATTGAATACAAGAGCAGTTCCAATGCTATGTGGCCCTACTTCAAGAACTTGATATGAACACAAAAACATACGTTTCTCATCATCTATTTTGATTGGAATAATAACCATTTCATTATCCACTTTTTCAAGTGACGGGTACACTTGTGTAATCATATCAAGTGTTACACGTTCTTCTGCAATTGTTGGAATAATATTAACTGCACACTCATTATAATCAATCACAACATCATTATTGTTGAACAAAATTATTCCTTCATCAAGCCTATCAACTAATTCTTTTCGTGCAATAGGTTGAACGTCACCAAATGGATGTTTTAACACGAATGTAATGATAAGGCCAAAAATAGCAACTCCCACTGGTTCAAAATTCAATCCAATTTGGAGTGGGGAATCTGAAAATACAAATTCACCAATAACCGGAGTAATAAACAACATTGAAAATGAAAGAAGTGGCCCAAATGAAATCAAATCCGTCTGATACATCATTCTGACAATCATATACAAACCAAGGAACGAAATAATGTACATACCAAGTATGTTTCCGAAATACATTAATGTAAAATCAATAATAAGCTGTTCTTGCCCATCTATAAGTTCAATTGACCAATTAAAATATTGACTATGAATAATATTCGTAAACTTTGTGACAAGTAATCCAATAACCCCAAACAATACACCTACACGCAATAAATGGTCAGTGTGATAATCTTTTCCACTAAATGCAGAACAGAAATAAATCCATGAAATGACACATACTAAGCCCAATCCAAGGCCAAATGTGTACAGCCAATACATAATTAATGGATCGTCAACAAAAAACAATGTAAGTTGGACTGCTGACCATGCACCACTAAATGAAAATAATGAATACAGTGCCTTCTTAACAGCAGGCTTTTGAACACCATTTATCATCCAGATTGAAATAATGCATGAAATAAAAGCAAGCAAAAACACAACCGGCTGGATAATACTATTAATCATAATAAACTATACTCATATCTAATATTTTTTACCATGATACATAGGTGTTTATTGTATACATTCATTTAAACCACTCAATACGTATAAAAATTATCTATTCAACATCGACTTTGCGACTTCGTCAACCAAGTCATTCCGTTCAGAATAACTCATATTATTCACTGCCCAAATATATGAATAAGTAACAAGACTGAATGAAAAAACGACAAATATCATTTTAGACATAAATATAATTATAGATACTCCATTATAAAACATACTATTTATGAAAAATGGTTAACACCTTAATGGGCTAAAATACCCAACAGATACCATAAGGTATAAGTTGTAATAGTGCGTCTATAAGAATGAACTATGAGCGCAATTCAAATTAACACTGGTGTTTCACGACTTGCTGTAAAGCACGACAATTGGGACGTAATCGACCTTAACGATGAAAACGAAGAATCCCACAGCTATGTTGGATTCTACGCCCTCACAGCCCTTCAAAACACTGAAGACAATTCTTTCATTCTAATTGGAGAAAAGGTAGAAAATGAAACAGATGAACCAAAAATTCACCTTGAATATAATGATGGGGATGGAACTGTTCTAACTGAACAGTCATTCAACCAAGACCAATACGGTGCAATTGTTGCATCCGTTGACATGGTGATTAAACTCACCAACTCCGAACATTTCACACTCACATAACTAATTTTCACTTCTGTTGAAATTATTACCACCTCTTTTGATTGATATAGACGACTTCTTACCATTAGTTTTAAATATTTATATCCCTAACTGCACGTATGCAAAATATTAGTCGTCGTGACGACTTTAATTGCACATACTGCAATGGTTCATCATCCGTGCATAAATTAGGAGGTGAATGGTGTGAAAGTTGTGGACTCTATCATACAGATAACATTTCATTTAAATGGATTCTAACAGAAGGAATCATCAATGCATTTGTAGATATGAAAAAGAGTGTCCGAAACACACTGAACCTTCTACAAGGGAATGTGGAATATGATGGACATTCATGTAATATGGAAAATTGTGACAAAGATTCTGTTGAAACATTTGATTTAAAACAAAACTCTATTCATGTCTGTCGAAATCACTGGATTATAAATAATACACTCAAAGTCACAGTCCTTACCGCTATTTATGGACTCTACTTCACATTTTTCATGGCCAGCCTTATTATCATGGCGTTGATTACCCTATAAGTGATATACAATGACTAACCCAAACGTTATGGATGATCCAAAAGACCGAGTTGCACAATGCACAATCGAACTTAAGTGGTACGAATACACAGTCAATTTCCCTGAAGAAAGAGGCCGCCCCTCCGAGTTAACAGTTTCAACGAGTGAAACTGAAGAAATGACCATCCAAGAACGAATCGAATTTGCAAAAGAAGTTGCAGAAGAATATGATCTCAATAGTGAATCAATGAATGATGAAATGGTGCGGATTTTCCCACCAGAACACTCCGAAGAAAATGAAACAAATGAATAGTATTATTCATTGATAAATCAACCATTTTTATTATCCGAAAAGTGTTATTAAAACATGGATATTTTCAGCAACCAGCTTACTGATAGGACTTTTAATCATATATTTATGTACACTCAATGTAAGTATTATTATATAATGTAATTTGGAGTGGGTATATTAATACCATAACAAATAAGTTACCTTGTTCCTACGAATATTATTGATGGCAACAGAATTAATCAGTGAACTTCAAAACAAAGTCATTGGCGAAGAATTACTTGTTACATTAGAAAATGATGTAACATACCGTGTTGTTGTTGCAGAACGATACCAACACACAAAACCAGACAGCGAAAACGATGGGCGATTTAACCTCCTTGTAGAATTTAAATCAGAGAATGAACGCAATCATTCTCTCCCAAGTCATACCGGCCAACTATTCGCTTCATGTGAAAACGGTGATGAACTAACCACCCTCACACTTGATGTGACTAACCCACAACCAGACGACGACGAAAAAATTGTGACATTTGAAACACTTGGCACTGTAGAAAGTATTAGTCCCCTCACACCGTCACATTACTAAAAGCACTCATACATAGGGTTGAACCATAACCAAGCCACTATCCCTTTCCACAGCCCTATTAAATATCATTCTCACAACGAGTGACACCAATAACAATTAATCAGTTAATAGCTAACAAAATAATCGTATTAATTATTGTACGCTATTCAACCATTTCTTCAAACGCCATTTCATCCATTTCTGCATCAACAATTTGCAATGCAAACTCAATTGAAGTAATATCATACTCTCCAATCAATGCAGGGTTTCGTGTCGACGTAAGCGAATCACGAATATATGACTTCATAACATCAAGAGGGTTATTCAAAGCTTCTTCATCAACCGCATTGAAACTCTGTCCCTCAACCCATTCATCAATAAATTCATCAAAGTCAAACTCATGAACAAGCGACCCATGAACTGCATTCATTTCCCTAACACACTCATTTTCTTCATCAATCTCAAGAATTACAAATTGGTTGGCCGAAATATCTCGATACACACCATTCAGTTCTTCTTGACTCGGTAGTTCTTCGTTCATCATAACCATATCAATAGAGTATCCGCAAATATAAAAAGGTTATGATACAGTTCCGTATTGAAAAAGAATGTGTACTATTCAACCACACCAATTTCAACCAAAAATTCATCAGGAGT
>LKMJ01000625.1_pt1 | contig 28122 bp, 39 predicted proteins | sample 643391 | NCBI WGS metagenome assembly LKMJ01 (sample SAMN04112250, study PRJNA286221) | soda lake metagenome | biome: soda lake; feature: Kulunda Steppe; material: water; isolation source: sample PL-Br10 brine of Picturesque Lake | place: Russia: Kulunda steppe | collected 2010-07 | reverse complement strand
CTTGAATATTTTTTCCAGCTATTTTAGCTCTATTTGCTCTATGAATTAATTCTTCCGTTTTGCTTGCAAACATACATCCTGTTATCACCTCAATTCTCCCTTGCGGGTCTATAGTATTTACATCCATATTATATATTCATCTTTATAATATAACTCCATAACTAAAAACGCTTCTATGATATATTATTCAAAAGAAATATTTAATATAAATCCCCATATAAATTCTTCTACTTTATAATTACCCGTCATATCATCTTCAACTAATAATTCATATTTTGTTTCAAATCTATAATCTCCCGTAGGAATACAATTATTAGATGTATAATTGCCGAGAACATCTAATATTATATCATTTTTTTCTAACGGTCTAAATCTAGTTTCATATTGTGTACCTGAACGAGGGATATCTTGTGTTAATTGAAAACAATTTGTATCTTCTATCATAGAATTGGACCAATTATCCGATTGTAAAAGTACAACGTTAGATGATTCTGAGGTTTCACCACCAAATATACGTCTTGTTTTACCCGTGAGAATTATTTCTTTTTCGCTCAAATTTTCTATAGATATATACACTTGAGGAGGTCCATTCTCGTCTGCTTCTCTTTTTTCAATATCTGTATTAAAATTTAATTCATACTGAGATAATGTAGGATTTTGTGCTTCTTCTGTGATATTTATAACTATTTTTTCATCAGAATTATAATCTACATTTCTTGTTGAATTTAACCGATTAACACACCCAGATAAACCTATTATACTACATAGGGACATATTTTGTAATAATTTTCTCCGATTCATTATATATTATTTGTTATTCTAAGTGTATGAGTGCTTCGATACATCAGTTTAATATAAACCTTTCGAAAAACAAATCATAAATTTTATATTGGTGTGAAATAATGTTGTATATATGGGAATAATTGAACGTGCCTCACGAATTATACGAAGTAAGTTGAATAATCTACTTAGTCGTGCAGAAGACCCAAATGAACAAATTGACCTTGCATTTGAAGAATTACGAGATGAACTTGATACCGTTAATGAAAGTCTTGTAAATCTTAAATCAGAACGTATTAAACTAGAAAACAAGGCAGAACGTCTTCATGATGATGTTGAAGAACATAATGACCAAGCGCGTGACGCTGTTCAACAAGATAGAGAAGACCTTGCTAAAGAAGCTCTTGAACGTAAAAAGAGTAAAATGTCACAGGCAGAAACGCTTCGAGAACAAGCACATAATATCAGTGAAAAAGAAGAAAATCTTAAATCTAAACGTAATGAACTTCGAGAAAAAGTTCGAGAATTTAAGCGAAAAAAGGAAATGATGAAAGCACAACATACAGCCGCAGAAGCTGAAGTTAATATATCTGAAACATTAAATGATGTTGGTGATGGTGTAAGTGTTGAAGGAGCCGTTGCAGATATGGAAGATGAAATTGATGAACTAGAAGCACGAGCAGATGCTATGGATGAATTCCAAGAAGAAGAATCTTTGGAAGATGATATTGATGAACAACTTGAAAATTTATCAAAAGATAGTACGGTTAAAGATGAATTATCGGCTATTAGAGATGAAGTAAATAAAGAAACAAATGAAGTAGAAGAAGCAAAAAATTAATCTTTAATCAATATTATAGACGATTATTGGTTTCAGATACATATCTTTTTGCAGATTTTTCAAGTTCAACAGTAGGTTTATATTTTTTGTGGAAACATAACTTACAAGATTTTTTAAATGACGTATCATAGTGAACAGAATATGCTGCTGCACAAACAGATACAGACCGAGATATACCTTCTTGGCAATGAATTAAAATTGATTTATCTTCACGTAAACATTTTATAACAAAATTAACGGCATTATTAAATATTCTGTATTCGTGTTCTCCATCATCGATAATAAATTCTTCTGAGGGATAATCTGGTAGTTCTTCCATAGAAACAATAATATCAAAATTATTATTATTTATTTCTGCATCAAGTTTACTACCAATGAATAATTTATCTGTGATTTTACGAACCATAACAACAGAACAGGATATATCTATTTAAAACTTTTTATCAAAAAATAAAAATTATAATTTTTCTGTTGTTTATCTTGCTAATTTCTCTTTGCCAGCAGAAGCATTTAAATATAATTCATATTTGGTAATAAATTATTAAATGTTTGATTTAAACTAAAACAATCTAATATTTCATCTCTATATACGGTATTTGCGTCATGTTTAAAATGACGTACTAAATTATAATTCTGATTAAATACTAAGTATATTTCATTATTTGTATTTCTATTAAATACGATAATAATGTAATTTTTCTCGTTATATCGTATGATTTTTGTAATTTGGTTAATACATAATCACTAATAAATTCACGTTTGTCTATATATCATAGTTCATATGCAACTATTATTTCTTTTAATTTTTATATAAAAATAATTACGACGGAATAATTATAACACATAATTTTCATATAAATTATATGGAAGGTAAAATTGCTATACTAAAAACGGGAGGGACTATAGAATCTCAATCAAATGGTTATGCAAGAAATAAATCTAAAGGTAATCTACATAAAAATGCACAAAATACAGAAATAATTAATTCTTTTAGAATAATGAATAAGTTATCTGAAAATATGATGCCAGAAGATTGGATTATAATAACAAATGAAATTAAAAATAAAATAAATGAAGGGTATGAAAATATAATCATTACGCATGGAACCGATACTATGATTTATACAGCAAGTGCTGTTAATATACTACTCGGAGATATTAGTCAAAGAGTTGTATTTACAGGAGCTATGGATGGCCCTGATTCTAAAAATAATGACGTAATGATAAATATCAAAGCTTCTATCAAAGCTTGTCAAAATAAAAGATTACAAGGTGTGTTTATAGCATTACGGTCAAACGAATCTATAAATAAAGTATATCTACACAATGCATTAAATGTAAAACCACCATACATGGATAATAAAGGTTATGAATCTTTATTTAAAAAACATAAAGGTGAATATAAATCAGGAAAATGGACATTTAAAAAACCTAAATACGCATTAAAAACGATTTCTAATGGCGGTTTTAATACTATTCCACCTACGGATGAAATTTCTAAATCTAGTAAAGATGTAAAAATGTTACAAACTTATCCCGGTATTTATTTTGATGACAATATAAATTCAGATAATATTATAATATCTACCTACCATAGTGGAACCTCGTCTTCTAAAAGATACGAAAATAGCTTAAAAAATTTTATTAGTAAAAATAATGAAAAAAATATTATTTTATCTGGTTTGTCAACAAACACCGTTAAAAATATGTATGAAACGACATTTGAATTGAAGAAAGAGGATGCGATAATCGTTAAAGATATTCAACCACACGTATTATACGTATCTATATGTCTTGGTCTAGCTTGTAATATGACAACAGAAAAAATATTAAGTGAAATATGGAACATAAATTAATAATATTTATATGTAAACTTGAGGATTTATTATATTAACGGTCGTTTGATTCATCTCAGGAATAAGAAGAATAAATCATCTCTTTTAATATCAATATAATCTTCATCTAAAATCTCTGCATTAGGATTAAAAGGTTCCGTAATTAAATGATAACCATTTGGTGTACGAATACATTCAATAATATCTGTTTCTTCTTCAAGACCCTTATAAATGTGTTTTAAGATAGATTCATCTGTATTGTCAAGGTCAATAATGAAGTAGCTATCATCTTTATTACCCGCTTTTTGTAACATTGACATCCATTCTTGGTCTAATCTTTTAATTTTCTTACGTGTACCGTCGTGTCCATTTTGTATATCTCGTTGCATCTTTAATAATTTCTTTTGATAAAGATAAAATGATTTACCTGTATCTCTTGCATTTGTTGAGAAATAAAATCTAAATATTAAATCTTCATCAAAATTATCTGTAAGCATTTTGAGTTTATTGTATTTCGAATAGATTTTTTCTTCATGACTAATAATTTCTCTAAAGATTGGAATATTATTATGTGTAATAGACTCATTTTCTCTTGGTCGAGCCATAGCTATCATAAGATATAATCTATTAGGCCCAAAATCACAATAATCATGAATAAAAGATAAAATTTCTTCATCTGAATTAAGATTTAAAGGGTTGATATCGGTCATATCCTAATATAATATACACACAAATATAAATGTTTATATTTAAAATTCTATATCATAAAATATTTCATTTTTTAAACCGTTAAGAATATTTTCTTCAAATGAATCTTCCCAATTATTTATTTCTGTTGATGATTTTATATATAATATGGGTTCTTGAACCCAATCATCATAATTATCTGGATGAAAAGCATTAACAATCGTAGGCTCAGAAACAGAATTTATATTATCCCAATCAGCATATACAAAATGTATTCCATCTGAATCAATATCATATTCTTTTTCAAGATTTTCAACTATTTTATTTACGTTATCTTCATATTTATTCACCGTAGTTTTTGATGAAGATTTGATATTTTTTTCAAAATTACTCATTTGTTCAACTTCAGGAACATAATCATTATATCGAATATGTATTAACATATTATACAAAAAATGTATGATATAATAAATAATTATCGGAGATTAATAGTAAATTATAAATATATTATCTTATAATTAAATCTGTCGGAGGACAAACGCATATATCTATCCGTACGAATGGTATATAAATATTTATTTGGTCTCAAATAATATAATTATGTATGAGCGATATAATGGAAGATATCAGAGAAAATAATTATGATTTTGAAAATTCAAGTATTACAGAATATGAATATTATAATCAATTAGATTCAATCTTAGAAATGTCATGGGTTGATGAATTAAGTCATTCTTTACCTTTAAATGAATTAACAATTAAATCTCATCATTCAACCGATATTAATTTTACTAATCATAATTTACCGGAGGATATGATTATTAGAAATGTATATATAAATAAAAATAATAAATTAAATATATCTATTAATACTACAAAGTGGTTATGTACTGACGAACATAAAGAGAAGTATTTTGGTGGCGAATATACAGATGAAATAATAAAATATCTACGGTTAGAAATAGAATTTATTGATAATTTTAAACCAATAAAAGTCGTAAGGAATGATAATGGTAGATTAGAGTTGAATATTAAATGTATTAATAAAGTTACAGAAATAAAAAATTTAGATAATCTATTTTCTTTCATGGGTTTTTCTATATCAAGATTTACTATTTTAGATGAAAGTATTGATGAATTATATATTAAATATGATGAATCACAAGTTTATAATAAAGAAAATATCCAAAGATTTCAAGATGAAAAATATCAAAACGTTATTGATAATATTCGTGACAATTCTACACCAATAGAATTACCGTCTGGCATAACATCCCCTTCAAAAATTTGGATGTTTTGTCAATGTAGACATGAAACAATAACGTCTTTTCCAGAAGTTGAAATAAATGCTCCGAAAGAACTTAATGTTCGTACAATGGATGCATATAAAATCCCTGTTGAAAAAATAGATGATGTTATGATGAATATATCTAATTGGCCAGATAATGTGTCTCCTGTTATCGCTGATGAAGATTCAACAGCAATGGCTATTCATTATGGATATGCATGTTCAGAAACAAATACAATATATATTCCTACACAAAATTTATTTGAAAATCTCGTAAATAAAAATGAATATATGAATACATATCGTCTCGATTCAACGGATGAAATTACAAAAGGAATTGGAGGAATAAGTGAATTTGAATTATTTAATTATAACTAAAATTATTTAATCTGAGATGATTTCATTAATTCTATCATACCTATGTCAATTGGATGTTCTTTGTCTTGCAAATATTTATTACATTCACCTTTTGAATTATCTGTCATAGATGTTACTTTTTCACCTGATTGAACATACCATCTTGTAGATATTGTATGAGGATTATTATTTATATTAACAGATTCAATTTTAAATGTATATTCATCATTCCGACCCGTGACAGATTGGCTAGAACCTATTGTAGTATACATATGACTACATAATTCATCAATATATTCTTGTTCTGATAAATTTTTTACATTAATAGGTGATGCTTCGATTAATTTTTGTACGGTATATGATTCCATAATCAAAATTAAAAACACAAACCCTATATATTATTCTATTATTTAATAATAATTCCACCAAACATATAATCCAATAATAGATACTGTTATTATTACTAAGATATATTGTATCGTACCTGTTTCTGTCGTTGATTGATGATTAGCTGATGCATTGCCCATAAACAAGGATAAACTCATTAAACAAAATATTAAATGAGTTATGTATTTTTTCATATATAATATATATATATATATATTATTAATATTTTTCCTTATTTTAAATTAGTTATTAATAGATTATAAATTAAATAATTGATTCAATTGTAATATAATTTAAATAGTTTAACTATAATATTTATATATGAAATATAAACATCTTTTTGATAAACCTGTTCACAATTCAAAAGGAAAACAGCCATGGTATGTTAAATGGTCTGAAGGTACGGAATATGCACTTATAATTAATACGTATATTGATTCTATTTTTATTGGTAGTTTGTTTGGTATATTTATGTCTCTAATATTTCCTGTAATAACAAGTAGTACATATATATTAATTATTATAACTTCACCAATACCTTTGAGTATATTATCTGCAATGTATTATAAGTATATATATCATTATAAAAGTTCAGCGTCAACATACGGATTAAAACCTTCTTTTAGATTTATATTTATATATCAATTAATAATTAATATTATATTTGTATTAAAATATATTATTTTGTAATAATCTACAATTAAATCGATAATTATTTAAGTGTTTAATTTAAAATTATGGTATGAGTAATAATAACACACTATTATTCAAAATAAATTCTATACTTGAAACGCAATCTACTATTGAATCAAACTTCCCTCAACAATTTGAACACATGTCAAATATAAAATTAAATATTAAAAATAATTATAATTTAAAAATAATCGTAAAATACAATGATAAGTTTGAAGAAAGTCAAAAAATAGATTTTGAAATCAGAACAATTGATAAAAATAAAAATATTATATTACGTCCAATGAAATTAATTGGTAGGTCACATATAGAGTTACTAGAAAATAATGGGCCATTTATTATTAAACGTTAATTTACAGTTGGGTAATCTTTTGTAGGTTCAACAACAATTGACCAAATATTATCAAAATCAAATGTTGTCATATTACTTTCTGCATTATTTCCTTGCATTTCTTCTGTCATAAGACCTATATCATTTGATACGGTTTCACTAGAAGTATTATTACCTATACTTTTAGATTCTCCTATTTCTGAATTCCAGTATGAATCATATAATTCGTCATCATTTCTACCAATTAAACCTCCTTTTATTCCTTCGGTAGTAATTCTATTTGTACTATACGTTCTCATAATTACACCGTTTTTATTGTAACCTACAATTCCACCAACATATGTATTATTATTTCCTGTAATATGTCCTTGAGAATAAGAATCTTTAATTTCTCCATTAATTACATTTGAGCCAACGAGACCACCTATATTATCACTATCACCTTCTATATCTCCTAAATTATATGATTTTTCTATTAGACTATCTTCATTTTTACCAACGAGACCGCCCATGACATTAATTTGGTTTCCAACAACAATAGTATCCGAATATGAACTAATAATTTTACTATTATTCTTATTATATCCAACAATCCCACCAACTCTAAAATTACCGTCTCCAAATATATTACCCTCAATATTAGAATTTGTAATTTCACTATTTTGATTTAATCCAACAATCCCTCCAACTTCATTTTGACCTATGATATTAGTATCAGATAAAATTATATTAGATATTTCTGCTGTATTTGTATGTCCAAACAAACCGACATAAGATGTTTCACCTCTATTTATATCCAATCCAAAAATACGATATCCTGAACCATTAATACTCCCTTCAAACTTTGAATTTTTATTTCCTAATGGTTTAAATCCAGATTCACCATTCCAATTATTTGTTAATGACGCATTTATATTTTGACCTAATTTATAATGTGCATCCAATTCTGCATTAATTGATTGTAAATCATGGTCAGTCATAATTATATATGGTGATTGTTCTGTTCCATCACCATCTAAATCATTATTAACTTCTTCTATATCATTTGGTTCAGATGGTGTAGCCATAGATGAATCAACAGTTATTTCTAAATTATTTGTTATTTCTTCCCCATCTACGACAATTGTCAATTCTGTATTGAATATACCATCGTCTTCATATATATTTGTTGGATTAGGTTCTGAAGACGATTCTCCATTTCCAAAATCCCAATTATATGAATCGATATTTTTTTCATCAATATTTGTATTTATATTATATTCTATTTCTTCATTTGTAGATACAAAAGTTGGAACATCTATTTCTAATAATTTATCCACCGTTAACTGAGATAATAATCTTTCATTTCTATCATTTTGTGCAATTAAATAATAATCTCCCGGTCCAAAATTTACGTTTTGAGATGAACTAGAATTCATATCTATTTCTTGTATTCGACCATCTTCATAACGCACAATTAATTTATTAATATTTTCATTATGAAATACAGATACAGATACACCTGTTTCTTCTGTAACAAAATCTATTTCTGCATCCATTGATTCTGTAACAACACCAATATTAGATGAAAATAAATTAAAACTTAACAATACAACAAGACCCGTAAATAAAGCAATTAATAAAATAACACCAATAATTGGACTTAAACCATTTTCATTGGTCTTATTTAAAATCATATTATATATTTAGTTATATATTGTTATATATTTAACCATATCCGATGCTATTGTATATTGTGTGTAGATAATTCAGAATGATATATATACATATTAATACATTAATATAATATATAATCTAATAATTATGTAATTATATAAATCGCAACGTTTATAATGAACCTTTGTGTTATCTTACATATGAAAATGCCTCCTAAAGTTTTAGAAGAACCCCCAACAGAAATGAACCGTGTAGAAGACAGAATAAAAATTATGAAGGACCCCACATTAACATTTGATTATATTTGGAGATTTGATGATGGTAGAGATGGTATTCATATAAAAATACATGCAGAATTAAAAAATAAATCGACTTATGAATGGGATGAAAATGAAGAATGGGAATGGTTCGTATTTGTAGCAAATAGTAAAGAGAATTTAAATCAAGAAGATTACGTTGAATCAATATCTACAAGAAGTTTTAGAGAAGCTTTATTATATGCAAATGAATATGCAGAAAATATTACGGATGTAGAACTAAAAATATACTCTATTGTATGAACAAATTTTAATCGAAAATATTATATACGTTATATTCTTCTAAATAATTACGGAAGTCACTAACAGCGTTGTTAGTGGGGTTGTGTTACCGAGCGACCAAAATAAGCCAAATTACCTGATTTATACAAGTGTGGTTGTATACTATTATAACTTTACTTGTATTAAAAGGGTTCGTTAGAGTGGGGTTTACCACTAAAGCAACGTTAAACAACGTTTAACGGTACATTTAGTCCGTAAATCCCACTAACAACGCTGTAAGTGAAATTATCTGACATAAAATAAGGTAATTAACCATATTTTCAAACACTATTCGACAAAAGTAAATTTGCAACAATTAATATTTTTATATGTATAATATATCACTATTATTTTTATAAAAGGAATGGAATTATATACTATTATTCCTATATACAATTTGTGAAAGATTGGATAGGTGATTTAAATTTAACAAAAGCAAATTTAAACGATTTATTGGCATCTAATCCTAGTTTGCGAGGAATGATTATGGGTTATCTTGCAGAGATTAAATTAAAAGAAATTTGGTTAGAAGATGACCGTATAACAAATATTTACAAAGCAGATGACCATAATAGAGATGTAAAAGCAGATTGGATTATTGAATATAAAAACGAAAAAGAATTTAGTATAGAAGTGAAATCTGTTCAAACGAATTCAATTCGACGTGCGGATGACGAATCTTTTTTAAAAGGAAAATTTCAATGTGATGCATCCGATAGTCGCATTATAAATTTAAATAACAATAAATCTGTTAAAACTACATGTTTGAAGAAAGGACGTTTTGATATTATAGCTGTTAATTTATATCCATTCAGAGGAAAATGGGAATTTGCATTTGCGAAAAATGATGATTTGCCTACGACGAATTATTCAAAATATGATATAGATGTACAAAATCAATTATTAAAAGGAACAATTAATATTAAATATCCTCATTCAAAAAAATATTATTCTAACCCATATAATTTATTAGAAGAAATAAATTAATCTAATTTATTATTACATATATAACAATTATATTCCGATTCATCTAATGTTTTAACGAATACACATTTTTCATCACACAATTTACAATTATTAATTATGGTAGATGCATGATTACCACAGTAAATACATTCTGCATGTAAACCTCGGTATTTTCTTTTTATTTGGTAAGTGGTTTTTTCACAGCAAGATTCACAATTATATTCGAATCTATTATCAACTTTTTCTACTTTAGATTCATCATATTGACCTACGCGCGTAACAGAATCAGAATTGTGAACAAGATTCAATAATTTTAATTTAAATATATCATAATCATTATTTTCAATATATGAGTTAAATTTATTAAATGTATTTTTTTCATATCCTTCTAACCGTATCGTTATATTTTCTTTCTTATTTCGGATAAGAATAGATTCATTTGACTTATTCCAAATGATTGAATCTGTAAAATCATCAAATTTATCTGGCACATCGATATGTAAACTCATACATTAAGATTTTATTAGATATACTTAAATCTTAATATGTTCTAACCAAGCATTTTCTAATTGTCGAGCAGAAGTTGCTCTTCGTAATTTTGTAACATGGTTACTATTCCAAGAACAAGCTCTATGAATCATTGTTTGATTTATATTTATATCTTCTTCTCTAAACTCAGATATATTAAATATACCAAGTTGATATATACAACATTCAAATTTTTTATTTGCATCGAATTTATGTGGTGGATTTTTCATATTTCTTTGTATCATATCATTTTGAGATTCTTCTTTTGATTCAATTCGAATACCAGCGTATTTGTTATCTTCTAAATGTTTTAAACAAACAACATCATTCCTACTAGAATTAGATACGACGGATTTAATGCGTCCACATTCATCTCTTGTAATATCATTTGAAGGTTTTCCACCCATTTCAAGTTTCCTGTATATTCCTGCTACATCAGGTTCCATATTTGATATTCGAAAAGGGACCACAAAAATCTTTGTTTTAATTATCTTGAATTTCGAAACCTCCATTATTATTCATCATTGGTACAATAACTTGACTACCTACTTGAGAAGCTGTTTTTGTTGCGTGTTTTACTGGTCTTCCAAATGCACCTAATTTGTTTTTATCGTCATACATATTATCATATACTTCATAAACCGTTAAGTTATATAATTGTTCATAAAATTTAACGATTAAATTTAATTTTTCAGAATCTGAATAAAGACAATTATATATGCATTGCATTGTAAGGACATCTTCTGGAGGAACATTTGCATCGGAACCTGCTAAAACAAATAAAACAGGTTGTGATTGATTTTGAAGTTTCATAGCTACAGAAGGTGCATTCGTTAATGAACCTAAATATACGTTGACATTTTTATTAATTAATCCCCTAATTTCATGTACGCAGGAACTTCCATTCCAAGAGTCAATACCAATGATTTGGTTTTTAACATTTTCTTCGTTCATATATTTAGGATGATTTTTAATTTTCTGATTTTCATCTCCTGCAATCATCGTAATTCGATTTGATACACCTCCTTTCACACTAGTTAAAGGTACGATTTCATTAGCTCCATTATTCAATGCTTCTATTGATGTTGTCGTAAAATTATGAGTATCGATGAGAACAACATTAGAATTAGAAATTTCATTTGGCATTGAACGTCGAAAAACAGCCATATCAACATCAGGTACGTTGTTCATAATAATAGTTATGATTGTAATTATTTAATTGTTTTTATTCAAAACGATAATCATATAGGACCATATCGTATTGTATAAAATATGCAGCCACCGACTTCAGACGAGCTTAGATGTGGGATAAACTATAGTATAATGACTTTCAATAAAGTCACGGGTGATGATATCCCATCTATGTATCTTGTTTCATATGACCCGACATCAGAATCTTTAATGAGAATGCGCATGGATTTTGATGATATAGCAGATAGTCACAATTTTGAAGACAACGAGTTAGTTAAGAATTTATATCTCCAAATTAGAGAACGAATTGAAGCATTATATGATATGAAGAAATATGAATCTAAAAATTATTAGTTATCTACTTCCAACCAACCACCACATTCTGGACAAAAATCACCACTCCTACGATGTTTTTCTGTATCTGTATCTGTATATTCACAATCTGAACAACTTATTTTTATTTGTTTTTTAACGGTTTTTTGTTTATCATTACTTTCATTATTTTCTTTTAAAATTATCGAATCGTCTTCTTCACTACTTTCCATATTTTCATTTAATGCTTTATTTTGTTGAACAATACTGTTATTATCATCAAATGTATTTGATTTTGTCGGATTGGTATCCTCTTGCGTATTATCTTCTTCATTATCCGAAACATTTTTTCTATCTTCGGATTCTACAATGGTTCGAATGCGGTCTTCTTTTGTATATCCACACCGCGCACATTTTTTTGTTCGTATTTTTACAGATATTTTTTGCCCGTTACGCTCTTCAATTTCTTCTCTTGTCGTTACGTTACTATATTTGTGGTCTACTAATTTACACAATAAAGACATTGTTTTTTTAATAATTGTAACACCTAGGTAATAATAATATGGGTCTTTTATTTTATTTATATAATACAATTTATACTAATATTCGTAATATTTATGTTTATGTGTTGTATACAAATAAGTAAGAAACTATTATGGTTCTCAAAGAAACGTCAAAAGAATACCCAAATGAATTAATACCATCATTTGAAAAATCAAATGCTAATATTATAACAGAAGATACAAATCGCTCTACACATATAACAAAAGTTCTTATTGAATATGAAAAACAAGTCGTACCCAAGATGTTAGAACTTGGATTTATGAAAGAAATTGCTAAATCTCGTTCTAAACCTTATTATAACGATTCGGACCAAACAATGACAGCTCATATTTTACCGGGTATTGAAATAATGGCTGATATTATTGAAAAATCTGATTCAATTGATGAATCTAAATTCAAACAACTTATTTCTTTATGGACTATTCATGATTTACATAAAATTGTAAATAATTCTCGTGAAAAAGAATTTGAAATTGATATTGATGTCGTTGAATCATGGGTAAATAAGTTAGAATTGGATAAATTTACTGGTCGTTCATTAAATATTGATGATTTTTATGCTTGTGTTGTAGGATTACATAATGGTAAGACAGCAAAATTAAACGAATCTACAAATAAATTTATGCATCTTCGACCTCATTTGAGATTAGTTGATGCTATTATGAGTATTAGCCATCCTGATAAGTTCGTTAATCAAGCAGAAAAACCTGTAGGAGCCGTATTCGGTGGGCCAAATGAAATATATTTACCTGCTGCACATTCTATAACAATGGAGGATTCCATTATTCGAACAATTTTGAACAAATCTATAAAAGAAGAATTATCTTATATAGGGCTAAAACCAATTGATTTGAGAGATAATGGTGTTCTATATGCACGTTCAGAAAATATTTCATATGGTAATATTGATGATTTATTATCGCGTATAGTTGATAATTTTATTGAAAATATAAAAAACAGTTATTCTATATTTCGTAATCCTGCATTTTTAGGTGGAGATATTAATTCAGGAGATTCCCATCTCGGAGATTGGTATATGCCTACAGTATATGACATTACAAATTTATCAAAATTGTGCCTTACAAATACAGAAATAATTCAACGTATTGTTCAAGCAGCGGTAGAACAACAAAATCGTTCATGGGATATATCTGATACATCTAGTGAGAAAATTGATAGAATAAATAATACATTAGATATAAAAATACCCAAAAGTTCATTTATCGAAGGTATGGCAACACTTGTTCATACAGTTTACCGTAATATTTTACCCGAATTAATTTGTGAAAATAGTAATAATTCATATGAAAGAACATTAGAATCTGCTATAATTCATGTTTTTGGTGTTAGTGAGAATGTTCAAAAAGAAATTGCTCAATCATTAGAAGAAAATAATTTGAATTCATCTGTTACAGGTTGGCCTTATAAATATTTGGTTGCTAATGATTTATTTGAAAGATATACGCGGAAACTTTCTGATAAAGAGCGTCAAAAAGTTTTAACAGAAATGATTTCATCTCGCCTTTCTGATTTCTCGAAATGGGACCAGTACACAAAATATAATGAACAAAAAATAAAAAGAGAATTATCAATTATGTTTGCAACGAACATTAAATTAGACGATAAATTGTTATCCGAATATGATTCTCTGGATATAATGAATGACTACTTAGCAAAAAGAGGCGAACATGAAATAGGATATCTTTCAAATAAACCTACAGAACAAAATGCTAAATCACCTGATTTATTATCTCATAGAAATATAGATATATTAAATGTTCCATTTGTAACGGAAAATGAAAATGAAGAATTTGAATTATTAGAATTAGATAACGTTATGCCTAAACATCCATTGTCTGTATTAACACAAATATCTTTGAATATAAGAGCACAACAATTTAAAGATTACAAATCTGTGAAAAATACAACTTCATTGTATATAACAATACATCCTGTAGATTCAATTTCTGTGGCTTCTTATGTTCGATTTAATGAAATTTTACAATATTTAAAACAAGAAATATTCACCGGTCAAAACAGTTCTATAGGATTGAAAAATGTAGCAGATAATTATAAAGATATAATAAAAGATTCTGTTTCGCAATCATCTGGTGTAAATTCATTGGTTGATAGAGAACAAGCATTTAATATTGGTGCTCACATGGATGAAGCAAGTAGCTGTTTAACTTTACCAGATGATTCGGAAACAACGATTGCAAAAGGAGCTATTTGTGCTACAATTGCATCTATAATGAGTGGCGTTCGTGTTTGTATTACGAAAAACCCGCAACTATACATGAATCACCCAAATAAAGATGAACTTGTTATATATGGGCCAGAATTATCAATGTTTGAAAATCTAATTAATAACAGTACAGATATTAAAACACTCCCACAACAATTAGAAATAATAGAACGTTTAATGATATTAGATGATAAAACAAATAAATCAAATGTGACGATTCAACAATATAATAATTTGTATAAAAATTCATCTGAATATATCATTTATACGCCCGGCTCTCAAGTATTTTGTCAAATCGTATCATTGTTTGATACAGAAAAAGATTATATTTCAAGCATAAAAAATGCCGTTAATATAGATGCTATTGCTGCTCAAGAAGATGAATATTCAAAAGAAATTTTACAATATAATAAAAATATTGGACGCGCATTAAGTAAAGTTTTACCGAACAATTACTATAAACCCGCTAATATAGTTATGACAAGAATCTATGATGTACTATACACAATGGAAAGTATTAATAATACAGACGAATTAATTAATGATATATTACAGTGCTTAACAGAAATAGATATGTTAGATATAGATAATACGCAGAAAGGTAGTTCCGCATGGAATTTAGCAAATGAAATAGCTCAGACGTATGAGTGTATTGGTGAAGAAAAATTCCATGAAGTACGAAAACCTATCATAAACGGAACTGTTGTTAGAGCAATTATGTGCAATTCAAAAAGAGGTTATTAATATGACACAACAAACAGAATTTAATATGAAAATTGACGGTATGGCATTAAAACAAAATTTATCTGAAGTGGATAATTGGTTACCTGATGTAAAAGGCCAGCCACAGCACCCACCATATGAACATCAAGTTCAAATGAACGAATTAATTGAGAATCAAGATAAATTTATGGCAATAAATACAACGATTACCGGAGGTGGAAAAACACAAAGTTACAGTGTTCCCGTATTAAACAACGATTTATTTACTATTGTTATATTTCCAACAAATGCGCTCACTACAGACCAGAAACAGAGTATAACAGAACTATGTGAGGATTATTATGAACATAAAAATACATTTATAAAACAATTAACAGCAGATGAAATGCAACGATATCGAGAAGAACAACGTAAAAAAGGAAACTTATCTCAATCTTCACTAAGGAATGGAGAACAGATTAGAAAAGCATTAATTAATGCTGAACGGAACGATGGTCCTTCATTTATTTTAACAAACCCAGATATTCTCGTTGAAATTCTTAATGAAAGCTATGGTTCTAATGTGAGACAACATTTAAAATCTGCAGACATGATGGTTGTAGATGAATTCCATCATGCTCGGCCCAAAGGTAAAAATACGTTGATTTGTAAAATGGATGAATTGTATTATGAATCAGATAATAAATGTAATTTGAAAAAGTTTGTCCTTCTTAGTGCTACACCAGATAAACAATTAGAAAAACAATTAAAAAACAAGTTTGGATTGCCAGAAGATGATATATATCATCATATCAATTCAAAAAACAGTTGTAAGTCATTATCAGAATTATCAGATAATGAACCATATAATCCCGTTATGCCAATTGTTAATACATCTGTAATTAGTGGCCGACCATTTTCAACAAAAGATAAAATATTATCTGAAGATTACTTTAAACGTGTCTTAGAATTTATTCGTTCTGGTCGTTCAATTGTAATTTTAGATGGTGTAGCAGAAGTTAATGATGTTCAACAAGCATTAAATGAATATTTACCTAACAAAAGCGTAGAAAAAATAACCGGATTAACGCCAGATAATACGCATTATAAACTTCAAAATGCGGATGTTCTTGTAGCAAATAGTACGCTTGAAGTAGGTGTGGATATTGGTGATGTTGAACAACTTGTATATACCGGATTCAATGCTTCCAGCTTCATGCAACGTTTAGGTAGACTTCGTGCAGAACCCGGTTTAACCGTAAAATCAGCAATGTGTTTTACAAAACCAGATGCTTTAGAATCATTTAAGGTTTTCGATGAATTCGAATCTGATTATGTATCACGAACAATGTTACATGATACGGTAAAAAGACAATTAGATACAACAGCAGATATAAATATATATAAAAGTGAATTTACACCGGTTGAATTATATTATAGTACAAGAAAAAGAGCGGAAAATATGCATGAAAATAAAAAATCATATATGAAAAAAATGTCTCAAATAATTGCTAAACACTGCTTTGAGATGGGTGAGTACGACGTAAGAAAAGCTGACGCAGAAAGACTATGGAAAATGTCTTTGACGCCATTAGGTGAGGCCATGCAATCCTATAGGCAATCATCATTAACATGTTTATATTATGATAAAAGAACAAAATCCGTTAAAACATATTCTATTTCAAGTCTTCTTAGATTCGGTAATGTTGAGTTCCTTACGGAAGCAGAATTTGATTATAAACTCAAAAAAGAAGCAGGAATTAATGACCCAAGTATATACGATAGTGAAAAACGATATGTTCAAGCATATGCATGGTTAAATGGATTCCAGAAAGGTGAAAGATTAAGAAATCCACACCTCGCACCTACAAATCAAATTCAAAATATGGTTTCGGAAAATCCAAAGAAACGATATCCTGAATTAATAAAATCGTTAGAATTTACCGTTGATAATACCGATGAATTAAAAGGACTAAGTAAGTTGAACAAAGAATTAAATAAGAATCTCAAAGGTGAAAATGGAACAAATATAATTGGATACGTTACAGAAGGACATCCAGCCCAAATTCAAACGATTTATGGATTAGATGAATTCTTTTTCACGACGCCTATTGCAAATATGAATGGTGAATATACGATAGCTATTGGTGAAAATGCACAATATCTATATTGTCATGTTCAAGAAAATATTAATGCTGCAGAACAATTGCATCAACAATTTAAATGAATTTATCTTAATAGATATCCTCTTACAAACCCCAACCCAACAAGTAGAGTAAATAATAAAATACCAATTATTGAACCTATAGGTTCTTTAAATTTATTTTTAAATAGAACAGATTTTAAATGATATGGTATTCTGTTTATAAATAAATATTTTAAATAATTATTTTCTACATTTAATTGCGTACTTTTATGTTTATTTTTTATTATATATTTCGTTATTCCTTGTAAATATGCTCTTTTACAAAGCCACAAAAATTTTGTTTGATGTTCTTCTACAGCATGACTTACAATAGCATCTCCCTCATAATACATACCGGTATTGTATTCATTATGTAATCGAATTCCTAATTCTGGTTCTTCACCTTGTAAATTAAAACCATGATTTTTTCCTAAATTTGTATTAAAATTGTTTATTTTATTAAATATATCTAATTTATACGACATATTACATCCAAATGTACTCCGCACTATTGTACCATCTGGTGGATGTCCTTTGTGTGTTACGCCAACAAGCCATAAAAATTCATCTGGTAAATACCATGGTCTCGTATGTAACCAATTAGCTTCAGATTTTCCACCTACAGCAAAAATATTTTCATTATCTACGTATGCTTTTCCTATATTATGTAACCATTTATCTTCTGCAACAGCATCACTATCTATGTAGGCTATTACATCTCCTTCAGCTTGTTCTATACCTTCATTACGAGCCACAGATACACCACCAGATTCATTACATATCTGTACTATAGAAACATTTCTAGCACCATTATAATCGGATTTGACGTATTTTGTAAGTTTATCGCCTTCTGTTATAACAATAATATCAAATAATGGATAATTTTGATTTAAAACACTATCTATTGATTTTTTAAGAAAATTATATTTATTTATATCATAAGAAGGAATAATAACCGTTATATGTGGACAATCCATATACTATATACTACATTATAAAATATAACTTTTTCCTATATTTTATAATTCTGTTTGATTATGATGCTGCGTATTATCTTTTTCATCATATGATGTTTCTGCGGGTTCATCTAATTTTTGGAATGTAATTTGTACAATAGGGTCGCCGGGATACAGAGTCTGTGTTTCTTCAGATTGATTTTTCACACCTAATACTAATATACCAGAATATCCGGGGTGAACAACACCACTCGTAACACTAATCCCTTCTAATGCACGACTCATTAATTCTTCTGTCTTACCGTGTATATAATCTGGTAATATAAGAGATTCAACAGTATGCATTAAATAAAATTCCCCCGGTTCTAGAACAATTTCTTGAGATGCTGTATTATTTGCATCAAAAATATCGTTTGTTGCTAGACGTTTATAATCTGAACCAACTGTTAAATCAACACCCGATGGTGATAATTTATCTTCGATAACACCAATATCCGTTATTGTTAATTCATCTTCTTCGAGTAATTTTCTAATTTGTTTATCTGAAAGCATTCATTAAATTATTAGTATTAATCTGATTTAAATGTTTACTCAAATATTTTACATTACTAAATACATTTATAATGTTGTATTATAAATAATAAAATATGGAGCAATATCAAAAAGTAAACGTTAAAACAGATAGAGAATATGACGTACAAATTCTTGAAGACACAGAGTTGTTCTTAGATAATGGAACTATATCCGGTGAACTTGTTATACAAAATCCACATAGTTCTGAAAATAGAATGTTTGTTGGATTCACTGTTTATAATGAAGAAGGTTATATTGTATTTGATGATATACAAAAAATACAATTTAATGAATCCAAAACTAAAAAAGTTGACGTGACTATTCATCCAGATATAAGAACAAACGAACAACAATTAACGTTAAAATTAACTAGAGAAAACTAAATTATTCTTCAACTAATTCTTTAATATCCATTTTGGATACGTCGTGTTCTCCAAGTAACAAATGTGCATCGTATAGTACATCTGTTAACTCAGATACACTCATAGTTTTGAATCGTTTTCGTTCGAGTGCGTTTTGAACGGCGTTTTCTAGCCCGCTATCTGCGTTATTAATGTCCCGAATAGCACGCAATTCAGGAATTTTAACATCAATGTCGTATTTCACAGCGTTTTCATTGACAACTACTACCGTTTCTTCATCCACAGTTTGTGTTAGTTCACACATGGTCGATTTAGAGAAGTGGTCAGATGAATAATTCTGGTCAGGGAAAATATTATAAATGTTTCTCATTTGACCAGTGTAAGTTCCATCGCCACTATGACCCAAATCAGTAATCAGTGCGAAATCACCGTTGGTAATATCTTCTTCACAGATATATTTATCCGCAATTTTGCCAATATGCCACGCTAAATCAATCCCATCATAAGATTCTTCTTTATTATGGATATCCATAATAATATTATCGTAATTATTTAGGAAAGTTCGAAGTTGTTCAAACTGTTTTTCAGAGAATGAGTATTTACTATCACCGCGATTATCAGACATACTCACTTCTTTACCCCATGGAGAATCTACAACTTCAATTTCAATAGCCCCATCTTTAATGAGATTAGCAAATTCTCGTGTCGATTGTGATTTACTCATTGTTAGTCACCTTTGCTTTGTCAAGATTTTGTCGCATATTAATCGATTGCTCAACTAGGTCAATTGTTTCTTCATTTTCAGACATCTTTTCAACTTCATCCCGAATCCATTTATCAACAACCGAATCTGTACCCCAATCAATGAATAATTCTTTTTGTTTCTGTCTAAATTCATCTCCACGGTATAAGTCTTTAATTTCAAGGAGGGTTGGCCATTCAACATTAATGTTCAATTTCAGCCCACCATCAGAGTTTGGTTGAACGAATGAACGACCAGATTCTTTGTTTGCAAATGTTTGAATTTCACGAATAAATTCTACAGAACCTTCTGATTCTTTATCTGGTTCATCAGTGTCTGTTTTTTCTTCTTCAATTTCCCCCACAATAAATCGCGTGCTTGCATCATCCACCATTTCATCTGTAGAACCACCATAAATTTCTGCTTTGAATTTATATTCGCCTTTTTCATTGAATGAACGAACACTCAAAACACGTTCAATAGGCGTGTTTTCTTCTAGTTCAAACGACATATCTTCAATTGTTTCAACGACTTCATCTTCTGTCGTATTTTCAATCTCAAGATTTCGAACTTCGTATGTATCATACGCAAGTTCATCTCGTGGATTAATATCAATACCGAGATGAATTTCTTCACCAATATCTACCTCGAATTTATCTGTTTTACACCGAAGGAATGGAATTCGAGACGGTGATGGCGTATATCGTTTTGTTGGTCCCTGACCTTCACCTGTTTTATCATCCGTAGATAATTCATTTAGCGAATCAAACCCAGACAGGCGAGAGTTAATTTCATTGATAACTTCATCTAGAAAGTCTTGCTTTTCGGTTGTAGTATAATTATTTTTAAAGTGTTCATCATGTACATCATGCACAACACCCTGAATGTTCGCTTTAATACCAACAACTTCACTCATTTGGATTTCGTTGTGTGCATTGTTTTCTAGTGTAGTTCCATCATCTTGTGGACGACACAAGTCACTAGCATCACACCAACCAAACATCTTAATAGGATTTGAAATAGATGGTACTCCACGCGGGATATAATCATCTACTTTCATGAAGGGATAATCAAGATATTCGTTACCTTTAAATAGAACAACACCTTTCCACGGCGGTTCATTATCCATTTTTGTAGCATCCACCATTGAAAGATTTTTTACACGGTATTCTTCATCGTGGTACGTGAATGATGGAAGTTCGTCTTGTGTATGCAGCCCGTAATTCTCTTGAAGCTCACTAAGGTCAGGTGCGTCAGGTGTGTGTTTTTCACCATCAATAGTATATTCAATAGTCACATTATCATCGTTGAGTAGAGGAACAAAGTTTTCGATTAATGTTTCTTCTACACGTTCCCAATCCGAAAGGTACTTCATATCTTCTTCTCGAACATCATGAATCTTGTAGAAAGTACCTTTCTGACCATCTCCAAGCTTTGGTTCTTCAATTTCCACAATGTCTGTATACTTTCCTTCAACATTAACGGTAGAAGTATACATGCCGGTTTCGTGGTACGTTTCAATATCTGCCATTTCTCCACTTGACATAATGACCCAAAAACCACGCCCATATGAACCTGCGCCATTACCGTCTGCTTTATCTTCAGATGGATTATCAATTGCAAGCAAATTATCTTTAAAGGTATCAAGATTCATTCCTCCTGCATTATCCTTGATAATTAGCGTATCATCACTAGTATTAATGATGAACTGAATAACAAGCTCTTGTTCCTCTGAAAGGTTGCCCTGACTCTTGTTAAAGCCCCAACCATCCGTGGAATTCTGTGTGGTTTCTCGAAGGAGACCAATCCAAGGCAAATTATAGTCACCACGAATTCGCATGATTGAATTTGCTTTGTTAACGATTGCTTCGTTCGTAAACTCTGTTGTAGTTCGACTCATATTAATTGATATGTATCATCTAGTAATAAGTATTACGATTTGTATTGTTGAAATACGTGTTGTATTGTTAAAATACGTGTACAAAACTACAATAAACAATACACCTAAGAAAATTTATGTAAATGTATTTATAAATAAATATATAAACTAGTTGAATAAATAATTACATATAATGTATAATAACATATTATTACCAATTGATATAGGGGAAAAAATGAAAAAGCTGCGAGGGAAGCACTTAAAATTGCAAATAAATGTAATAGTACAATTAATGTATTATATGTTAAAGTTAGTGCAGACAAATGTTTAGATGAAAATAAAGAAATAGAACCAATTCATGACATGCGTGAATTTTTTGAATCTAATAATTATGATAATGTAAATTATACTGTTAAAGAAGGAAAACCGATAAACATAATACGCGATTATTCAAAGTCTATTGATGTAGATTTAATTATAATGGCAACGCATCGTAGAAGTAAGTTGAAAAAACTTATAATAGGGAGCGTAACAGATAAAATAATACAAAATTCAAATTGCCCCGTATTAACAGTATCTGAAAATATATAAAGATAATTTATATAGGGTGTGCCTTATAATTTAGATATATGAGACACCCTATAGCAGAGATAATACAAAACTCAAATGACTTTATAGAAGTTGTAAATTTAATATCACAAAAATATTCAGGAAAAGAAAACGTTCCAGATATTGCATTGAATACATTATCAGGTATATTAAGTATACAACGAGAAACCCAAAATCAATACGTAGGTGTAGGAGAATTTGAACGTTTAGTTCAAAGACATATTCCGAAAACTAGTAAAAACTGTCCTATTCATAAAGAAATAATTGCGTTAAAAAAGGAAATAGATAATTCTGATACACAAGTTTTTCCTGAAAATAAAAAAATGAATACAAATAAATGGTGTAACTCTAATGATGAATATACATTTAATTCAGACAATAGTGGAGATACAAAAGTATTCAATTCTGATGAATATAACTGGTAAAATAATTTAATAACTCATAATTATATTTTTAATAAATAATATTCCCTAATAATTATAATATTTAAATTAATTATTAGTTTTGCGAAAAACTTTAACAATTATACATTATATAATATAAATATGTCAGATATAACGATAGATGATATTCAATATATATCAAAACAACCTAGAATTAATGGAAAAGTTATTATTGATGACTGGGAATTATTACTTAAATTTGAATATTATAATATTATAAATTCATTCGAACAATTTAATATAAATAACGAATGGATTGCACCACTTTCATCTCAAGGACAAAAAATTATTCAGAATCATAATGAATTAAATAACGTTAAGAATATAGAAGAATTTTTTAATAAAATTTCAAATTAATAATTCATGTATGTCTTAAATATACTTCAGACTTATTAATCAATGATGAAGATGGTTTAGAATCAATATTTCTAATTATTAATAATTCATGTAATACATCATTAAATTCAAGATTATTCTCTGCAGCTATTGCCGTTGCTAATACAGATACACTTCTAGATTGACCAACAGCACAATGTACAAAAATCTTATTTTTAGAATTTATATATTCTCTAATCTTATTCACGGCTTCTGCAAATTCTTGCTGTGTATTACCACCGTTATCATATACGCCATCATTTAACGGTATCCAATAATCAGAATCTTCTCTATTCCTTTTTGAAAGATTAATTATTACATATTCTGATTTTTCTTCATCTGATAAATCATCAAGTTCTTTAAAACCACCAAATAAAATAGAATTTGAAAATTCATACATATATAATACATTAACGTAAATGAATATAAATATTCGTATCTAAATCGATGTTTTTATATTTATTCGATAAAACGTATAATAAATAAATTCGAGACGAAAATTCATAGGTTCTATTAGTATAATAAATATGGCGGGATGTATTTCACCGCTATATGAAGACGAAAATAATGAAACTACAAATCAAAAACTGTTAAATATATCAGTACACATGTAAATATATGACTAAACGAATTGAAATGACATTTTCAAATGGTGCAGTGTATAGTATTCCAGCTAAAGTAGTAGCTGAAAATCGAGCAGATTATTATGCTACAAAAGATGATGGAGATTATGACGCAATATTTGAAAACGAAATGTGGATTCTTGATGATGAATTAGAATTATTAGACTGGATGCGTGGACATATGAATTGGGAAGATGTTGAAGAATATGCAAAACTTGAACGTGTTACGGGAATTGATAAATCAGACGAATTTATTAATGTAGATGCAGAATTAATAAATTAATTAATAAAAAACATGTTCAATTCTTGAATAATCAAAATAACATGCTTTCGTATTATCTGGTAAATTACCTTTATAACAATGAATCATAGGTGAATCTTCTATTTTCGCATACTTAGACTCAAATTTATTTAAATAATTATTATCATCAATATAATCATAGAATTTCTCTGTACTTATTAATTCAGAATTATCAATTAAATAAATAAGTTCGTTATATTCTTTACTTCCATGTTCAATTGATGCACAAGTATATTGGAATTTCATATATTATATAAATTTAAATAATACTATATATTTATCGTAATGCAAAAAAATCTGTAGGAAACTTATATGTTGGAATAGGCTTAATTATCCAATCATCATCACTTATAAATTCCATATCTCCTACTATAACAGAATTATTTACTCTATGTACCAAATTATCTTGAAAATTAAGATTTTTAATAAATTCTTCACTATTATCACCACCACCAAATTTTATTTTAAAATGTTTAACATTTTTATCTATTAATATCGTATACATTACAGCTAATGATATTTTACCAAGACCTTCTCCTCGATATTCTTTAGGAATACTCAAATGCCTCAAAGTTAATGAATTAAAATCATATTCATTTTCTTTTTTACAATGCATTATCGATTCATGATGTTTATTTTCATTATCTGCAAAAAATAATTCTACATTATTATCATCAATATATAATTCAAGTGAATGGTTATCAGGTAAATTACACGTTATTATATTATTACTTAATCGAATAGTATGGTTTTTTGTTATTATGTTCATATAATTATATATAAATCCGTATGTTAATAACTTTTTTATTAATTTAATATGTTATAATATAATTAAATTTAAGTTACGCTAAATTATATATAATATATGAACGATAATTCAAAAGCACTTATATTATTCTTAATATCATATGGTCTTCTTTTTTATGGGGCGTCAATCCTATTTAAAACTATAAATCAATCTTCACAAAGTTATGATTTATATTTAGGTGCGGGACTAATAACTATCTCACTATTATTTTATGGTTTTGGACAACATTATTATATTAAATATAAAAAAGAAAAAGAATTAGAGAAAAAACGAAAAAAATAAATAAACTTCAAGCAAAATATAAACAAAATGCGTAACTTAATTATTTAAATTTTAAATCCTATACCACCATAATCTAATATAACTGGATAATTATTCCAAAATCCGACATTTTGTTTATATATTTCTGATTTATCATTCATATCTATATCTGAAAATAATTTTTGTAAATATTTATACGTATCATCTTTAGGTTTATCACATTTTGGTTGAATACACCATCCTTTATTAGATTTTAATATCGGCACAAGTCTTGATTTAAATGGTTCTGGCATATTTTTACGCTGCTTAATTTCTTGATTAATTTCGTCAATTCCATAATTATTAAATGCAACTTTTAAAACCATTGGATTATCCGTCAAATGTGAAATATCATATACTATCCTTCCTCCCCCGTACTCATATATTTCAAGAATATTTGTTTCTCCATCTGTAATTAAATCATTAAACATATCGTCAAATTTATTGATATATTTTTGTTTTATGTGTACAGATGTAGGCCATATTATTTGTTCTATATATGAATATTATATATTTACATTATAAATTTAATTAAAATATTTTATTTTTGATAACAAACGATAAATTTATGTTACGTTAAAATTACATATTTATATGAAAATACATATAGGAGAAATTTTATAAATTCAACAGCATTAATTATAGGAACATCTTTAGCGGGATGCTTAGATTCATCTAACGAAGAACAACCCGTTAGTTTAGAAGAATTTTGTAGTAAAAATTGTGATATAATTGATGATGTAAATATAAATTTCTCTCGTTCTGTATGGGGTGATGAATTAGATTATACAAACATTATAATGAAACTTAAAAAACCTATCTCAGAAATTACGTTATCGATTGAGGTATATTCTGATGAAAAAATAATAGATGTTAAAGATGTTGAACGAAATAATACTTCCGCAGTAAAAGTTGAGTTTGATGAATATAAGACGGATAGTTTACGAGATATGAATATTATTATCCACGATTTGAAAATATTATAAAAAATAACAGATTAAATCTGTTCTTATATTTCGCCGTTCAACATCATTTCGAACATATTTTCCATATTTTCAATCTCATATATGGTCGTTCTTTCGATAAGTTCCCCAAGCGGTTTCAACTCATCTTTGTCGTAACCGGCATCTCTCAACATCAAGTATCCATCATACAAGACATTTTCTTGCCTCCCGTCCCAATAGCAATCTTCTCTTGTTACGTTCTTTTTGTCTTTCTTTGCTCTTGCTTCGACGTACGGGTTTTCTCTGTCAGTAACGCTCATTTGTAATCACTCACGCTAGCATTTTCATATGCTAACGTGAACGATAATTATCCTTGACTGGATTTTTCATCATATTATATTCATAGATGCGCATAAGTATAAACCTTTTGAATTAGATTAAATGTATACTAAAAATTATATAAGGTATAATTAACAATACACTATTATGAATTACAAATTAGTTACAAAACATTGGAAAACAAGTATTCCAACAATAAGTGCAATTATATTAAATACACTTCTGGCTATATTATATGACCCAAGGATAAATATTATTACATTATCTATATTATTTGTACTATTGTCATACGCGACGACTCTAAAATATTTAAATGAATTTGAATTCCCATTATTCTTTGTGAGAAATTATGTGAATTATTGGGGTGGATTATTTGGTGGGTTCTCAGGTGCTATTGGATATTTCTTTATATATGAAATAATAACAAAATACAATATTACAATTACAGAAATAATACCTGTAATTATTCTATTTTGTTGTATCTTTTATTTATTAATATTATTATTAACAGCAACAATTATCGAAGATATAAAAAATACCAATTACATTGAAACAAATTAATTTATATCTTATAATTTGTATGTTAAACGTTTTATACCAAAGTATAAATATAATTAAAAGTGGGTCGAGAGGGATTTGAACCCTCGATTTCAAGATTAAAAGTCTCGCGCCCTAGGCCAGACTGGGCCACCGACCCGCTTATTATTACATAATACACGGTATAATATAAATGTGTCGATTT
>LKMJ01000624.1_pt1 | contig 28135 bp, 38 predicted proteins | sample 643391 | NCBI WGS metagenome assembly LKMJ01 (sample SAMN04112250, study PRJNA286221) | soda lake metagenome | biome: soda lake; feature: Kulunda Steppe; material: water; isolation source: sample PL-Br10 brine of Picturesque Lake | place: Russia: Kulunda steppe | collected 2010-07 | reverse complement strand
ATGCCCAGGTGCACGTCCTATCCCCGGCGTACACGCCCGCCATGCCTGACTCCGTGCATCGCACGACGGCCGTCGTGAACGGCTTGTACCTCATGATGGGCCGCGCCCTGGAGCGCCTGCAGGTGGGTCCCCGCCTCACTGTGTCCCTCACTCTGTCCCTCACTGTGTCCCTCACTCTGTCCCTCACTCTGTCCCTCACTGTGTCCCTCACTCTGTCCTTCACTGTGTCCCTCACTCTGTCCTTCACTGTGTCCCTCACTCTGTCCTTCACTGTGTCCCTCACTGTGTCCCTCACTGTGTTCCTCACTCTGTCCCTCACTGTGTCCCTGAGCCTCACTGTGTCCCTGAGCCTCACTCTGTCCCTCACTGTGTCTCTCACTCTGTCCCTCACTCTGTCCCTCACTCTGTCCCTCACTCTCCCTCACTCTGTCCCTCACTGTGTCCCTCACTCTGTCCCTCACTGTGCCCCTGAGCCTTACTGTGTCCCTGGGCGGCGCGGAAGCTGGCCCGCCTGACAGCCTCAGCCGATGATGCATGTTGAATTGCGCCGTTGCTCCATGGTTTGCAGGGTATGTTGTGGACACACGTCCATGCACCCAACCCCACACGCATTCAACCTGACACACATGTGCGCACCCACACACAGCCTCATACACGCAGCCTGGCATCCCCCCCCTTCCCTCACGCACAAACACACGCAGCCACACACACATCCCCACACAACCACGCGTACACAAATGAAACCTCAACACCGCATGTTTTTACCTGCCACTCGCCCTTGCTGCCCTGACGCCCCCGGTCCTACAATCAGGCGCACCCCACCGCAAAAGCTTCCAGCTCTCACGCCACAGCAGAGGCTACGCCCGCACCAATGTACACCGGAGCAGGCCTTGCTTGCGCCCCCACCAGCAGCCGCCTCCCCCCTGAGTAAAGCAACCCCCCTCAAAAAGTGTGCCGTCCGCGCTTGTGTGCCCCTGCACGCTGCACGCAGGCGGTGCCGGCAGGAAGCGTGCTTGCCATGGGAGGGCTTGATGCTGCCATCCTTAAGAGCGCCACCCTGTCCAGCACGCCCCTAGCACGGCCCCTGGCGCCAATGACCTTCCAGGCAGGCACACCTGCAGTACTCGCTTCTTGGCTGTGTGTGCGCGCGTGCACGCGTGTGTGCATGTGTATATGCGGGTGTAAGTGCATGTGGGTGGGATGTACGTGTGCGTTTGCGTATTTGAGCATGTCCCCGCATGCGTATGTGTAAGTGTGCTTGATTGTGTGCATGTGTTTGCACTTGCGCATGTACATGGAGATGCTGTTGTGTAGGTAGTTGTGCGTGCGTGCACGTGCATGTGTGCATGTTTAAGATTGCTATATTGGCTGTACAGGCCGCACAGGTGCGTATGCATCTTATGTGAGTGCCTGCGCCTCCGCGGGTCCCTGCCATTCCCCAAGCTAGCCCATTTGCAGCCTGCCAAGGCAAACAGGGGGCTCCTGCTGGGTAGTCAAAAGATGTGAGTGCAACCAGGCAAATTTTCGGTCATGGTAGGTCTTGCTTGCATTGGTCTTTGGCTCAAGTTTCAACCCATAGAAGGCCCTTGATACCAGCAGGGATCAAGGCTCTTGATGCAGCATTTGCCCATAATTCAGAAATTGAAATGATACGTACCGTACTCTAGTAGTTAGCATGCAGGGCTTTCAGCATTTGCCTTCCATGAGCCTGGGTGTTTTTCCTCCCAGAGCTCAAAGCAGCACTGCCCAAGCACTGTTAGCAGAGTGCTGGGCCACAGCACAGAAATAAAAAACATTCTCAAGTTTCAATTCTCGATCTTAAATTTTACTTGTCCACCCTTTGTATTTGTGGGACATCACCGCTGCTGCAGGCTGCACCCATTGTTAAAGTGGCTGTTGAGCCCGCTTTACCTTCAGACATGCCACGCCTGGTAGGTCTTTACTGGATTTGTTGCGCAACAAATACGTGTCGCAAGTACGCATGGAAACATTTATGGATAGAGGGACTGTTTCCACAGCCTACTCAGCTCTTCCTAATCTTTTTTATCTTGTTCTTCTCCTTATTCTGGATTTGTGCTTGTGTGTGAGGTTGGTTATGAATGATGTGTCTGTGCCGCGGCTTCTAAAAACAATCAGTGTCTGGAAGCTGTATATGCGCTGCTGCTGGGCGCGCCTATGGGGAGCTCTCTAGTGTGTGGAACTTTGGGCGCGCTTTTGGGCAGATTTTTAGTATGTGTTAGGATGAATGGCACACCATTGGAATTAAGATCCTTATGCTCTGCATCGTGGCACTCACGAACTAAAGCCGCCTAATGTAGGGTTGAACTTGAGCAGCTTATCAAAGGAATGTCGACATTGTGGATCACACAGAGCACCAAACCACGTCATTTTTCCTTATGCGGGGCATTTTTATTCATGAAATTGCACTGATCGGGATGAACAGATGCAGGGGTTGAGGAGTTGTGCGTTTTGTTCGTTCACCACCAGGTGGAAATTTCACCCTCCCAAATCCAAAATGCCTTCTGAACCTACTTCTGGTTGCGTAGGGGTCCACAATGATGCACTTTTGGGTGCAAAAAGGCCACCTGTTGGAGCTCTTTGGGCAGCCTGCATGTTTCTAAAAAACAGTATTTGCCAGCTTCCAACCCTTTTGCCCCTTGACCTAAGGGACTTTCTGCCTATCAGTCTTTTCCTTATAATCTGTATAGAATTGAGCAAATGATGGGTATGCCTTTGAAAAGCCTTTACAAGCTGCAGCCGTTGGGCCCCAGAAAAGTTTGGGAAATCGAGCCTCCCAAAAACAGGCGTGACACCCCCCTGGGTGCCCCTGCCTGTGCTTAGATCTAGGGCCTGCGCCCCTCAAACCTTAAACATGCCTTGCTTCTGGGTGCGCCTGCCTGTGCTTAGGTGGAGGGCCTGCGCTTGCTGAACCGCGCGGACCCCTTTGTGGAGGTGTCAGTAATGGAGAGCGGCGAGCACGTGCTGGGCGCTGCAGGCGAGGTGCACCTGGAAACGTGCATTAAAGACCTGCGCATGCGTTTTGCGCGGGTGGAGTTGCAGGTGAGTACGCTGAGGGCCTCAGTACGAGCTTTGCATGTCAAAGGCCTGCACACGCCCTTTGTGCGCGTGGAACTATGGGTGAGGCGGAGGTGGCTGCGTGCCAGCTCCTGTGAGCTTGCAACACCTGATCATTGCGGCGACTGCTCTTGCAACTGCTGCTGCTGCTGGTTGTACAAATGAAGGCTTGATGTGGCCCTGGGTGCAGCTGTTGTAGCAGGCTGTTGTAGCAGGATGGCCCCATTGCATTTCTCGACGTGTGCTGCGCCTGTTGATTCTGTCGGGGTCCGTTAGTCTTAGGTTGTGCCTGCTGAGTACAGGTACGCCAGCAAGGTGAGCATGGCTGCCCTGCACACCAGCAACAAGCAGTACTCTCCACTCCACAGCCATGTACGTGCACATAAACAGACTAAACACTCAAACGCATGCTTGTGCACACTCCTGCAAACAGGTACACGTGCATGCATTCACACACATTTGTCGGCATGCAAACTGCCAGTGTGCACATCTGATGCGCGTGTCCACGTGCAGGTGTCTCCCCCGCTGGTGGCCTTCCGCGAATCAGTGATGTGCCCCAGCGAAGCAGCTGACGCATCAGCAGGGGGCCACACAGCCTTTGCTGCTGCCGCAGCCCGCACGGCCGCCACGCGCGTGGTTGAGGCAGCCACGCCAAATGGAGTGCTGCTGGTGCGTGTGCGGGCCTGGCCTGCGAGACCTCTTCAGGCATCGTGCGCGATATGCGCTTGCTTTTGGAGGGAGGGTGCATGAATCATGCAGCACGACAAATCAGCTGCAGCGTTTTGGCCCCATGTCCCATCCCTTTGCCACTTGGACAAAAAGATGAGGTCCATTGACAAGTGGCTTGGGCTCATTTAGCCTTCCAAACCTTTTGAGACCAAAAACAAGGTCTGGGACCTTAAGATAGATCTGGGATGCCTACCGGAGCTTGCATGGGAGCAAGCGTAAGACATGGGTTTGTGTGCGCATGTAAGCGCTTCTTGACTTATCTCAAAATCAGCCCAGGGATACTGACTGGCTGTCAAACTTCCAGGCCAGTATCTATCCCCCCACACACCCACACCCACACCCACTCACGCACACGCACACATGCATGTACACACGCACACATGCACGAGCACACGCACACACACACGCACAAGCACAAACACATGCACGCACGCACGCACGCACACATGCACACACACAAGAAACACAAACATACTTGAATGCGCGCAGGTACGGGTGCGTGCCTCGCCGCTGCCGGCGGCGCTGGCATCCGCGCTGGGGGACAGCCCAGACGTCGTGAAGCGCGCGGTTGAGGGCGTGGCAGCTGAGGCGGCGGAGGGCACAGGTGCCGGTGCATTGCCGCAGGGGGCGGAAGAGGGGGTCGCTGGAAGTACTGAGGGGGCCCAAGGGGTTGGTGGGGAGGGAGCGGATGGCCTGGAGTTCAGGGCAGGTGTAAGTGGGCTGGCCAATGGTGTGGCAGATGGCTCTGCAAGCGGGGGGATTGTGGTGGACAGACAGGCAGGTGCGGGCGCGGGCGTGGTCGCCGCACACAGGGAGGGGCGCGGGGCGGCGGCAGAGGCGTCGGGCGGCGGCGGTCGGGGCGGCAGTGAGCTGGAGGCGCTGCGCGGCAAGGTGCAGGCGGTGGTGCAGGAGGCAGGGCCTAAAGTGGAAGCCATGGTGGCGCGCGCGTGGCAGCTGGGGCCGCGCGGCATGGGGCCGTGCATGCTGCTTACGCCCCAGGCGCCCGCAGAGGGGCAGGCCGGCCGCGTGCTGACCCCGGGCGGCGCAGCCCCAGCTGTGTGCGGCACGCAAGGCGCGGGAGTAGGTGGGCTGGGCGCGCAGGGTGCGACCGCATGCGGCAGCCTTTTTGACCCAGCCTTTGCGCCGGGGGTGGTCCGTGTGGGGCGGCAGGGCGTGGTCACTGCAGCAGGCCCAGGGGCCGGCGATCCGCTGCAGCTGCCGCAGCCGCACGGGGTGGCCCAAGAGGGGCAACATCAGCCTCCACATCATCATCAGCAGCAGCACCACCACCAGCACCAGCACCACCAGCACCAGCAGCAGTGTGTAGTGGACCTGCGGCTGGGCTGGCCGCTGGCGGCTACAGCGCTGGGTGTGCTGGAGCCGGGCACGGCAGCAGCGGCGCGCCACTGGGGCAGCGGCGGAGCGGCAGCGGTGGCATCGGGGCAGCTGCCCACTTCCTGGGAGCCGGTAGCGGCGGCTGTGGAGTCGGGTGGGTGGCCGCGCAACTAGGCACGCAGGGCGCACGGTTGCACGCACCAGAGGGAAGGGAAGCAGCACGCAAGCCGCCCACCCCCAAGCAGCCGCGCCGCTGCCTCCAGACCACCGCCCTCAGCGTGCTTTGCATGCAAGCAGCATGCGCACCATTTGCATGCGCCACGACACGTAGTACGGAATCGCAAGCACAGCGTATGTGTGAGCAAGGACGAGCTACATGCTTGTGCTGCTATGATGAAACACCCACACCTGCTTGCCGTATGCCCACCTGCAGCCCTTGGCTTTTTTTCCAGCCAATCTCTCTTCTGTGCCTGCAGGGGGTCCTCCTGCCTGCCCCCCTTGTCACGCCAAACCGGCACTCCATCTCCCTCTCACGACCGTATGACCAGCACGCCTGCTGCTGCCCCCTGCTTGCCCATGCAGTGCTGTCCTCCGGCGTATCCTTACTGTGCTGCGCCCTGCCTGCTTGCAATCAACGCCATGTCCTTGATCGCGCTGGACCTGAGGAGCGCAAGCGTTGGCTGGCTGCAGGTGCTGTGGCGGGCTTCCAGTGGGCCACGTCGGCTGGCCCGCTGTGTGAGGAGCCCATCTGGGGCGTGGCCTTCGAGCTTGATGCCCGCCTTGTCCTGCCGGCCAGCGCCACGCACGGGGCCAACGGCCACGCGGCCTCGGCAGCGCAGGCCAGCGCGCAGGGGTGCGCGAACGGGGGGTCACCAGAGGGCCAGCAGCAGCAGCAGGGAAGCACAGAGGAGCCCAGCCCTGTGCTGGCTGAGCTGCAGGAGGACGTGTATGGGCCGTTCTCGGGGCAGGTGAGGGCCGCGCGCGCGCGTGCGTGTGTGTGTGTGCATATTAAGGCAAGTGGGGGTAGGTGAGGGCATGTGAGGGCCTGGCCTGGTGTGCGGGTGCATGCATGCGCAGGCATGCGTGGCTGGCCATGGATGGCAAGGACCTGATCAGCCATGAGCATAAGCGGCGGCAGTCAGATTTTTGCGGGCGGACCAAGGCCAATGCTGGATAAGGACAGATGAACTCGCATTGTATAGCTTGCTATGCCAATGCTGGAGGTCCATTCATGATAGGCGGACCATGTGCAAGTACCACAAATGCGCACGCACCTGCACAGACAGCCAGAAGGCCAAAGCAATGTGCAATCATGCACACTCATGCACGCGCGCGCGCACACACACACACACACCACTGCAACATGCACGCTTTGAAACGCTCGTGACCATCAGGTGATGACAGCTGTGGCAGCAGCGTGCAGACGGGCAGTCCTGGAAGCAGACCCAAGGCTTGTCGAGGCCATGTACTTATGTCAGGTGGGTGACGGGAATGCCTGGTGAAAATCGGGCGGTGTCGGGCGAGCGCATAGAAATGCCAGTGGAAACGACTTACTGTGTTGGGGGATCACAATGGAAATGCCAGTGTAACAAGATCCCCCAATTTTATGGTCAGTCAGCTGGAGGAAACCTGCAAATGGATCATCATGCTAGCCATGTTTGCACGCCGCATGCTGTGATCTGCCCAGCTCAGCAAGTTGTTTGCCTGGCCAGCAGTTCCACCTGCCGACTCACGTGCATGGCACGGGAAAGCTCTCAGGCTCTGAGGCGCAGGCTTCCACAGTGACTTCCTGTGCTCCAGGCACTTTCCACCCACCCGCATGGCACCCTCCTGCATCCAATCCACGCTCTGCAGGTGCAAACCACTGCTGAAGCCCTGAGCGGCACTTACGCAGTGCTGGGCCGGAGGCGTGCCCGCATCCTGCGGGAGGAGGTGCGTGCCCGCCAAGATGCTGGGTGTGACAGCTGCGGCCGCTTGCTTGAGCAGCTGCAAGCTTGCCGAGCCACGCTGATTTCTTGGTGTAGAGGGAGGCTTGCAGTGTCCACAAAATTGCCAGGAAAGGATGGTTACTACGCGCTGTGCGCTGCCTGCTGCGGATGCTTTGCCAGGGGACTATCGCCATCCAGCAACTATGCAGCTGTAGGGGCACCCTCTGCTCTCGTGCCTGTGCACAGAGTGTGCGTCTGCAATCCCCTCAGAAGCGGGCATGCCTTCTACCCTTTCAAGTGTAGAAACAGGGTGCAGCCTTGATAGAGGACTCTGCGCCCCTCTCCCAGTTGGGACGACTTCTGCCAACCAGGCTGACACGCCCCTCACCCCGCTGCTCCTTCAGGGCTGCCTGTCCCCACATCCCCGCTTACTTGTGTCACAGCATCTCCTCAAGCAGCTGCATGCTGACTGGTGATGATCAGACCTGAGCATGCGCGTGCAGGTCAGGGTTTAGGTATCATGCCCCTGTCCTCCTGCCCGCCGCAGATGCGTGAGGGGAGTGACACCTTCCTGGTGCACGCATACCTTCCTGTGGAGGCCTCGTTTGGACTCGCCGACGAGATGAGGCGGCGCAGCAGCGGTGCTGCCTCGGCCTCCTTGCTGCTGTCGCACTGGGAGCGGCTGCAGGTGCGGGCGCTGCCACCTTACAGGAGGCGTTTTGCAGCGTGCTTGCTGCTGCGCTTCAAGTGCAGTTTATGGGAACAGGGGCCGGGGCAGCAGGCGTGTGCCACACATGTGATCCCACTCATGACAAAATGCACCACAAGGATCCAAATCAGCAGTTGTCTTTACGCAAATGGCGATGAGGGGCCTGGTGAAGCATGCTGACAGCAGCGGGCCCGATCTTAGCGTCATACTTGTGCCTGTGCTGCAGGTGGACCCCTTTTTCGTGCCTACCACTGAGGAAGAGCGCGAGGAGCACGGGGAGGAGGGCGTGGGGGGCTATGCAGCTAATGTGGCACGCCGGCTCATGGACGCTGTGAGGCGGCGCAAGGGACTAGCTGTGGAGGAGAAGGTGGTCAAAGTGGCCACCAAGCAGCGCACGCTCAAACGGAACGTCTAGCCCAAAGGAAGCCTGATTGTCTGGGCAGACTTGCGCTCAAGGCAGGCACAATGGTACAATGTAAATTTCCATGTTCAAATGGATGAGTTGACCAAGTCTGGAGTTCCTATGAAACTATGGAATTCAGATCATAGACCATTCTTTTTTCCCTTTTCTGGGGAGGCTCTGCTTAACTTATTGCCTGGGGTGCCAGTGGCGGACATAAGCAAGACAGTCAGGGAAAGCAGCTCAAAATCAGATCTGACAAGTGTCCTGCTCATCAGCTGTGCTGGAGTGCTTCATCTGACTGTGTCCTCTCAACTGACTCTGAACACTTTCATGCCCATCTACTGCATGTCACATTACTATGAGGTTAGGTAAGATTATAATACCTTGTAATTACAATGAACAAGGGCAGCTTAGCTGCCACAACAAGAGTTCGCTGCGATTGATGCATGATTGTTGTTTGTCGTTAGTAACTCATTAAATGGCCACTGTGATGTATCAATCAGCTCTAGGCCTCAGTCGTATTCGATGTTAGACAGGGCCCAATGCATCAGCACATTAGTTACAGTTTACATTTTCCCCTCATTAAATATTATAGGGGCAACGATGGGCACTCTACTGGCAGGAGGCCGCGAACAGAAGAGAATTTAAAGGTTAGGTTACATAGCTGTCCCTGAAAACTTGAAGGAATCTTCACTTTGATCTACGTGATATATACATGTTGGTTGTAAATTACGTTAAAGAATCTCCACCTTGATCTAAGTTAGTTTATAGATACATGTTGGTTGTAAATTCGAATGGAAATCTCATGTAAAATGAGACGTGAATTCTGTTTTAATTATCTATTTTTCAAATAAATAGAACGGTCGGTTGGCAGAAGCACAAGTACCAGGTATTTGGCTGTTCTGCATTTTCAATTTTTAAAAACACAAATATGTATATGTTGTCACGAAAACTGGGCAAAGTCGCTCATCTATGCGAGCCTGGCTTCAGAGCCTTTGCAAGCAGCTCAGAACATGCATCCTTGATCAAGAAACTGCGTGTTATGAGTGGAGCTCCCATATCTGATGTGAAGGTTTGTTTATAAAGCTTTCTGCTGGTACTGCAGCAAGCATGCTCACATGGATCAGCGAGCTGTGTAAAGTACTTCCCTGTCTCGTGCCTTCCATGTTACAAATTATGAATCCCTCTGTTTCAAATCTCTTCAAAGCTCTCAGCACATCATCACGCATCCATGCATGCAGACATGCTTGGAGGCCAGCGGTTGGGATCTGGACAAAGCATATGACGGGCTACGACAGAAAGGCATGGCTGCCGCTGTCAAGAAAGCTTCCCGCCATGCATCTGAGGGCCTTGTGGGTTTGGCTTCAGCTTCAGGATTAAATTCAGCAAGTAAGGCTCAAGCATGGCCACCTCGCTGCCTTAATCACAGGTCAAGCACTTCTCATAGAAAACATGTTGCTTGTTTAAACAATAGATGTTGAGAGAGAGATATCAGTGTACTCCTCATGCCCACCCCTTTGCCTCACGCTTGCAGCCATTGTGGAAGTGAACAGCGAGACGGATTTTGTGGCCCGGAATGAGCTGTTCCAGGGCCTGGTCTTGAAGCTGGCACATGCAGCCATGAACCTCCCTGCCAATCCTTCAGGGCAGCCCCGGGAACTGGAGTTGCAAAAGGTAGGTCTGCAGCAGTGCAAAAGCTCAGGCAGCACTCGTGGGTGCGGAGGTGGTTCGGAACAAGCATGGCAGATGCCGTGTTCAAGAGGCGACAAGCACGCCTGTGCTGCCTGGCCTTGCACGTGCTCCAAGCAATTGTGTGGTGAAATGGGTGCCGGTGGATGTGCCGCTTAAATGTCGGGGCCTTGCTTCAGGTGGCACTGCCTGCGGCAAAGAGACATTTTGTGTGCGCCTGGACGGCACCCCACTCCCTGGGCTATCGCACACATACACATGCTGTGGCCATAACCTGACGGCTTGCAGGTGTTAGCAGCCCCGACCTCCAGTGGAAATGCAATGTCAGAAGCATGCGCTGAGGTGGCTGGCCAAGTCAGGGAGAATGTGCGCATCAGGCGCGCCTACAAGCTTGAGACGGCCACAGGTCAGAGGCAGTTTCAATAGGTTAAAGGTGTTCATGTTTTTGGTGAAGAGTTGACGTTAAAGCATGCAATAAATGTTGGGCTTGCAAGCCTGCTGCCCAGGAGACACATGGCACCAGCCATCCCCTCCATCCTTGTGTGCAGGATGTATATCCTCGTACCTGCACCAGAGCTTGCGACCTGGGCTTGGCCGCATTGCCTCCCTTGTTGTGCTCGAGCCTGAGGACAACCAGCCTTTGCAGCAGGTATGGAGTCACTGGTTTTACGAGAAAGCATGCTCATCTAGCAGTCATCAGTGTGTTTGCTGGCCTTCTGCCATGTGCTTCTTATCACTTCACGTTGCAGTGCTTGGCTTGGGCTGCTGCTACTGCTGCTGCTGCTGCTGCCCGATTTATGTACAGACTCAACTGCTCCTATGTGCGTTTAAATTGGACGCACGAGCAGGGGGTGAGAGCAGAGGTGGATTCAGTGGGCCAGCAGCTTGCCATGCATGCCGCGGGCATGCGCCCTCTGTTCCTTGACCAAGGCTCTGTGCCAGAAGAAATCCTTGACCACGAGCGCAACACGCTCCGGCAACAGGTGGGAACCCTGAGGCCTTGGAAAGGCAAGCAATCACACACGCATGTAAGCCATGTCTCACAACAACACCAACTGCTAAACGGGGAACAGCAGGAAGGAAGAGGATGCACAATGAGTAGGATTGCTGAAAACAGAATATATAGGCATTAGATTTGCGGATTTCTGTGCTGATGTGCCAGTTTATTAGGGGGAACTCATACAGTTTCTAGCAACCCTAACGATGCGCGATCATGTTGGGCACAACCATCCTTCATGTTCGCACAACCATCCTGAGGCTGTAAGGCACTGACAAAGCTTTCTGCTACCAAAGCTCTCTTGCTGAGCAACTACTGAGCAACTCAGCAAAAGAGCTGCTGGGGTGTGTTTCATAAGGCTTTACACAGAGCAGGACAGTGATCTCACAGTAGCCTGAGCTGTCTGTGTCTACAAAATAGCTAGGGTTAGGGTCTAGGCATGGCTGGCAGGCTGCACCATCATCGCCTGCATGTATCTCAGTTCCAAGTCCTTGCAAAGTGCACGTTGGGGATGTGCAGACAGGATGTGATTTGTGTCATGATGTGATAGGGCTCAGGCGAAGGGCCAAGGCCAGACGCCTGTATTCTTAACAGCTTCAGGCTTTATACGGTGCTCATTTGTACTCCCCTTGGCAGGCTGGTTCAAGTGGCAAGCCAGCAGCTGTTATCAATAAGATGGTGGAAGGCCGGTTGGCCAAATACTTCGAGGAGTGTGTGTTTCTTGAGCAGAGATTCATCGCTGATGACAGCATGAAAGTCAAGGAGGTCATTAGCAGGTGAGTTGGTCAGAATTGGTCGTGCTGCCAAACCGGACTGTACATGAGCAAGGGTAACTGCGAGCGCATGCTCCTTCATCCACTTGTATCACTCCAAGGATTTATCGGCAGATTACTTATTGATGCTAGCACTGGTCAGTTTGTGAGCCCCAGGAGAAAACCGGGCAGGAATTTCTTGAAAGGTGACGACTTTGTTGGGTCATGCCCTTCGACCATTTGAGCTTTACCCAAACACTTGAGCATGGCTCATTGTCACAGGGTTCATTCAGACAGCGCCACATACACGAGAAATTGTTTGAGGACTTTGTCAACAACCCCATATGTTTGTGAGAGGAGCAAGGTCCTCAATCAGCAAAAAATATGGCTTGTGTACACACAGGGCGACAGAAGGAGTGTGTTCACTTAGCGATCTACTTCTCCATCCTTGACTTGCAGGTTATCAAAAGCTGTGAATGTGAAACTTAAGCTGGCGCAGTACCTGCGCGTCCAGTGTGGAGAGGGGCTGGATGCGGCTCATACAGACTTCGCAGCAGAAGTTTCATCTCTCACTCATTCACTGACTTCGTAGCAACTTGCACCTTTTCGATTGAGACATTTATGCCAGAGATGTTACATAACAAAGCAGAAACTCAACGAAACAATTTCGAGGCAAATGGATTTATCTTTCGTTGGGAATAGAGTTAAACAAGAAGGATAAAGTGGCAGTTGTATGTATAAGCTACTAGTACATAGCTGTGGCTTCCGGAACAATCCTGACTATTTAGCTTGATCACGACAAGTACACTGATGTAACTTGCAAAGCTTATCTTCTGAATGAGGGAAGTATAGCTGAAGCCTGTCAGGCCTGCAACCCAAGATGTACATGATCTTGACCATGTCCACGGCAAATGTACTTGTTGATGATAACATGTCTGAAAATACATACATATCTGAAAATACAAAAGAACAATATCTGCCGCTCAAGGACTGAACTGTCTCAAGGTGTTCAAAACACGCATGCTCACATGTAAAACATTTTCGGTGCAATTAACAACGGTTAACATAATCTGTATTCATTTTGTTGTCACTTGTTCGAGCCGCCAGGATTATCAGCGTCTCTTCAGGCACTTTAAAGTTTGATGTTTCATCTGCATTAGGCACAGGGCTCATTCCCCAATTATGCCAGGCAAAAAGCAGTTGTTGGATGAAGATGAGGGGCCTGCACTCTCGGAAGGTGAACAGCTAAAAGTGAACAAGGAGTTTGCAAACAGATTCGAGGTATGTCTCCTTCTACATGTGTTTGGTGCTTATACAAGTGTCATGTCCCGTAAGAGCATAATGCATGCAGCGTGCGCACATGCGCAAACAAAAAAGCATGCACGCGCATATGCACACGCACACGCACGCGCACACACACACACACACACACACACACACACACAAACATACACACACATACAACACACACGCACACGCACACGCGCACACACTTACACACTCACACACACACACACTGACACACACACACACACACATTAAGACACACAAGCGCACACACGCACACAAACACGCACACACAAATGCACATAAACAGACGCACACACAAACGCACAAACACACATAAAGATACAAGCAATACACACATGGACGTACATAAACCCAAAAACAACACACACATGGATACACAAAAATCCGCAAACAACATACACACACGCACGCACGCACGCACACATTCATACATGCGTACACACATGAATACACACACAGACACGATTGAATGCACACACACACACAAACACATCAAACACGGACACACAACATTTAGACACACAAGCGCACACATGCACATACACACGTAAACACAAACGCACGTAAACAGACACACACACACAAACACACTTAAACAATGCACACACATGGATGATGTTGAAAACTCAAAAACAACACACACATGGATACACATACTCCACTCACAAACAACATACACACACGCATGCACGCACGCACGCACGCACGCACACATTGATACATGCGTACACACACGAATTCACACACAAACAGGATTGAACGCACATTCACACGCGCACACACACATACACACACAAACACACATACACGAGCTCGAATGCACAAACACGTTACCAATCATGCACAAGCGCACACATGTGTTTTTGCAAGCATGGATGCGCACGCTTGTCCCCACAAGACTAATCCTTGCTTCTGAGGCATGCATGCTGGATTGTAAGTCATGAATGGACGAGCATGAACAACGTCCAATACCTTTTAAAAATGCGTTGATGCTGTCTCTCAGCATTGTACAAAGCATCCATGCTTGCAGGATAACACCTTTTCAAACAATGTGTACTTATTTACTCTATGTTCAACGTGTACGTACTCCATGTATGTACTCCACAGAACAGGCTACAGCAGACAATCAAAAAGTGTCTTCTTGCGTGCTCTGCAGCACAACAAAAGGCGCGAAGACCTTCATAGACTCCAGGCCAAGCATCCTGAAATTGCGGCCAGGCTTGTGAGTCACATGTACACATAAATGCACTTTAGCTTTGTCTGATGCCTTCTTGCTTGTGCCTTGCATCTCTTGACTGTTTGCCACTGCTTGTCTTCCAGTCAGAACCTTACACACTAAACTAGCTGTGCGGCCTTTCCCTGTGAGTATTTCCTCTGTGCCCTGCGTCTCAGCAGCACCACTCTCTCTGCCTGCTGCCCCCTCCTGCCTCTGCGCTTTGAGCGCAGGTTGCTAAGCAAGAGGTGGAAAACGAGGATGATGACGAGGAGAGCTCATCCAGTGAAGATGAGGTGCGAGCACAAGCGCGCATGTGTGTATGTGCGTGTGTGTGTATGCGTGCGTGCGTGCGCGTGTGTGCCCTTATGCTGGGCTGTGCAGTGCAAGGCTGTGTGTGGGCTGTGCAGTGCAAGGCTGTGCAGTGCAAGGCTGTGTGTGCCCTTATGCTGGGCTGTGCAGTGCAAGGGCACGAGTGAGGCGACGGAAAGTTACCAGGTCCCACTGCACGTAGACTGCCTAGAGGGCCTGCCACCTTGAACGTGCTTGTCGGCAGTGCACAGGTGCTGTCCATTTCCAGTTCGTCTATGATGTAACAAGAGCATGCGCGCGTATGCTTGTGCGCGTGCTTGTGTATCTCCTCACATGCTTGTGCGCTTATGTGCGCATGCAGTCGTGCGTGTTGATCATAAAAGGCATATACGTGCAAGGATGCAGTGTCTGACTTCCTAGGCCAGGATTTAGCAAGCACATGCTCATGCAAGCACATGCTCACATAAGCCCCTCCCCCCCCCCTTTCTTGCGCACATGTGTGCTGTGCAGGATGATGGTTATATCCCGGAGGACACTGAGCGCCGCATCTTTGAGACCCTGCTGCGCATCAAGCGCAAGGACCCCGCCATCTACGACTCCAGCGTGGCCTTCTTCCCTGAGCCCGATGAGGAGGCTGGCAAGGAGGAGGGGGAGGGGGGGGACGGCGTGGGCAAGGCCAAGGGCGAGAAGCCGCTTTACCTGAAGGATGTACTGGCGCGCCAGGTGCGCTGCCTTGCCGCGGCGCAGTGCCAGTAGTTCAGCCCCGCAGGGAGGCCACAGGGCAGAGAGCAGCCACCCCGGCCAACCAACACGCGCCGCGTCAGCCCGTCCCGCACAGCGCTTGCAGTGTCACTCTCCCAGCCTGCGTTCAATGCCTCGGAGTCGGTTGGGAGATCGACTGCCCTAACTGCCCTCTGCCCCCCACATACCATCGGTCACGCCCAGCAAGGCCCCACACTGCAATTCCGGCCAGCCGGAGGCAATGGAGCGTGGACCCTAGCATAGCCTTTGTTACCTCTCGTGCAGGAACACCCCCAAAGGTTGCCCTTGAGGGGAGGCGCCCTGCCGACGTGCGCGCATGTGAACCGTGAAAGGGCTGTGTCATGCAAAAGCAAGAGAGCCACGCCGTGCCTGTTGGCCCAGCAGGCTGGCAAGCATGCATGATGCTTCTCACAGGCGCGCGCCTGCGTGAGCAGCCCCCTTTAGCAATGTCAGTGTGGCTTTCTGGTGCTCCCAGCGCTGCCCATGCCGACAGAACCCCTGGACAGCGCCCTCGCACGCTGCTGGCCCCTCGTGCACAGTGCCTGCCATCGACCAACGGCAGTGGTCGGTGCACACGCCATGACAGCCATGGTGCCCACGGCCGCACAACTCCCAGCCCCACACCACTAGCGCATGGCATTGCGCACTGTGACGCGCGCCACCCGGTGCATGCATGTGTGTGTTTTTGCCTGATTGCTGCAGGCTCCGGAGCATGAGCCTGATGCAGGCCCTGCATGTGCCTGATTGCTGCACGTGTGTGTGTGTGTGCCTGATTGCTGCAGGCCCTGGAGCATGGGCCTGATGCGGGCGGCAGCAGCAGCGACGAGGAGGCGGGGGAGGGCGGCAAGGGCGCGGCTGCGGGCCCCTCTGGACGTAAGCCCAAAGCGTATGATGCAGAGCAGGAGACGCTCAGGCGGTCGTTCTTGGCGGCAGCTGAGGTGGGGCTGCGCAGAAGGCTGGGCTGCTGCAAGTGTGTGTGTATGTGTATGTGTGTGTGTGAGAGAGGGAGAGAGGGAGGGTATGTGTATGCAGGAGGGCCCAGCTGGCATGCTGACGCTGCTGGGCGCATGAGTGGTTGCTTGGAGTGGGCTTGCCTGACGCTATATTTGCATCATACCGATCTGGTCGCATCCCCAGGTTCTTTGCCCCCTCGCCCTCAGAGTGCTTGCTCTTACCCAGACAGCTGGCGGTTCCCCGCTTCTCAACAGACTTGTCAGTGGCTGCCATCCATGTTTTGAGGTTTTCAAATCCTTGAGCTGTGCTGCAGCTGCGGCTTCTGCCGCATCTTGTGCTGAAGCACTGATGCGGACGTTTGACACTGGTGCAGGATGTGGATGGCGGCGGCGAGGGAGAAGGCGATGGCTTTGAGGGCGTGCTAAAGAAGCGCAAGGATGCTTCAGAAGCTGAGGTCCCCAGCAGCAGTGACGAGGATGGTGCCAGCAAGTCAAAGAAGAAAAAGATGAAGAAAAAGAAGGACAAAGAGGAGAGCAAGGAGCCCCTGAGCAATGTGAGCCTGCCGAGGAAATCCGTTCTTGGTTTTGCCCAATGATGCGTCAGTGGTAGCACCACCAAGTCTGATCTGCGTGTACGAGTGTGCCTAGAATGCTGGCAGACCACTATCTTGGAATCCACACAAAGGTTTGTGTTATTTTATACCTGCGTATGCAAAGCCATCCAGGGCAGCGCAGGCTGCAGATGTTGATGCGAGCAAGAGCAGGATCCACTGAAGGCTTCCGCAGTAGCACCTAGTGATTTGCCAGGTTTGAGATCCAAACACATACGCCTGCGCCTTAGCCAACTCATGAGTTGCGATTCCCTGCGCTATGTGCTTTGCAAGGGAAATCTTGTATCTGTGCATCATCCATAGCGGGTGTACGCCACCTTAAATCTCCAACCTTGGCAGAGTGCACTCTCCACTGAGGAGTGCTGCACTCCATGTGCATTGCGCTCGCAGCTGCTGGACGCTTACTTTACCGAGCAGCACAAGGCAAAAGGCGCACAGGGTGGAGCTGCCAGCACAGATGACAACGAGCACTTCCTGCGCAGCTTCATCCTGAACAGAGGATGGGTTGACCATGATGAGGATGGCTATGTGCCCACTTACCATGAGGTAAGCAGCAGTACAAGCGCCTGATCTTTTTATTGCAGCATTGAGTCCTCAAACTCAGTGCTGCCTGTCTGGTAAGCACTTCAAATGAGCTTTCACTCAAAGAAGCAACATGAAATATGTTTGTGATGCAGATCGTTGGTGATGATCAGGAAGAGAAGCAGCCAGCTTTGATAGATGATGAAGAGGATGAGCAGTATCTAGAAGAGATGGAGCGCTTTGAAGCCGCGTACAACTTCCGGTGCGAGACGGCTTGGCTGAACTGCATTTTGCAGGGTTTTGCAGAGTAGGCTAAGGAGGTATGTCTCCTGTCTGGATCTACGAGCATGCCATGTAATTGCTCTCGCAAATGTAACGCTCTGCTTGTATCCCCATTCATCTGTCCCTTTGAAAACATCAAAGCAAAGATTGTGCTGGGTTATTTTGAATAACTTATTTAGTGACCTTGGTTCTTACCAGTGCAATCGATGCTTTGCTTTTTCCAGATGGGTACTCGTGGTTGACAGCTTAAGAGAAGCTGAAAATCTAGGTCAACTTCCATAATGTAGTCCTTGTATGTGGAAGCGATGACTGGTATATGTACAGGTTTCCCTGGCTTCTGATTGTGCACCCCTCTGTTAATGCTGCAGCTTTGAGGAGCCGGGCACTGCCAAGATTGTCAGCCACCCTCGTGTGATTGAAGGGACAGTCCGAAAAGAAGATGACAGGTGCGTGTGTGTGTGCACGCATGTGCATGTGCGTATGCTCCACGTATGTATGTTTGAGCGCAGCCAAACTGCGGCTGCGCGGGCTGAGACAAACAGCGCCGTGCAGCTCGTCCGCATGATGTAGCCGCACCAGCCCCTGACAGTGAGGCCCACATTGATTTGGCAGCCAAGGTGGCGGCAGCCCCCTGCCATAGCTTCGCTCCCTGTGTGTGCTGTTTCTGCCAAGGCACTGTCTGTGTGTCCAGTCAGCGCACTCACCCCTGGCTGCCACTGGGGCGCCTCTCGCAGGCGGAAGCGGCAGAGGGAGGCCAAGAAGAAGCGCAAGGAGGCCGAGATGGCGCAGCATGCGGAGGAGATCAAGCGGTTGAAGAACCTGAAGAAGAAGGAGATAGAGGAGAAGTGAGTGCGCGCCGCCAGGGTTGCAACAGCACCCCCTGCTGCGAGTAAGCCTTGCGTGGTATGTCTGTCTGAACTGCGTCTGTATGGCATGCGCGCTGTGGCTGTACTGCGTTCACAATGTCATGGGCCTATGCGGGAGTGCGCGGCAGAGGGTGCGCGGGTGGGAAGCAGAGCCATTTGGGCACCCCATGCATTAAGACTTTGCTTCGAGGCACCCCCTGCGCCACTGAGCTTGCTGCAGAGCACCGGATGCTCAAGAGGTGCCCTTACAGCCATCCAGGGACAATGCGTGGCGTGTGCCACCCACCCACCTTGCCTGTACAGTGTGCCACCCACCCACGCTTGTCTGTACAGTGCCAGTCTGTTCAATGCCACCCACCCACCTTGCCAGAACAGTGTCTGTGCAGAGCGCCACCCATCTTGCCTCTACAGTGTGCACACAGATTCGGGCAGACAGCCCACCCGAGCACTTGCGCCGCAGTGCCCTCCCCACTTTGTGTCCCAAGCGGTGGGCAATTGGAGCCAAGCCCAAGCAAGGCAGCACCGACCTTGCAAGCTAGGCCGTGCCAGTTTTGATTACAAGATCACGAGCACCCTCACTCCAAACACCTTTGTGGGCTGCCGGGATGCTCCCTGCAGGAGCCCCCCCCCCCTCCATGTGTGTGCCCGCGCCCCTGGTGCTGCACCTAACGCAGGCTTGACTGGATCTAGATGCCCCAGCTTGCCTTGGTTGGCACAGTTGATCCACACGCCCCTGCTGCGGCTCCGTGCGCAGGCTCGCCTTGATCCACAAAGTGGCCGGCGCAAAGCTGGGCGAGGAGGAGGAGCGGGAGGCGGCGGCGGCAGCGGCGGCAGGCGAGGAGAAGATGGGCGGCGTGGGGAAGAAGGGCAAGAAGAAGGGGTCCGGCTTCAAGCTGAACCTCTCGCTGCTGGAGAACGACTTCGACCCTGAGGCCTGGGACAGGCAGATGGCGGAGGCTTTCAACGATGACTACTATGTGGGTGGCTGTGGGCATGCACACGCTGCGCATGGTGTGGCTGCCCCCGCTCTTGGTGGCACAGCTGTTCTGCGTGTGCTGAGCCTGAGCCCAAGCAAGTCCCTGCGCCATGAGTTGGCGTGGCCGAGCATATGCTTCCCAATGGGTGCTGGCTGCAGCGGCTGCTGTGTGCTGCTTGTGGCCGTTGCGCCGCTGTTGACCATGCAGTCTGTTGACCATGCAGTCTGTTGACCATGCGGTCTGTTGACCATGCAGTCTGTCAACCATGCAGTCTAGCCAGCCTGGTTCATGCGCTGCGCATGCTTGTATGCGGGGGCTGAGTGTGGCTGTGGGCAAGCATGCACCAGGAGTCAGGGGCAAGCACACACCAGGAGAGATGGCCACCTAGCTGCTGTCCCTGTGAGTCTCCTGCCATCAGGTGACCAGCAACGTCTTCAAATGCCTCTTCCAGGCTCCTTTGAGCCTGAGGGCTCCTCCAGTTGCGCGCCTGTGTCATGGAGCACCTGGCGCCTCCTCATGCAGGGAGCACAAGCTGCAGGCAAGGACAGCCTCTCTGCCCTCTCTGCGTCCTCCCTGCCCAGGGCGTGCCACTGCCGCGCCCAACGCACACGCCTTCGGTGCAGGCCTTTATTGTGCCCAGTGCCGCTCACCCTTGTGGGGAATTCAGGCAGCCCACCAGCGCACCTGCGGTGTAGGCCCGGTGGTGCATCCGTGCCCTGAGTGCACAAACTACAAACACACTTTTGCTTGCGCAGTCTTCAGGCAGCCCACCAGCGCACCTATGGTGTGGGCCCGGTGGTGCATCCGTGCCCTGAGTGCACGCAAACACACTTTTGCTTGCGCAGTCTTCAGGCAGCCCACCAGCGCACCTATGGTGTGGGCCCGGTGGTGCATCCGTGCCCTGAGTGCATGCAAGCACACTTTTGCTTGCGCAGTCTTCAGGCAGCCCGCCAGCGCACCTATGGTGTGGGCCCGGTGGTGCATCCGTGCCCTGAGTGCATGCAAGCACACTTTTGCTTGCGCAGTCTTCAGGCAGCCCACCAGCGCACCTGTGGCGTGGGCCCAATGGTGCACCCACTCCCTTCGGCCAACACACGTTTCGATGCACCGCTGGTTTGACCGCAGGCGGAGGAAGATGAGGACGCGGCCCTGGCGGCAGGAGAGGTGGATGCCCTGGGAGGTTACCTGTCAGAGGATGGGGACGCAGGCGGGCAGAGCTCTCAGGGGCCTACCCAGCAGGTGCGATCTCCACATTCTCGGAGGGAGGGGTGTCAACAATGGGGCGCGCACCGGCCAGCGCCCGCCTGTGATTGTGTACTTGTGCGGGTGGGCACGCGTCTCACCGCGGGCCTCCGCATTTCCACTGATGCACGCATTGTCAGACTTGTGACGTATCCCACCCCGCCCCACGCTTGCTTGTGCCTCCTCTGCACACCTGTCTGCGGGCCCCCTATAGCAACCCTGCCTCTTGCACATCAGGCTGGTGGCCACCCTCAAGTGCTCTGAGTCCCGATGCCCTAGCAGGGCTAGTAGTATGACCTGAATTCCCCACTCCAACTCTTGATTCAAAATCTGTGGCACACCTGTGTCTGCAACTTGCATATGGTGCAGGGCGACAACACCAGCAGCAAGGCGGGGCTATCAGCAGAGGAGCACGCGGCCGGGCGCGCAGAGATGGCGGAGCTGCTGGAGCAGTACTTCAAGCTTGATCACGAGGGGGAGGCAGGCGGGCATAAGACACGCTTCCGCTACAAGCAGGTGCCGGCCAATACGTTTGGGCTGTCTGCGGATGACCTGCTGACGATGGACGACAAGGAGCTTAACCAGGTGAGGTTTGTGGGGGAAGCAAGGGACGGGGCCGAGGGGGGACAGGGGGGGTTGGCAAAGGGAAATGAAGGGTGGGTTTAAGGTTTAGCATGGCAGCGCAGGGCTCATGTGCGCGGCTTGCGTGCCTGCATGGGGTGCTGGGTCCTGCGCGCAGGTTTCTGTGAGGGCCTTACAGGATTGCCCTGCTTTCAAAGTTGGCATATTGCGCTGCCTGCTTCAAGCATGCACCCTGCACTTGCAGGCAACGTGCGGCATGCCTAGGCGGCAGGAAAGGCTGGGCAGTGCCGTGTGGCCGCTCAGGAGGGCTAAAGGGATGTGCAATTAGGCACAGTGTTCACTTGAAGCAAGTCCTGTTATAGACTTATGGTAGTACTTGGAACAAGGACTGTTATGACCTATTGATGGTCATGCCTACCCCGACCGTCAATAGGTCATGCCTACCCCGCCCTCACCGCACAGTGTCCTTGCTTGCAGGCCCAAAAGGCCATCTTGGAGTCCACAAACTATGCTTTTCTCATTGTGGCAGACTTTATGAAGTCCAGTATGGCCATTGGGCTCTAAGAGGCTCTGAGCACATGGGCTTTGTGGGCATTTGCTCTTAGAGTACGAGCTCAGAGCTCATGGGCTCTAACTTAAAGAGTCTAAGCATAACATGCTAGGTTATGAAGGGATGAACAGGGTGCTGCGCAGTACATTTGCCCACCCCTTACTGCACATGCCACGGCGTTGCAGCGCCAGGGGTGCCCTGTACGAGGGGGCTGCGCGCAAACGCACACACACACACACACTCACACACGTGAAGCACAGTTGGCAGTGAGGCCAGCACTGCGAATTCCACAAGGAGGTATGCTGTCACTGCCATGGCCTACATTTCTTTCATACTTGAGGCTCCACCCAAGGGCTGCTGCCTTGCTCTTGTATGTAAGCCTCACTCCCTGGACGTGCGCCTTGCTCACTTTCAGGCCAACTAGGCTGCAACAGCTCCGCACACCCGCTCCAAACACTGACCTGGACGGCCCTTTGCCCCTCCCATCCCTTTGCTGTTTAACCTTCCCGCTCTCTGTGAAGTGACTTCATGCCTTGGCGCGTCAGCCAACCCCGTCCGCATCTAATGTACCACCTTCTCGTCCACCCAAACCTCCTTCCACGTGTATCCCCATCCCCATCAATTCACCCTCTGCATTCATTGGACTCACTGCCCTGGATTTGCTGATACGGCCATGCGCCCGCCTGACCTGTTCCATGCTGGCATGTGCAGATCATGGGCCTGAAGAGGCCTACCCGATCATTACAACTTGAGGATGTGACTGAGCAAGGCATGCGCCCGCCTGGCCTGTTGCACACTGGCACATGCCTGTTGCACACTGGCCTGTTGCACACTGGCACATGCAGATCGTGGGCCTTAAAAAGCTGGCCCCGTACCGTGAGGATCAGGACCGGCAGCGTCCCAACTACAAGGCCCTGCAGGCCCTGAAAGCAAGCGGCAAGGGGGACGGCAGCTGGCCGCAGCATAAGAAGCACAAGGGCGCGCAACCTCCGCCAGGCAAGGCTGCACGCGCATGTGCACACATACGCGCACACACACACACGCACAAACACGCACACACTCATGCATGCACACACGCACACGCGCACATGAACACACAAACACGCACGCGCACATGCACATACATGCATGCACACACGCACACACGCACATGAACACACAAACACACACGCGCACATGCACACACATACATGCACACGCACCCAAGTATGCATACAGATGCACGCACGCATCAATCAACAGGCATTTGTGTAATGGTCGTTGGGAGCCTGCATCATGCTCAAAGGGATCTTCAAATGTGATTTGCCCAAAAGGGTCCCTTTAAGTACAAGTTCCTGTGCAAGGCACTCAAGTCTACCTCAAATGCTGGGCCTCTGCTATGGCCATGTGGTCGTGATGTCACCAGCTGCAATGAAGGAACAGCAAGCTGTTTCGTGTGCCTGCCGACTATGAGTGTGCTGGCTTGATGTGCAGGAGCATCCATCGCCTGCTTTGCATGGCACAAAACAGTGATCAAAAATTGGTCCAAAAGAATGACATTAAGTGCGGTACAGCTCTGGCAGGGGGAGCAGTGGAAGTTGCACATTCTCTTGCTGCAGCGGCGGCAACCCGGACATGTCTGCAAATCAAGCATGGTGCTCCATCGTGCTTCAGCAACATGCACTTCCATCACGCCTGGGTCTCATCATGCCTGGGTCTCATCGCCTCTGGGCCTCTCATCACGCCTGCATCCACTGCGGCCACTGCCTCCCGCGCTCCTGCATGGCCCTGCAACCTGCAGGGAAAGGGAACCAGGCCAAGCATAAGGGGCAGAAGCGCAGCTTTGATGCCAGTGCCGCCGGCAACGATGCGGGCAGTGGCGCCACAGACAATGAGAAGGCTGGCCGCCTGGCTTCATACGCAAAGCTGTCCTTGAACAAACCAGGCGGTGCCGACAAGGGAGGTGGGACGCAACAGGGCAACGGCATGGATGGGCACAAGCACAAGAAGCAAAGGGGAGGCGAGCACGCAGCGGGCGCGGTGGCAGCTGCATCGGGAGATGGCGGCGCCGGCCAGCAGACCACAGGCGGAGGCGCGGGCCCCGCACTGACTAAGGCACAGAAGAAGAACATGAAGCGGGATCAGCGGCGCAAGGCGGCCAAGGCCTCAGGCAACGCTGCAGGCGCTGTCTAGCAGCTGAGGGGCTCCTGAGCCGGCGCAGGGCGGCCATGGCATTCCATGCAGCAGGCACCTTCCACCTAAAGGCGGGGGGGGGGGCTCTTGGGCAGGTGCAGCTGCTTTGAAGGGCGGGTTGCTTGTGCTGAGAGAGCTGTGCAAACAGAGCGTGAGTGGGTTTTCTTTTTTTCAGACATTGGAGCAGCGCTTGTGCCAGTGACAGACTGACGCGCATGAACAAAATCAGCACGAGCGCATATTTACATGCATATAGATGTTTATGTACACCTAAGTGATCTTCAGAATTTAAGTAGTGCTTATGCTGCTTGTGTGTATTTCTTCCTCTCCAGTCTCTGCTTGGCGTGAGATACTCGTTTGTTCCTGCTTCTTGTTTTGAGAGGTAAGTTGCCAAAGGCATGAACTGGAAGATGTTTGTAATACGTTCCTAAGACCCTAAGTGCCACAACCAGGGTGGAGTTTGACCACAACTTAGCAACTTGGCAACTTGGCAACTTGTAGTTGGAGCCTTGTAACTTCTATTTAAAGATGCCGCTGCAGAGATAAAGAGCATGTTCTCCTTGTTTGCCTGAGCTTATGTCTGGTACATGATTAAAGCGCCAGTTCATGTTCAGCACCCAACCGACAGCCTATGCTGAGACTTTACAGCCTGAGATGTTTTATGAAGTAATTCGATATCAAAAGGCGTGGCTACTGGCATACTTTATGAATGACTACTACTAGTAGAAGAATGTCACACCAAATCATTCTTGCATGGTGCACCAAATGTAGTCTTTGGCGCCCAGACTCTGGCTTGGAGCCACTGAGTGAAAAATCCATGTCTTTAGAGACATCAAACTGCGGTAAGGCCACAGCTGTTCGCTTTGCCTGGGCGCCAGCCTAGCCCTTAGGGTACTGCATGATGCTGTTGCCACCCATCCATGCCCCTCAGTCACTGCACGCCTTCGGCCGACTCAGACCACGGACAGGTCACCAACGGTTTATGTTAAATGGGGAAACAAAGAGGTGCTCTTGCCTTGCCACAGGAAGGCTAAATCCAGGGACGTGAGGGAGATTTAAAAGAGAGAAATGTTAGGAAAACACGTCAAACATAACCCACACCAACTAACCCAGGCTCAGGATGCATATGAATGAATCTGTTGTGGGAAGTTTTGATGCTTGGAGGCTACCTGGCCTCTTGTGAAAGAAGGAAATATATTGCTCTCAGAGATCACGTTTTTTCTTTATAAAAATGTGCCCAGGAAGTAGCAACTTCCCATTAGGGCCAAAGCAAAGAGAGGATATAAAGGATAAGGAACTAGAAAGGACTCCTGTTTCGGAAGCAGGCTCAGAAGAAGACAGGAGAGGCAAGAAAATAAACTTAAAAAGACTGCGCTGAGCCTGAGCATCACGTGGTGGCACGTTGTCAGGGAGACAACTCGAGTAGTAGTATGACACTTGCTCTGCCGAGTCTTTGGGAGCCTCTGCTTTTCTTTTTGCGCGTCTACGCATCGCTACTGTCCTTTGGCGTTCATGGAGTTTTGGAGTGTCCAGCTCTCTAAAAATGTCTAAAAACTTAAGAATGCATGTGATTTCCCTGTCGACTGCAACGGTACTGCTGGATGGAGTACATTTTTATTTCTAAATGCCTTTCTATCAAAAGCACTGCCTTATTTCCATGTCAAAGTAGTCATGCCAAAAAATCTCAATTTAGGATCTGAATGCATGAGCAGGGTTACTGAAAACAGTATATACTATATAGTAGTACTTGCAGAAGAGATGCCAAAATTCCAATTGCCAAAATGTGCGGGAAATTCATACAATTTTCAACGATCCTAGGCACATATGGAAGCATCAGGCAGAAATTAATGGAAACAAGATGCCAGTAAAACACCCCATAACCACAGTGGGAAAATAGGGTTCAAACAGGCTTGAATGAATATGAGTATAGTGTGTTGGAAAACACATCAAAGCCTACTAGGATATGTGGTACTGTACCGCTGGTACAGCTATTAATGTAAGGTATTCACTTACTCCTGCTGCTACTAATTCGACATGCAGAGCCAGCAGAGGTCGCACAAGCCAGTGTTTGCAAACTCAAGGGAGCAGCGCAGCGGCCTTAGCTTGGCGCCCGCCCTTCCTATCAGCAGTGCGGGACTTTGAAGCGGCAGAGTTTGGGGACCTGAAGTACCTGCGGAATATGAGCAACGTAATTGAGGTTCACGGCACTGTGTGCAGGGTCAGACAAGCTGGAGAGGAAGCAGCGCGTTTTGCTGGGCATGAAATGTCCCTGCCAAGGAGGGGAACACCCAAATTCATGGGGCTGCTGCAAGCGACCGTTGCATAAACTTGCCTCTTCTCAAGTGCAGACATTTTCTCTGGCCGAGTCCGAGACGGAGTGAAGTCAAAGACCTCGTGGAGCAGCGGGTTGTGCTGCAAGTGGACCTGCACGCGTCGGCGCATCATGCCAGAGACACAGATGTGCAGAGGAGAGCAGTGGCACCATGCCCCTGGCCCGTGCAAAAAGCGGAGGACAGGGGGCACCCTGTAGCTGTGCCACACCCACATGGCGCCCGCGCAGGCAAGTGCAGGCCCAAGCCAAAGTCCAAGCGCCCTGCACAGACAGACGCCCTCCCTTCAGTGGACAGCGCACGCTGCTCCGTGGCTGGCTCAGAGCAGAGACTGGGCTCTTCAAACAGCACGTCAAGCTGCCCCCCGTAGTTGCATGTGTGTCCTGTACTGATGCCTAGTCTGAGCCCAATGGCTGAAAGATCAAAACACGCACGTCCTGCGGGCTGCCTACCTGAAACCCGCCTGCCAGCATTCTGCGGAATGCGCTCAGCGACACGTTGCCGCGCAGCGTGTCCACGCACAGGTGGTCGCCTTGCTGCAGCTTGATTTTTGTGGGTGTGACCTATGCGCACCGAGAGCAAAGGGCAGGGCACGAATGGCAAGGAGGGCATGGAAGCAGGACGCCAAACGCGCTCCATCTACATTAGGAGCACCCTCTTGCTTGCACTGCCCATGTGCTCACAGCTGTCCACATCCCAAATGAGCAATTGCAAGCGCTGCTTGGCTGCAGCAGCTTAACGGGCACGTCAATTGCATGGCAAAGAGGACGCAGGCGGTCACCATCTTTGGTTCACTGGCTACTGCTACATCTCACGCACAGCACAATGAGTCAGATCCCACCCACCACCAGCCATTGATTGCGCGTGGCAGGCCATGTAGCATGCATCCGCAGCTGCCTGAACCCTCTCGCCCATCTCCATCTCTCAGCCCCGCTCCCACTTTTGTCCTCGCCCTCCGTTTCTTACCTGCGACTGCTCGACCACCGCCAGCACTGACCGGAATGCGGACCGCATCTCCGCCTTGGCCCGCTTGCCGTGCCGCAACGCATCTGTGCGCTTCCTGCCCACCAGCGCCAACTCCCGCATCCGCCCAACCACCCCCCCCAGGCCCTCCCCAGGCTCCTCGTTCTCCCCATCACTCAGCCCGCCTGTGCTGCGCCCATACCCGCTGTGCCCATCGCTCCCTTGCCTCAAGCCATCCCCATCTCCCAGCCCCTCCTCCTCACCCTCCCCGCTGCCCCCCCCCTCCTCATCACTGCCATCCTCTTGCCCGCCTTGGCCCATATTGGCCTCGCGCACGCACAGCTCCTCCAGCCCGCAGCAGTGCACAAGCAAGCCGACCACCTCGCCGACCGCGCTGCGCACCTCCACCTCCCGCACGTCGTGCAGCAAGCGCGCCAGCTGCGCCTGCAGCGCCAGAGGGTGTGCATGTAGGTCTGTATGCTGTTAATGTGCAATGGGCGTGCTGTGATTGTGCAGTGCGCGCACACGCGTGCGCCCCCACAGATGCTGGTGCTTGTGTATGCACACGTGGCAAGGACATTGCAGGCGCATGTGCATGCGCTGGCCTCTCAGGGATGTGTTGTGTGCTCGTGACTGCAGGATGCCGAGCCCCCTGGCTCACACGTAAAGCAGGGCAGCGCCGACCCACCGCCCACAAACGCAAGGCCAGGGCAGAGACACAGGGAGCGCCGTATAGCTGCAGCAGGGGCAGGTGCTGGTGGTGCCACGCACGTACCTGGCCCGTGCGCCACTGCAACTCCGCACCCATACGTGTCTGGCCCGTGCGCCACTGCAACTCCGCACCCATACGTGTCTGGCCCGTGCGCCACT
>LKMJ01000622.1_pt1 | contig 28147 bp, 28 predicted proteins | sample 643391 | NCBI WGS metagenome assembly LKMJ01 (sample SAMN04112250, study PRJNA286221) | soda lake metagenome | biome: soda lake; feature: Kulunda Steppe; material: water; isolation source: sample PL-Br10 brine of Picturesque Lake | place: Russia: Kulunda steppe | collected 2010-07 | reverse complement strand
GATTACTCAATATGTGAGAAACAAATAGGCTTTATACCACACGTTTTAGGCCCTATAATACATGACCGAAGCCAATACAAACAGCAGAACTCAGAGTACAGCGATAAGGCCTCAAAAGCATTAAAATGGATACTAGTATCATGCTTTGGATACATGGGTCATGCACACGCAAGTTACGGCGCGATCGAATGCCATCAAGCGATCCAAGCCTTTGACAGGAAAATAATGGTAGAAACCAAAGAGATGCTAGAGGAAGAAGGATTTGAAATTAAACATGGTATTATTGACAGTATCTGGGCCTCAGGAAAAAATGTAGAACGGGCCTGTGAAAAAGTAAGTGAGGAAATCGGCATAGAGCTAGAACATGAACATCACTTCGACTGGATAGCATTTGTCCCGAGAAAGAACTCTGATATCTCTACTCTTAACCGTTACTTCGGAAAAACTGCAGAAGGCGAAACAGTAACTGCGGGAATAGAAGTAGAGCAGAGCTCAACCCCGAAAATAGTGAAGAAATGCCAGACAGAAATGATTGAAACGGTCTATGAAAGCAGAGAAGAGGCCTTAGAAATCCTTGAAAATTATATTTCCCGCGTCAGAAATAGAGAAGTTAAAACAGATAATCTCGTCATTGAGAAGAAAATTACTCGTAACCCAGATGACTATAAATCAAATAATAGAAGCGCTGAAGCAGCCAAAAGAATGAAAAGAAAAAATATAGACATTAGAGCCGGTCAAAAAGTTAGATACATAGTTAGAGATCAAAGTTCAAGGCCTAGAGTCTTACTCAATTTTGAAGAAATCGACAGATATGATAAAGAGTTTTATGTTGATCAGCTTAGAAATGCTGCAGAATCTGTTCTAAGGCCTTTTGGATTAAACCAAAAATCTGTTGAATCCTCCAATAACTTGATGTATTATTCTAAGCGATAGGTGTGATATACTACAGGTTTTTGAATGCTGCTAGCGAGATACTATTTAGGGGGAGTTTTATTTGAGCGATTTCGGGTTGGAAAAATATGATAGAGAGATTAGTATTGGGTCTAGTCATTTACCTGGTTCTGATTCAAGAGGTTATAATGAAGTTATTCATTATGCTATCCCGGTTGCTTTAGGGTTCAAAATAATGAATCATCATCCGGATTACCAAGATATTTTTGATATAGAAGATGTTTCCAGAGTATTGACAGAAGGCTACAAATTTGAGAATGGTGTTGTGACTGAGGACTTTGCTATAACTTCATCTAGTAATGGTGGGGAGCTAATTGTAGGCCAAGTTGTATCTTGCAACGGTAAGGAGTATTTTGGAGATAAACCTTTTGATGTGATACAGGCAGAAAACTTTGTAAGAGCTCTAGAGGATTACAATAATTCAAACCCTGACATCACAGGTATTTACACTGTGAGAACTACTTTAGATCCTGGAAATGTTAAGAAAAAAGAACAGGAAATAAAAGCAGAAATAGAGGAGAACGGAGAATATGTACTTCCGTTGGAAATAATCAGGCTAGATAATCCTGAAGACATACCTTGGAGCCGGCTTAATAATCTTCTTCATGAATGCTAAAGTTCTTTAGCCCAGTCATAACCTTCATCTTCAAGTTTCTCAGCAAGTTCAGCGCCTCCGCTTTCCACAATCTTACCATCAACCATTACATGTACGTAGTCTGGTTTGACGTAATCAAGAATTCTTTGGTAGTGTGTGATCATTAGGAAACCTCTATCTTCTTCTGCAAGACCATTAATTCCATTAGCGACAACTTTCAGAGCGTCGATATCAAGGCCTGAATCAATCTCATCTAAAATTGCGTATTTTGGTTGAAGCACTGCTAGCTGCAGAATCTCGTTTCTTTTCTTTTCTCCGCCTGAAAATCCATCGTTAAGGTATCTTCTTGCGTATTCGTCATCCATGTCGAGCATGTCGAGTGCGTCTTCCATTCTCTTCTTGAAGTCTGACTGCTTGATAGGGTCTTCTCCATCTTCTTCTCTCTTGGCGTTAATTGCTTCACGTAGGAACTCTGCTGTTGAGATCCCTGAGATTTCGGAAGGGTACTGGAATCCTAGGAAAAGACCTTCTCGGGCTCTTTCATCAGTTTCCTCTTCTGTGACATCTTCTCCATCTACAATTATTTTTCCGGAGTCGATTGTGTAGACAGGATTACCCATCAGGCTTTTGCATAAAGTGCTTTTCCCTGAGCCATTGGGCCCCATGATTGCGTGGATTTCTCCGGGGTTGATTTCTAGGGATACTCCTTTAACGATTTTCTCGTCTTCTACAGAAACTTCCAGGTCTTTTACCTCTAAGGTCATACTGAAAAGTTAGGCCTAAAGTTTCTTAATTAGAATCCTTTACCAGTTTGATGGCTTTCTCTGCAGCGTCCACAATCTTCGGAGACTCCATCTGATTAACACTGGATTCCATATCTTCCGTGCTCCAGAAGCGTGCATCGTCGGCATCGTCGCTAGGTCTTAAATATCCTTTAACTTTGTCAAAGGAAACTGTGTATGCATTTCCAACTACATATTTGTCAGGGTGTTCGAGCTGAATAGTTGCCACCAGCTTCAAATCCTCAGGATTGGCTTTTAGGCCTGTTTCTTCTTCTAATTCGCGTGCAGATCCTTCCTCCGGTTTCTCATCGTATTCTAGGTATCCTGCGGGATAGGACCAAGTACCTTTGTTGGGTTCGCCACCTCTTTTAATCAGCAGAACTTCATCGTCTTTAACTACGAATACTCCTCCTACAGGAACTGCATTTCGATACACAAACTCATTACAGGCCTCACAAAAGAATCTTTCAAGGCCTTCATCGACTCTCTTGGAAAGCTTGTTTCCACATCTCCAGCAGTAATTCAACTGTTTCATTCCTATACACCTTTTTGAAGAGTCTTTAACCCTAGGAGTGCGCATTTTATACGCATGGGGCTAACTTCAATCCCTAGTTTTTCTAACATCCAATCTTTATCTAACTCCTGTATGTCTTCTTTTGATAGGCCTTTGGCTTCTTCCGTTAAAATACTTGTTGAGGCTGTGCAAATCGCACAAGCATCGCTTTTATGTTTTATCTCCACGACTTTCTCTTCTTCAATATTTGCATAGAGAGTTAGGTGGTCGCCGCAGCTAGGATTGTCGCCTTCTTCTATTATATCGGCGTCTTCTATTTTCCCAGAGTTTCTAGGATTATTATAGAGATCTAGTATTTCATCTCGGTACATTAGAAAATTTTCACCGCCTCTTCAACCGCTTCCAGTAATTTTTCCACGTCTTCTTCTGTGTTGTAAAGGTAAGGTGATGCTCTAACAGTACCGGCTAAGTTAAATTCTTGGTGTTGTGGTTGTGCACAGTGGTTCCCTGCGCGAACCGCCACGTCTTCTTGGTTCAATACTTCAGCAAGGTCATGCGAATGAACCTTTTCTGAATAAAAGGATACAAGAATAGAGTTCTCTGGAGAAATAACCTCGATACCATCGATTTCTTTAAGGCCTTCTCTGATCATTTTTGAAATCTTCCGATCATGTTTATGGATTTCTTCAAGCACCATGTTTTCCAGGTAATTTATCGCTGCCTTTAATCCGACGGCTCCGGCAATATTGGGGGTTCCGGCCTCAAACTTTTGCGGGGTATCCTCGTAGCTGACAGAGTCTTTTTCGACTGATTTCACCATTCCGCCTCCGACCTGGTAAGGCCTCATATCTTCAAGTAAATCTTTTTTTCCGTAAAGGACTCCGATTCCTGTAGGCCCCAGCATCTTATGACCTGAAAAAGTGATGAAGTCCACATCTAGATTCTTGACATTTAATTCTATGTGCGGTGCTGACTGAGCGCAGTCTAGGATAACTAGTGCGTCGTTTTTATGGGCAATTTCGATTATCTCTTCAACAGGATTTTCTACTCCGAAAACATTCGAAATATGAGATACTGCGACAAGGCCTGTGTTTTCACCTATTTTCTTTTTAGCGTCTCTCACTGAAATTTTTCCATCTTCAGTTTTCAAGTATTCGACTTCTTTGCCTTCTTTTTCTGCTTTTTCTCTCCAAGGAAGCTGTTCGCTGTGATGGGCCATCTCACTCAAGATTATATCTCCTTCAAAATCAAGAGTCGAAGCAACTAGGTTTTGAGCCTCCGTAGTATTTCTAACAAAAACAACTTCCACTTTCTCCGCGTTGATGAAATCTGCGACTCTCTCACGTGAAGATTCATAGGCTTGAGTTGAGTCATTAGCCAGTTTGTAGAGGCCTCTACCGACGTTAGAATTATTTTCTCTATAGAACTCTTCGACTGCTTGAATTACTTTTTCCGGCTTCTGAGAACTGGCTGCGTTGTCTAGATAACTTATGTCAAACCTTTTCTGAAATATTGGGAAATCTTTCTTGATTTTCTTGGGATTCATGTTTAGAAAAAGGGCAAAGGAGTTTTTTATCTGTCAAGCTTTTTCTGAACTTCTGCCCGAATCTTTTCTTTCAGTTCAGGTAACGTAATCTGATCCATTACTGGCTCGAAATAACCTTTGACTACGAGTCTTTCTGCTCTTTCGTAATCAAGACCTCTGCTCTCCAAATAATGCAGCTTATCTTTTTGGATATTTCCTGTTGCAGCTGCGTGTGAGGCTTCTACATTTGGGTTTTCAATCATGAGCTTTGGAGAGGCGTCGGATTCAGCATTATCGGATAGTAGCAGTGATTCTTGGTCTTGGAAAGATTTGGTATCTATTGCAGTTTGTTCTACTTGTTGTAGGCCTTCATATAGGCTTCTTGACTGGTCCTCTACTACTGCTCGGCTGTCCATGTCGCATTTTGTGTTTTCTCCTCTGTGGAATGTCTTCAGTGAGATGTCGAAGTGTTGTTTGTTTACAGGGTACCATACTCCTGTTTTTTCCGTTGAAGAGTTATCTCCTTTTAACACGGTCTCGATTCTAGTCCTTGAAAGCTGGCCTTCAAAGACTCCGTTTAGCCAGTTGAACTCTGAATCTCTGTCTACTACAGCTTTTCTGACTGAGTAACGTAGATCGGCTTCTGAGGCCTCTATTGCACCGTATTCAATGGTAGAGTTCTTACCAGTGTAAAATTCGTTGATAGAGGTATGTAGCTGGCCTGATCCTCTGAATTCTTCGGTCACAGATAATTCTGTCATATCGTCGGCGTCTATAATCAAATGTGTGTGACTGTCTCCATCTCCTGAGTAAATAATATTCAACTCAGATTTCTCTGATGCTTTAACATAAATCATGGAGTTTACTCTGTAAGCATGTAAAGCGGTTAACTTATCCTCATCATATTTGACTGCGTCCATAAATTTATCGCCGCATTTCTTAATGGCCTCTTCACCAGTATAGACCTCTATATCTCCTTCTGTCTCTATTTCTACCTCAGGCTTGAATTCTGACTCTTCTAAATCTATTTCAGGGTATTTTGTCCATGTTCTTCCAGGTGTACGAATGCTTTCTGGAGTTTTCAGTTGATTGAAATTCTCTTTTATCTTCTGTTTGTTTATCATCCTAGGCTTCCCTCCATTTCCAACTGAATCAAACGATTCAACTCGACTGCGTACTCCATAGGCAGTTCTTTTGCAATTGGCTCGATAAATCCTCTTACGATCATTTCTTTGGCTTCCTCTTCTTCGAGGCCTCTGCTCATTAAGTAGTGGATTTCTTCGTCTCCAATTCTTCCTACTGTGGCTTCGTGCGCCATCTCGACATCATCTTCCTTAATCTCAATGTAAGGCTCTGTATCACTTGTCGCCTCATCTGAGAACATAAGTGCATCGCACTCGATACTGGTTTTGCTGCCGTGACTTCCTTTGGGAATCCTGATTAGGCCTCTGTAATTGGTTCTGCCGCTGCCTTGGCTGATTGACTTAGATTCGATTGTGGACTTGGTGTTTGGTGCGTTGTGGATTATCTTGGCGCCTGTGTCAATGTTTTGTCCATCTCCTGCGTATCCAATTGTGATATGATTGGCTCTAGCGCCTTCACCATTCAAATGAGAGCTTGGATAGAGCATTGTGACTTTGCTTCCCATACTTCCTGATACCCATTCCATTGTTCCTTTGCTTTTGACTTTGGCTCTCTTAGTATTCAAGTTGTAAGTATTCTTGCTCCAGTTCTGAACCGTTGAATACTGAACGTGCGCGTCTTCTTTTACGAAAACTTCAACGCATCCTGCGTGTAAGTTCGACTGAGTGTACTGTGGTGCGGAGCAGCCCTCTATGTAGTGAATCTTTGAATTTTCTTCAGCAATGATTAATGTGTGTTCGAACTGTCCCATTCCTTTCTGGTTCATTCTAAAGTAGGCCTGTACAGGTATTTCGACTTCTACTCCTTCTGGTACGTAAACAAAACTGCCGCCGCTCCATACTGCTCCGTGCAGTGCGGCAAACTTGTTATCCTGTGGAGGTACACACTTCTTCATGAAGTACTCTCTAACAAGTTCTGGATGCTCTTGGACTGCTTTATCCATGTCGCAGAAAATCACTCCTTTCTCCTCCCACTCATCCTTCATATTCTGGTAGACTACAGTAGATTCGAGCTGCGCTCCTACGCCGGAAAGCGCTTCTTTTTCGGCTTCTGGAATCCCTAGTTTGTCAAATGTCTCTTCAATTTCTTCAGGTACTTCATTCCAGTCATCGGACTGTTCTGTGTCAGGCCTGACGTAGTGAGAGATTTCTTCAAAGTCTAGTTCTGAAAGATCTGGACCCCAACCTGGCATAGGTCTTTTCTTAAAATGTCTGAAAGCCTCTAATCTACGCTCCAGCATCCATTCTGGTTCGTCTTTGTCCTCGGAAATCTTCCTGACTGTTTCCTCTTTAAGGCCTTTTCCGGCGTTGAAGCCTTCTTTAGTATCTATTTTGTGTTCAAATCTTTCTTGGTTTTTGCTAATCTCTTGATCCTCGCTCATAAATAGGACTTCGAGAATGAATCTTTAAATTGTGGTACATTTATCTAATTCAAATATTTGACAGGTTTCTCTGCTTATAAAGATTATCTTCTAAACCAATATTTCTATGAATGGATTAAACAATGAATTTGGAGTTTCAGATATTCAAGAGGCTCTTACACCTCTTGCAGACACATCTATCAGATCAGATGACACCTTGAAATATTTAGATGAAAATAAAGAAGAAGTAGCTAGATTAAGAATCCAAGATGATAACGGCACATATGTAAGTCTAGAAATGGATAGAACTGAAACTGGCGAATATAATCAAGCTTTACAGGATTTAGTTGATGGCGTTGAAGGTGTTGGTGTAAGAAATGGCCAAGTACAAGTCTACGAACCAACTAAAGCTATCTGAATAACAAATAAAACACATTTTCCATATTCTTTACCTAAATTTTTACCGTATTCTATACCTAAGAATAGCTGCAACCCCGCCCATATTCTCCAGTCGACGACCTTCCTCATGCTCATTCCCAATAATTTCTAAGTCTGAACTCATTTCTTCAGCTTTAGCCCCGAAAGCATCTACAATATCTGCTAGCTCTGTCAATTCTAAGTCTTGATTGCATTCAGAGCACTCCTTTTCTTCCGGAATTTTGGCTTTGGCCTCAAACATATGATCCTCATGGCCTTCCGGACATTCAAACTCCGCATAATAAAGCTCTGTTGACTCTGAAATCAGTATAGTGTCGACTGCTCCAACATCTAAGGCCTCTTTAACTCTTTCAGGGCCGTACTCTGACTTCCCGTTCTCCTTCTCCAAGTTCTCGAAGAACTCTGTTACCAAGTTTTTCTCCTTCACAACCTGTGAATCCTGAATCGCGTCTTCAGCCTTTGAGACAAGTTCTTCAAGGCCTTCCTCTCCTGAGAAATTGGTTGACTCTTTCGCAACTATCTTTTCCTGCAATTCTTGGTGGATGTAGTCATCTTCGATCAATTTATCTTTGGTAAACCCTGGGCCTCCAACAATCACTCCCAGAAGTTTATCCTCTCGCTTCTTAGGCAGAAAACTTTTCTTCGCATTATCAGCTATTTCATTCATCCAGGTCTGATACATCTCCTTTCTGAACCTTTGGAACCTCTGAGCGCTCTGTCCTCCAGCCTTAGTCTTTCCAGGCACATTAGAACTCATTACATGCTCTGTCTTGATCGAATTGCCCTGTAAAAATCCTATAGCGGCATCATTTTTGTCTGCTACTATTAGGCCGTAGACTTTGTCGTCTACTACCATTTGCTTCAAAGGTTCTAAAACAAATTCTTTGTCGCAACGGTAATGACGGGACTCAATAGGGTGAGGCGGGATCACTTCCCAGACCTGGATATCAGGCCTTCCTTCTCTTTCGGAAACGTTTCCTGCGAAGAATGCTACACCGTTCTCTGGTGTCTGTTGCTCTTCCTTCACTTTTCTCCCAATCTTGTCAAGAGCAGCTTGAACGTTCTTTCTCGTATGCTTTGATTTAATATTTTCTGCTTCTGAGGCCTCACTGGTAACGAACTCTGAAATCTTTGACATGTCATAACCTGCAGGAATGTAAAGGGAGACTAGTTCTGTGTTTCTTCCTCTGATGTCATCCAGCTTTTTAATCAGTTTTTTCAGCCGATACTTCGACATTGTTTCATGCTTTTCGTTATTGCTCATGTAAGACCTTTCCTCGATTAAACTTTATTACTTCGCAACAATCGGAATTTCTCCATCGACGAAGCTGCCTTCACCGGTGTAGGTCTTTTCTTCTATTACTTTGAATTCTTCAGGCCTTAGTTTTTCTCCTGCTGCTTCGAGTCTGCCGTCTTCTAGCATGAATTCGTTGTTTTCAAGTGCTTCTTCGATTTTAGGTACTTTATCTCCGTACTCAGGTCCTGCTACCGAATAATCAAGTTTAATCTCCTTAATCTTCTTTTCAAGTTCAGGAGAATCTTCCCTGATTTCTAGCTCCTCGACATGCATTACTTCTTTGATTGCATCTTCAAACCCTGAGATATCTCCAAAGACTTCAATCTTCTCTATTTCATCGTTTAAGGCCATCTGGTTCTGGGACTTGTATTTTCTGATTGAGGAGATCACTTTCATAGCTCGATCTCCTTTCTCTTCATCTGCTTTCACTTTCTCAGGTTTTGGCCATTCGCTTCTGTGAATGCTTTTCTTAGAGTGCATCTCCTGCCAAATCTCCTCAGTGATGTGAGGCATAAATGGTGCAAACATCTGCAAAATCTTTCCGTGAGTAGTTCTTAACGCCTCTTCAGCGCTCTCATTTTCATTTTCAAGTCTCTGCTTACATATCTCTAAGTAGTCGTCACAGTAGCTGTTCCAGAAGAAAGTTCTCAATTTGTCCCGAGCTTTTGAGAACTCGTGGTCCTCAAAATGGTCAGTAACTTCTTCAACTATTCTATCTGCCTTTTTCAGCATCCACTGGTCTACTTCCTCGAACTTCGAGGCCTCTGTATTTTCATCTGTTAATTGATCGACTAGTTTGGATGCGTTCCAAAGTTTTCTAAGCAGTCTTTCTCCACCGATTAAATCTTTTTCTTTGAAAGGTAGGTCGTCTCCAACTTTGCTCCCTGCACTCCAGTAACGGGCTGCATCAATTGGATAGTCTTCTACGACTTCTTCTGGACTGACAACATTTCCTCGGGATTTACTCATTTTCTCCCGGTTCTCATCAAGCACCATTCCGTTAATCATAACTGATTCAAATGGAACTTCGCCAGTATGTTCGTAACATTTGACGACTGTATGGAAAAGCCAGAAACTGATTATGTCATGTCCTTGAGGCCTTAAGTTCATTTGGTATAGTTCAGGTCTCTCCATCTCTTTTCCATCCCAGCCAGCATTTATTAGCGGGGTTAATGAGGAGGTAGCCCATGTATCAAATACATCGGTTTCTGGCTCATACTCTTTGTTACCGCAGTTATCGCATTTGTCGACAGGAGGGTCTTCCTCGATCGGGTCTACAGGTAGTTGAACTCTATCTGCTAATTCTTCTTCTCCACATTCTGTGCAGTACCATACTGGGAATGGAATTCCTGAGTCTCTCTGGCGGCTGATACACCAGTCCCATTCTAGGCCTTCAACCCAGTTCTTGTAACGTGTAAACATTTTTTCTGGGTACCAGTCCATCTCTCTACCCAGTTCCAAGTATTTCTTCTTCTTGTCCAGAACTTCTACATACCACTGTTCTGTAACCAAGAATTCAATTTCTGTGTCACATCTTTCGTGGACCTGGACTGTGTGGTCGATTGCCCATCTATCTGTTAATTTGCCTTCAGAGTCTAGATCGTCTACTATTTCTTCTCTGGCTTTATGAGTTGATAGGCCTTCATATTCTTCAGCTAGATCAGTCATTGTACCTGTTTCATCGATTGCAACTCGTAAATCTAGGTCATGAGCCTGGTACCATTCGATATCGTTTTGGTCTCCGAATGTACAGCTCATTACTACTCCTGTACCGGTCTCCATGTCGACTCTTTCGTCTTCAATTATAGGGACTTCATAGTCGAATAACGGGACTTCTGCCTTTTCTCCTATCAAAGGTTGGTGGGATTCGTCGTCAGGATGGACGAAGATTGCTACACAAGCAGGAAGTAGTTCAGGCCTTGTGGTAGATATTGTGATGCTGCCGTTCCCGCTGGCTAAATCAAATTCAATATTGTTGAAGTGGCTGCTTTTATCCATGTCTTCTGTTTCTACCTGGCTGATCGCGGTTTCACATTCTGGGCACCAAATTGCAGGTGCTTTTTCCCGGTATTCACGGTCTTTCATGTAGAGATCTATGAATGAGAGCTGGGAGATCTTCTGGACTCTTGGCTGAATTGTCTTGTAAGTATTGTTCCAGTCCATAGAGAATGCGAATTCCTTCATCGTGTCTTCAAAGTTCTGCTCGTATTTCTCGCAGACTTCGCGGACTTTTTTCTGGAACTCGAACCGTTCAAAGTCTCCGTGTTTTATGTCGAGTTCTCTTTCTGTAAGTCTTTCTGATGCGATTCCGTTGTTGTCGAATCCGAACGGGAAGAAAACGTCTTTACCATTCATTCGTTCGAAACGGGCTTTGAAGTCGGTTAAAGTATTTCCGTATGTGTGGCCGAAATGCAGGTTCCCTGACACTGTCGGCGGAGGAGTATCGATAGCGTATACTTCCTTATCATCGTCTCCCTGGTATTCGTAAGTTCCTTTTTGCTGCCATTTTTCACGCCATTTTTCCTCGACTTCACGAGGCTTGTAGTCTCCTTCCATAGAATTAATTCGCCCTACATAAACGCTACAGGCCTATTCTTAAATCAAGTTTGATTCAACTACGGAATTTGTTACTGTATAATCATAAAGTTTAAATATCTGGCTATCTAATTATATAGTATGTCTACCTCCTCTCAAAATCCAGCTCAATCAGAGGCCTCAACTCAGTCACCTCAGAGCCCTCAAGAACCTTCTATGGAGGGAGTAGAAAGAAAACTTGAACAGAGTCCAAGTCAATCTAGAGAAATTCCTGATCTATCTGAAAATGATCTCTCAGAGTATGAAGAAAGTTATATACAGTTAGGAGATTATGAGTTAGAAGATTTACCTCCACAGGTTCTAAAGGAGGCCTATGGAGATGCAGATATAGACGGAATAGTTCATCACGGAGATTTAACGAAAATAAGCTTTGAGCCTGAGGAATATGCAAAACACACTTTTGAAAGTTATCTTAATTTGAATAAAACTGCTGAGGCGCTTGATGCTAATGCTTATACAGGTTCAGGAAATAACGATCCTGAGCTATCAGACCTTCTATCCGGGAGAGATAAAGACGGGTTTGAGATGGGCGGTAGGCCTAATGACGAACAAATTGAAGCTCTAGAAGAGTATTTACAGGAGGAATTCGCAGATCGTGAAGAATGGGATTATGATGAGGAAAAGGATCCTCATACTAACTTAGTTGAGAATCTTGATAATCTAGTTGATGCAAGATACAGTGAAGTAGGAGATGAACTTGATCTGATCTTTATGGGTAATCATTTTAACCCTGAACTGGATGAGCAGGCCTATAAAGCAATATTTGATGGTCCCGGAGTCGATGAATTTTATGACGAAGAGGACCTAGGAGAAGTTGCTTCCTATCTTGAAGATGAAAGAAGCACCAGTTTTGGAAAATTGGAAAGTATTCCATTGTTGGGCAGAATTTTCAAATATATTGGCAGCGAAAATGTTGATCCAGGAAGTATAGGTCTTGGAGATATACCAGAGGAATTCAAAGTCGAAGGTCATGAAAAATATGATGAGGCTGTCGAAGAACTTGAGGAAGAATACCAGGAAGAAATTGAGGCCTTTGAAGAGTCTTTAGACTCTCTTTCTGCGAGAATTGAAGATGCTGATAATCCTGCAATAATTAATCACTCTGTGCCATTTGGTAAAGAAAATCCTAATGGTTCAATGGTCTTGAGAGAAGCAGTGAAGGAGTACGGAGAAGATCTACAGTTTGTATCAGGAGGTCACGAACATAGTCCAGGAATAGAGCAGTTGAACAGTACAGACGTGATTAACTCTGCACAGAGAGTAACTGAGATTGGCGTAAATGCTGATGGCATAGACTACAATGTGAACTCTAATTTCGCTATGGAAAGCGATGCTCCTGAAGAAAGGCCTTCTATTGATGAAATGAGTCAAGAACAGCTAGAAGAAACCAGATCTGAACTCAATCAAGGGATTGAAGAAATTGAAAACCGTCTTGCAAATCCTGAACTGGATGAAAGTGAGGAGGAACAACTAGATCAGGTTAAAAGCCAGATTGAGCAAGAATTAGAAAAAGTAAATCAGAAAATCTAAAAACTGCTTAACTTTCTATCTCCGGGATAAGTCATTCCATCTTCTGCGAAAACTACTTTCTGACTTACTTGGTCGTTGAGCCAGGCCTTTTCTTCTTCCATATCTGCTTTTAGAAACTTGTCGCTGAAATGTGTGATTATCACGGTAGAACTACTGGAATCTTCCAGTATTTTCGGCACTTCACTTAGAGATAGGTGGCCTCTAATGTTTCCTTCTCTAGGCCTGTTACAGTTAATAATTAATGTATCGCAGTCTTCATAAAATTCTAATAATTCATCGCTGTAAGCTGAATCTGTCCAGAAGCCGAAGACTTTTTCTCCATCTGAGATTTTGAGGCCTCTGCACTTGGGCTCGCTGTGGAACATTTCCTGTGACTCGATTTTAAGGTCTCTGAGTTCTGTCTTTTCTTTTTCGGTTAAATTAACTGTTCTAGTACACTGATTCTGGTGATAGTTTGAGACCGACTGCTCCATATCTCCATAGCCTTCTAGCACAGAGACTGGCGCCATCAATTTACATGGATTTTCGTGTATTACAGAAATTAACTCGACAATTGACTCTGCATCACTGTAATGATCCAAGTGACAATGAGTTACAATCAGGCCTTCAAGATTCTCGGTATCATAATCTTGGGCTTTTACAAGCGCTCCGGGTCCTGGATCAATAAAGATAGAAGCTTCATCTGACTCCAGAATCATTCCTCCGGTATCTCTTAACTGCTTTCCAGTTGCGAACCGGCCTCCACATGTTCCCAGAAAATGGAGCTTCATACAGAAAAATGAGGCCTGAAATTTGAAATAAGGGCAGCTTTTGTGAGAATTTTAAACACTAAACCGGAATAAATTTAAAATAGTTACTTTAGAGTAAAAAATTATGACAGACTATGGATTGACAGGTCCGGGTCAATTTAATCACATTACAAATTCCACGGTAACTGATACAACTCCTGAAGAACTTCATGATTGGGTTAAAGATGAGGATTATCAAGATCCTAGTTGGTGGCAGAAATTTACGGGAAATGAACAAAATTATCGAGACAATGATATTTTAATTAGTACAGTTGAAAGCGTTTTGGAAGATGAATCTTTGAAGCCTCAGTTTTTGAACGGGGAGCCTGTAACTTTTAATCCTTCAAATACGCATGGTAATCGTAGTCGAAATCCATTGACTGTGGTAGAGAATTATTGTAATGGGGCTTATGGTCTAGGAGTAGAACCGGAAGACTGGAGAGTAGACAGTTTTGAGAGAGGCGCTCCTGAATATGAGGGAGAAGATGAAAGAGGATATGTGGCTGTATCTGCTGATGTACCTGTCTTCAAAAAAATGGGTCTAGACGGCGACACATTGACTATAGATCCCGTTGTAACTGGAGAAATTAGGATTGAGGGCGAATTATCTGGTGAAGGGCGTCGATCTGATCTGGATAACTTTGAAAAGTCTATAAGCGAAAGCGAGTAATTTTTAGAGAAGTAAATTTTTATCATTTATCTTCTCTTTTTGTGGTCTCGAAGCTGTATATACCATTTTCGGCAGCTGCGTTTATTAATTCTTAAACACGGCCCTATTCACCATAAACTATTTAAGTTGTCACTACTAAATAACAACTATGAACTTGACGACTGAAACTTACGACGATGTCGCGGAAAAAGCCCTTGACGATCTCAGAGAAGAGGTTGGGTCAGGTAAAATCGAAAGTAAAAAGATGACTATCTATACTGGAGAGTGGTAGTTATGACTGACGATATAGAGTATGATGTCGTTGATGTTCTAATGACTGATGAAGGTAAGATTACCAGTATGGATGTCTTGTATGAAACATCTATTGAGCAGGATGTTGCACAGATTACATATGGGTCTGCTTCAGGACGAAGTACTGTAGGTAGAGAATTTGGAGATGATGATTTGGTCTATACTGTTAAACCAGATAATCTTCAAGAGACACGTAGAGATGAGGTATTGGTTCCAGAATCTGTTGCATTTGGATCAGTAGAGAATTTTGCCGAAAATGTTTTAGAGAAATATGCTGAAACTGATACTTCTGGAGAGTGGGAGATAGAAGGCCTAGAATCTATATAAGTTAAGGGTTAAGAAAATTCATTTGACAATCAGGATTAGGAATTTTGAGTTACTTTTTAACCTTATTTTACTAATTTGTCGTATGAGAGCTCCATCCTGGATTCAGGCCATATTTGCCAGAGAATTTAGTCCTTCTAGTGAGAAAGAACTTGAAAAAGAGATCCATGTATGGCTGAACAAAACAGGAGAGTACAGCTCTCTGAATGATTTCTACTCGGATTTGAAAGCTAGAACTGTACAGGAAGAGGCCATAAAGAAAGATCCAAGAGCCTACTCGATCAGAAACTTCGGAAAAGACAACTACCTGAACTGCAACGGTATAGCTGCTATAGTGGCTATAAAAGGAAAACTGGATTTCAACAAAAATTTTGGAGTAATCATAGACTATACAGGAGGAAAACAACCTAGTGGAGAAATGCTTCCTTTCAAAAGCCATGTCTCGCTGCATGACGGCAGCAGATCCTATGGTGGTCGACCAAATTATAATAATATGAAGACTCACGAACTTCCTGAAAGATCTCTTACCTTAATCTATATGCTTTCCCAAGCTTATGTAGCTCATAATGCAGGAAACTATCAGAAGTCTAGAAGTATTGCATCTCAGGTGGAGAAAGAAATAGAGAAAGATAGTGCTCTTGAGTGCAAATACTTTGAGCGCAGGATAAAGGAAGCTAACTCAAACTTCTAGACAATTCCAAAACATATATAAAATTGTTGTCACTAATTGGTGAATATAACTATGACAATGGATACAATCAGGACACGAAAAGATGTTGCAGAAGATCTTTCACAAAAACTTGGAACTAAAGTAGCTCCTGCTGGATCTGCAGATCCAGAATATGGAGACACTCTAATCTTCGCAGATGTAGATGGAGAAACACAGGCCTATCTGGCTGATGGAGCTGTACAAAACACAGCTATGGGGGAAGCAGACTATGTTGAACAATGGGGAGTTCTTTCAGAGGACAGTAACCTGGGAGCAACAGCAAACCAGTACTCTGGAGAAATTCCAGATGAAGTAGCAGCAATGTACGAATCAGATGTGGCAGTTCAAGGTAAAGAAGTACAGAGAAGAGATGAAACTACAGATGTATCTCTAGAACCAGAAACAAGAGAAGCAGGAGAAGGATTTGTAGAAAGAGCTTTAGAAGAAGGAGCGCACGGACTAAGAGCAGACTAAAAACTCTTAGTCTTTACCTTACCTCGCTCCCGTTCTTCATCCTCTTTTTAAGACCTAATAATTCCACATTTCCTTCTTCATCTTCTGCTGCAAGCATCATGCACTCGCTTTTCTCTCCGCGCAACTCTGTAGGCTCCAAGTTTGAAAGCACGATTACCTGTCGACCCTCAAGTTCTTCCTTGCTGTAGTGGTTGACGAGGCCTGCACAGGTCTGCAGTTCTTTATCGCCGACATCTAACTGGACTTTGTAGAGCTTGTCGGCATTAGGATGATCCTCAACCTTAAGGACTTTTCCAACTCTGATATCCATGTCCTGGAATTCCTCAAAACTAACTAAGCCTTTCATATCATTTAATCCTTCCTCTTCTTCATTTTTATCTTGTATCTCAGGCCTGTCTTCTTCAACATCGATTTTCTCAAAGAGAATTTCTTTATCGCCCAGTTCATGACCTGATTCAAGGTTGCCTAGAAGCGGTTCCACCAGCTCATCAGCACCTTCCTCAGTGTGAATATCTGTGTTAAGCATCTCCGAAATCTTCTGCGAGGCCTCTGGCGTGTATGGGTAAAGCATGACGCCGATAGCCCTGATCAAGTGTAAAGAAACATGAATTGTCTCCTCTCTACGATCTTCATTATTCCAGGGCTCTTCCTCGCTCAAGTACTGATCGCCGATTCTAGCCATTTCAGTGGCTTTTTCTACTCCAGTCCTCAAGTCATGATTCTCAAAGGCCTCAATATAATCATCAACAATGTTCAGTGCTTCGTCTTCAACCTCTCTATCCTCAGGTCTCAAATCTGCTATAGGTACTTCGTTGTCAAACCACTGCTCCGCCAAGCTTAATGTACGGTTTACAAAGTTTCCAACTGTGTCGTTCAGGACGTTGTTGATTTCTTTTTCGAAGTCGTCCCAGGAAAAGGTTGAGTCATGCTGCTGCGGCAGATTCTTTGCGAGGTAAAATCTCCAGTAATCTGCGGGATACATATCCAATGCATCTTCTGTTGAAAGGCCTTTACCCCGGCTTTTCGAGAACTTAGTGTCCTCTGCAAGTAAAAATTGTTGAATGAATTCGTAATGCGGGAGATTGTACTCTTCATCCTCAGTGCTTGCGCCTAGCAACATAGAAGGCCAGATCACGGTATGGAAAATAGTATTGTCTTTCCCAATCGAATAATACACATCTGAATTGTCGTTCATCCAGTAATCCTTCCACTCATCGCTATCCTCAAATAATTCACGAGTAAATCCAATATAGCCTATAGGCGCGTCAAACCAGACATACAAGACTTTCTCACTGTAAACCTCGGCATCTAATTTTTCCACTTCAAGGCCTTCTTCATCAATCCTTTCATTTACTTTTTCTACCGGGATGTCGAATCCCCAGTTGATGTCTCGGGTGATGCAACGAGCCTCTGTATCCTCTATGGAGTTCTTAACCTCTTCCACCTTGTTATCAGGGATAGGCGTAGAATCTGCATTCTCCAGCCATTCCAATAGCTCGTCTTTGAACTTCGGCAGATCCAGGAATAGATGCTTAGTTTCCCTGAACTCTATGTCGGTGCTGCCAGAAATTGTAGAATAAGGCTCAATTAATTCTTCAGGCTCCAGAAGCGTCCCGCATTCATCACACTGATCTCCACGAGCTAAGCCTCCGCACTCAGGACATTCTCCTTCAATATACCTATCAGGAAGAAATCGGCCGTCTTCATCAGAATAGGGTAAAGTCTGTGTTTCTTCCTTAATATATCCATTTGAATAAAGTTCCACAAACATTTCGTGGGTTTGTTTTTCGTTGTATTCGCTGTGAGTATTTGAATAAATTGAGAAATCCATGTCAAAGTCGTTCAAAACTGTTTTAACTTTCTCATGGTTCTGCTGCTTCAACTCTTCAACCGGCATATCCTGCTCTAAGGCCTCTAATTCGAGCGGGGTTCCGTGTACATCGCTTCCACAAACAAAAATATTATCATTCCCTCTCAAATCCTGATAACGATGAAAAATATCCGCAGGCAATAGGCTTCCTACAATGTTTCCAAGATGAGGTACTCCATGAATGTAGGGTAATGCAGACGTTATGGTTAGTTTATTTTCATTCATGTAAACGAATTAGGCCTGAAATTTTAAACTTATATACCAGAGAAATTAAGTAGATTTATTTACAGTGCTGTCAAATTTAGGTTATGAGGAAATTTTTGATCATTTCCCTATTTTTTATTTTTCTTTCAGTATCAGGTTTATCCCATTCTCAGGAATCTAGTGTTCCGGAAATAAGTATTCAAGGGGGTGAAGACTTTGAGGCTGATTCTGATGAAATGGGGAGTATTGAACAAGTTGAGTTAGAGTTAAGACATGACGGAGAGAGCGAACCATTTGGATCGGAGGTACAAGTCGAGGGAGAGTCTTTCGATGTAACTAGGGAGGAGGCAGTTTCGTCTGAAGATGCTATAATTGAGGCAGAAACTAGCGAACCTGTTGAGATCTTTGATAGTGAGGTTGATCTATTTGCAGATGCTGATGATGATTTGAGGCTTTCTAGAATAACTTTGATAGGTGAGAGGAGATTTCAGGAATTAAAACCTGCTTTCGAAACTGGTACTGGAGAAGTAGAGACTTTAGATCCTGATCTTGAAACTTTTGTGGATCATCCTGATGAAGTGGATGATCTTGAGTATACTTTCTATGATGTTGATGAGGAATCTGAATTGGGAGAGACCTATACTTTTACGACCTGCGGCCAGGAAGGGAGATTAGGACCTGAACAATCGGATTGTAACGCTGAATATGATGGAAGCAGTTTAGAGGGCGCTGTCAATATTGTAAATAGTAACAGCGGTATTCAGGAGTGGGAAGTGCCGTTTGATGGAAGATATAATGTTACTGCTATAGGCGCAGAAGGAGGAGGCCCTCATGGAGGTTATGGAATGGATACGACTGCTGAGATAAATTTGCAGGAAGGAGATACTCTAAGAATTGTTAGTGGACAGATAGGTGATCTTTTTGAGGATACATTTACAGCTGGTAGTGGAGGATCTTTTGTAACGAGAGTTACAGATAATGGCTATGAGATGTTTGATGGAGAAGAAATAGAGCCTATATTGATTGCTGGTGGAGGAGCGGGAGCTACGTGGAGAACTTCTGATACAGAACAAGATGCAAGAACTGGGGGTTGTGGTGGAGATGCCGTGAGGGATCCAGATGGTTCTGGTCCTACTGGTGATGGGGGATGTGGAGGAGATGGAGGCGAACAAGGAAACAGAGTTTATGGAGGAGGTGGATTAACGGGTGATGGTGAGGATGATGGTGATGAAGGAGGAGGGCGAGCTTTCATCAATGGAGCTGTAGGCGGAGATGATGATTCGGTAGGAGGATTTGGAGGAGGTGGCGCCTCTAGAGTAGTTCAATGGGATAGAGCTGGAGGTGGAGGAGGTTATTCAGGTGGTGGAGCAGGTAGAGGAGGAGATGATGACCCTGTAGCCGGTGGTGGAGGTGGATTCTATCTAAGCTCTGACAACAGGTATGATCCAGATTTGGTTGAACAAGAAGTTGATAATGAAGGACAGGGGTTAGTGGAAATTGAGATTGAAGGAAGCCCCGATCAAATTATTGGAACTGACACAGCGGATTCAGGCGAAACGACAAGCATAGAATGGTCGGATAGAGAAAATGAAGAAACATACTCTTGGACGGTAGAGGTATGTGAATCAGGCGATCAGAACTGTGTGTTGAGTGCCTCAGTCTATGAATTTCAAGTAAGTATTGATGATCCTGAGGTAGATTTAGAGGCAGAGGAAGTTGAGGGCGATCATGCCTTTAATGTGACGGCTGACGTGGAGTATGGTAGAGACGATTACGATGAAACTGTAGAGTTTACTCTTGATAATGGCGAAGGAATCGTTCATGAATTCGAGTTTGATAACTCTGAATCTCATATGTCGCGAGAAGTACAAGATGAGAGAAATGTAGAATACGAATTGAAAGTTGAGCCTGATGACGGCATACAGGGTGTCTGCCCGAGTGATAATTGTGAGGGGAATTTTGAATTTAATGTACTGGATGAAGTAGATATAGAAGTTGAAGTAACTGATGAAGATATAGGCTCAGGTGATGAGGAATTACAGGATGTACAAATTCCTAATAATCCGCCGACGCCGGGTGCAGATCCTTTGAATCCTGTTGACGGAGGCCTAGTTTTAGGAGAAGATGCTGACCTTACAGTATCTGCAGATGATGAAGAGAATGATCCTGTTAATATTACTTTTTTGGATATGGATTCTAACAATGAGCTAGCAAGCTATTCTGATATTAATCTTGGCGATCCAATAACGTATACTTGGGAGGATCTTGATTTAGGAGATTATGAATGGGGGGTTAATGTCTCAGATCATTATGATTATCAAGTTAGCTCTTGGACGTTTACAAGAGTTATTTCTGATAGTTTTCGTTTACAGAAGAGTATAGATTACAGGTATAGTTCTTTGATAGTTACTGAGTCATCTAGAGCTTCATTATTAATTGAGGTTGTTAATACTCATCCTTCAGAAAAAAATATTTCAAGTGAAGTCTCTGCTCTCGATGGTGAAGTGACAGCAGATTTCGCGAATTATGATGGAAGTACATATACTTTGGACTCTGGAGAGTCAAAGAGGCTTCAGATTCAGGTAGATGCGGATGAAGTCGATGGTTTTGCTGAAGATACATTAAGATTTAGCAGTATTGATCAGCAGATTGGTGCTGAAACAGTTGAAGAATTCCCTGTATATGTTAGAAGCTCGGAACAGGAGTCAAGAGGTGTACCAGGGTTGACAGGTACAATGATATTTATTATAGGCCTTGTTTCTGTTCTTCTGTTTGGCCTTTCAGTGTAGTTACGTATCCTGCTACTCTGTTACGAAGTCTTTTAGAGTTAAACTCTTGAGTTTCGCTTAAAATTTCCTTGTTCTCATCAAAGTCCTCAGAAAAGTCCTTGTTTGAATCAACAAGATCTCTTGCAAGTCTTTTAATATAGGTCTGCCTTACTCTTCCCATACACGAATTACAGGCCTGAACATTCTTAAACCCTCTTTCAATCCGAAAGGCAAAAAGAGTATCAATCCTAAATAGTAATTTATGACAGAGCTTCTATACTACCCTGGAAACGAGTATCAGAAAGAGTTTGACGCCAAGGTCCAGAAAGTGAAAGAATCAAAGGGCTACATCACTTTGAATCAGACGCTTTTCTACAAAGAAGGCGGCGGACAGCCGTCCGACAAAGGAAAACTGACTTGGAATAATAAGGAGGCCTCAGTTGAAAAAGTGAAGAGAAAGCAAGGAGAGGTACGGCATTATATTGAAGGGGATTTTCCGGAGCCTGATCAAGAAGTTCATGGAGAAATAGACTGGGATCGGCGCTATAAACATATGAGGATGCATACAGCCCAACATATAGTATCTTGGATTGTATTGAACATGTACGATGCTTCAACTGCTGGTAACCAGATTCATGAAGATTATTCAAGGATTGACTTTGAACCTGTTGAGTTCAGTGAAAGAGATGTTGAGAAGATTGAGAATGGTGCTAACTCTCTGATCGAGAAAGGCTTAAAAGTAGAGAAGAAGGAGATGGAGCGTGAACTCGTTGAAGAGCAGATGACAGAAGGCCGCACCAATCTAGACTTGATTCCCGACCATGTTGATCCTTTGAGAGTAGTTGAGATCGGTGGAGAAGATATCTGTCCATGTGGAGGCACTCATGTCGACAACCTAGATGAAATTGGAGAGATCAATATTATCGAGAGAAAAAGTAAAGGTTCAAATGTTGAAAGATTGAAATTTGAGTTGAATAACTAATATTCTAATTTTTAGAAAATTTAACGTTTAGCACTTTTTCTACTCTTTATTTTTATACTTTTTTATATCTGCATTTAAGCTTTGAGGATTAACCGTCTTAGGAAGCATCTCATTTATTTTCTGAACTTCATTCTCTCCATTCCTGCCCATGATTATCTCTGTGTTGTTTTCGGCTAGTTTAGCGAATTCTGCTATGAACTGGAGACAGTTTCCGCAGGGCCTGATACTGTCAGATTTCTCTGCCGTCACATATACTGCTTTAAAGCTGTATTCTCCGTTGCTTACAGCGTTATTGATTGCGTTCTGCTCTGCACATGTTCCGTTTCCATTCACCATTCCGTCGACTACACAGCCACTGTAAATCTTGCCTGAAGAGGCCAGTACAGATGCTCCTACAGGAAAATCATATACTGCAGTGTAGGAGTTCTCCATCGCTTTATTTGCTGCCTTTTCCAGTCTTTCGACGTCTTTTTGATCTGTTTTCATGCTTTAATCTACTTTGACCACGTAGCTGGCTTCTTTTGGAACTTCTGATTGGAATTTCTCGAATATTTCCTCGGCATCAGGTTCTACATCCGTCAATCTTTTGTTAAGACCTTTGATTTTTGGATCAACTATCCTGTGCTTCCTTGTGACTGTAAATCCATCCTCTCCGTTTTCCTCTATTTTTAATCCGTTTCTGATACCCTGAATTTTCTCCTTTAGATCTGGATCCTGTGATAGTTTGTCCATGACTTCCTGATCTGTCGTGAAAAGATCTTCTTCAGTGATAACTCCTTCATCAAGTCCTTTGGAAAGAACGTTTTTCATAAACATCTTCACTCCTTCGCTCTTTTTATCGAAGAAAACTTCCTTGTTCAATTTGAAGAACAGCTCCATCACTTCTGAAGAGGTTTCCTGATCTTTAGCGACTATCAATCCGTCTTCTGTTGTAAGTCCTTTGAGCACTCTTTCAACTGTTTCCTGATCGATGAGGCCTGCCTTGAAAAGATCTCTCAACGTATAATCAAGTCTGTCCGCGCATATATCGGGCCTATCTCTCTCAAGTATTCCGAAGTTTTCTTCGTCAAAAATATACTCTGGGTTGTATCCTTGTTCTTTTACTATCTCATCCAGCCCGTAATCCTCTACGAATCTTTCGTGATGATCCTCGTGATACGTTTGATCTCTTCTCTCAAAGACTTGATCCGCCAGATGACTGAAAGCTGTATGACTTATATCGTGGACAAGGCCTGCTATAACTTCGTCTTCCTTTGCACCAAATTTTTTACATAGGATTGCGACTCCTAGACTGTGTTCGAATCTACTGGTGTCCATTTCGGGCTTGACAAGGAAGTCAGCTCCGTTCTGATGCACTTTCTTTAATCTCTGCATCCCAGAATTTTCTATAATTTTTTCCTCAAGTTCAGTAAACTCTGCTTCGCCGTAAATCGGATCTTCGTATTTCATTTTTTATTCAAATACCTCGTAAGCAAACTCTCTAACCTGTTCATAGGCCTCTTCAAGGCCTCCATCATTATCTATCACTATGTAATCGATCCCATGTCTATCGTATATCTCGAAGTGATTCTCCCTTACATCGTCGTAAAACTCCAAGATTTCCTCATCTCCTTCCTCAAAATGAGGGCTTCTCTCCCAGATGTTCTCTAAAGGCATATTCAGGAAGACGGCATAAATATTCACGTCACTCTGCTCGCTAAGAATTTCCAGATACTCATTTTGTTCATCTATCAGCGACTGATCAGCGTTCTCTATACTGTGCGCCAGACAGCCAGGATGCCACGTCTCCACAACTGCATGATTTATATCATCTGTCAGTAATTCTCTATCTCTGGAGGTCTCATTGACGTGGATGGCTTCCTGGAACTCATGGCTCCCGGCCTCTCCCCAGTCCTCGCCATTTTCATCGATCAATTTCTGGGCGATCTCAGGGAAATAATTGAATCCCTCCCGTTCCTCAAGCATTTCCCCGAGACTGGATTTCCCAGCGGTGTGTACGCCGTTTAAAGCAAGTACTTTATCCATCAATCCTCATCCTTGAGATCCATCGGCTGATCCTGATTTGAACCGTTCCTGTAAACTGTCATCCCGTTCAATCCGGCTTTGTAGGCCTTTAGATATACGTCTTTGACTGCTTCAGGATTCACGTCTTTTGGCAAGTTAATCGTTTTTGAAACACTTTCATCAACGAATGCCTGAGCCTTCACTAAAACATTGAAGTGTTCTACGTGGCTGATTTCGATGGCTGTCCTGAAAATATCCTTTATCTCCTGAGGGATATCCAGTCCTTGACAGCTACCGTTCTCCCTGACTTTCTCGATCACCTTTTCATAATCAACGTCCTCATGTTCTTTCAGAGCCTCTTCGAACTCTTCGTTGACTTCTCCGTATCTGTCGACAAGACTGAATATAGGCTCGATCTGTTGACTTGTATCAAAAGTCATAGCTGAACGCCCTGTCGGAGGCAAAATAACTGTTGTACTATTCCTCAAACCTTGTTTCTCTATCATCTTATCAAGGCCTCTCCAGTCAGCCTCCGTTAATTTCCTGCTCTTTTTATCTCCAAACTTTCCGGTCAAGAAATTCCTGCCTTTCTCAGCGTACTTGGAACTTTCCCATCCCTCAAAGTTTCCACGAACCTGTCCCAAATCAATTGAATGCCTCTTACTGTGGTAGTTAATGAAGGATAACGTGTCTTTCAAAATTTGATTTCCTTCTTCACTGTCGTATTCAAGTCCGTGACGGCTCAATAATTTGCTGTATCCGCAGTAGCCGATACCTATTTTTCTACTTTTTCTCATGGCTTTAACAGATGCTTCATGACTGTAATGATTCAAGCTATACTCTAGAACATCGTCGAGGAACCTTGTGATTAATTTAGAGGCCTCTTCAAGTTCTTCCCAGTCAATACTTTCCCCATCACTGAAAGCAGCAATGTTAATTGATGCGAACTGACAGGTCTCTCCTTCCGCAAGTCCTACTTCTCCACACGGAGCAACTGAAACGTAATTTAACTCCTCATTGAAAGGCCTCCTCCTATTCATGTTATCGAGGAAAATAAGCCCCGGATCAGCACAGTCCCAGGCACATTTCACTATAAGATCCATCAATTCGCTGGAATCAACTTTCTCTCCATCCCTGAGCTCAAACTTCTCTTCGTTCCTGTAGGTCTCTATGAATTCGTCGCTCATATTGACTGAGAGATTGAACTTCCAGTCAATCTCCGGGTTCTCATGTTTTACTTTGATGAACTCTTTGATAGCGGGATTATCTACTTTCATTATCCCCATGTTGCCTACAGGCCTGTGCTGTTCATCTCTTTCAAGACCTGTTTTTGCGATCTCCTGCAGATCCATCAATATGTCCATAGGATTATCCGCTCTATCAAGTGCGAATCCTGTCCCCATACCTTCCTCGTGATAGTTGTCTACCTTCTCCTTTATCTCGCTGTAATCACTGTTTAAATCGATATCAGGGACGGAACATGCACTTAGAGGCCTCTCATCAAATCTCCCTGCGTTCGTCATTATAGGCGTGGAAGGTACTATCTTTCTCTCCATGAATAATTTCAGCATCTTCTCCGCGAATTCTATTGCTTCCTCTGTAGATGTTCCGAAGTCTTGCTCGATCTCTATTATAACTGAGGCAAGTCTTTCCAGCATCTTTGTCGCGGATTCGTCCTCTGCCAGTATGTCTCCGTCTCTCATGATTTTTTCTGCTTTTTTCGAGGGATTGAACTCCCCTGAAGCCTTGATCTTTTCTTTTTGAGTCATAGTCTTTTGTTCTGTCATAGTCTCACCTTGTCAAAAACGTGTAGAAGTCACCCTTTCCGTGTTACCACAGTCCGCGCATTCGTACATCAGGAAATTGTCTTCATCGCCTCTCGCTGCAGGGAACTCGTGCTGTATCGCCCTGCCGTGTTCGCAGTCACTGAATTCATAATCTTTCAGAGCATCTTCATCGTACCTTTCAAGTATCTCTGTAATCTCTTCCTCTTCCTGTCCTGATTCAAGCATCCATTCGCTTCCGAGCTCTACGTCAGCGAACTCATCACAGTCCTCGCAGTACCCTATAGAGGCCTCTCGCCCATCTTCTGTCTCAACAGTTTCTCTTTCAAGTAAGGCCCCACAGTCTTCATGGAAAAGACTCAAATCAGATCAACCTCCATCATAATATTCTCTACGACGTTTTCCACACCATCTATAGCCTCTATCCTGGTCATATCGTATTTTTCTACTGCTTCCGCGTACTCCTCTTCTATCTTCTGTGGTCCTAGAATATCTGCGTCTTTCCCGTTCGATCCAGTCTCATTCCTTTCCGATTTTCTCTCAACTCTAGTCTCTCGGTCTGTCCAAAGATAGAACATATGATCTGCCTCAACAAGTTCAAACTCTTCTACTGCATCGTACCATTGCCCCGAGTCTTCTTTGTCCAGGTCATTGTAAACTACAGTAGTTGGATAGTAACGATCCAGTACGACATCTTCACCTTCGGAGAGATGAGCTTCCACCTGATCGCTGACAGCCGAGTTAGAGGCCATATACATTAGGAACTGTGTCTGATTGCTGTGTTCAGGCCTGTCAACGTATTCTCTGATCTCTGAAATCCCGGGACCCGGACTCTCCATGAATATTGCATCTATCTCTTCCGCGAAGGCCTCTGCCACGCTTGATTTTCCGACTCCGTCAAGGCCTTCGAATACGAAAAAATTTCCACGATCCTGGCGCATATCAAGTCAACTTGACTTGACTCTTTTATATTTTACTCAAGCCTACTTGAGTCAAAACCATAATTCGTATTTTTAAACATTGGAAGACAATATAGTCTTGTTGCAGAATCCACAATGGAGATTCTCTTTAGTGAGAAAATTTCTGGGTTTTTATCCCAGCTGCAACAATTAACTAATTAGGAATTCTTTTACCTCAAATTGGTTATCTGTCTGTTCGACATCCCATTTCCCCATAAAAAAACCGCTATCTTTGTTTATTTTTCTTATAGCTCTGTCTAACCCAGGTAGAATATCTAGCTCCTCAACTTCACTAATTTTATATAGGTTTTCAGATTCTTTGTTTATTGCAGTTTTGAAGAAAAATAATATGTAATGTTGGACAGATCCATCTGAGAAAGTCACTTCGCTGTCGAATACTGCAGCTTCCTCCAGTTGTTTGGGTTTTTTATCGAATTCTTGAATGAATATGTCTTCAGCTTTGTCCTTGAGCCGGTCATTTTTGCTTACTCTTGTAGATGGCGCTCTGTAATCTCCTGAAAAAGGATCTAATGGGTCCTCATCCTTTGGAAGTAAATAAACCTTGTCATTTAAGAAAACAAGTAAATCCACAACTACTACAGGATGCCTTGATTCTTCTAGGTCAAAATAGGGTAGAATTTCTCTACCGCCTTTAGTTGTTATGTAGCCTCCTTCTTTTTTTTCAATTAGATTTCTTTCTTGGAGTTTATTTAGGTGAAATGAAAATTTGTTACTCTCTATATGCCCTCTAATTTTACTGAATGATTTTTTTTCTCCATAACCAAGTCTTTTTAATATCTTCTTTTGAATTGGATGAAGTTCTGTGGATAAAGACATTATAATTTCTATTTAACAAATACTGACATATATCTTATTGTAAAATTGATTAGTAATATGAAAAAATCAGTCTTTTTCAATTTAGATGGCACCCTTACCTCCAATGTTCCATATCAAGAAATTACCGAAAATATTTTGGTCGAAAACGGTGTCAGTGATGAAAAAATTGATCCATGGAAGTATTACGAATTGTTCTTTGAAAAATTTGAGAATTTAGATGAAAACCCTTATAACAGCGCTTTTAGGGAATATGTGAAGGAATTTGATTTGGGTCTTGACCCAAATCTTTTAGGATCTGAATATAAGAGAAGAGAACTAGCTCACGTGGAACCTGCTGAAGGATTATATAAAGTTTTAGAGGATTTAGAACAGAAATATGAAATGGGTATAATAACTGATGGTATTTCATCTCTTCAAGAAAAGAAAATAGAGAAGATAGCAGTGAAGGACTTTTTCTCCACAATCTTAATCTCTTACCGTGATGGAGGAAATAAAGAAGACTTAGAAATATTTACTAGAGCAGAAATCGAACATGAAGATTCAGGTCAATATCTATATATATCTCACAAAGATAAAGATATTGCGTCTGCAGATGCTGCAGGATGGAAAACTGCTCAAAAGCGTATTCCTGAATTAAGGAATTACCCTATAATCTTCTAATATATTATGTTTCATAGAATTCGCCGGTTTTACGCTGTTCCTCATCTTTCTGGCTTCCTGGCTTGTTGGCTCTAGGCCTTCCAGTGCTTGGAT
>LKMJ01000621.1_pt1 | contig 28158 bp, 32 predicted proteins | sample 643391 | NCBI WGS metagenome assembly LKMJ01 (sample SAMN04112250, study PRJNA286221) | soda lake metagenome | biome: soda lake; feature: Kulunda Steppe; material: water; isolation source: sample PL-Br10 brine of Picturesque Lake | place: Russia: Kulunda steppe | collected 2010-07 | reverse complement strand
GCCCAGCTTGGAAAGTAACGTCGGGCGGGACTGAAAGGGGCTGGCAGCGTGGCGGCTGCGCCGCCACGTTATATGGCGGCGGTGAAACCGCCGGCCAAGGGACTGAAAGGGGCGTTCACGGCGCTACGCGCCGTGAGCTCGGGAGAGCTTTGCTCTCCCGGTGAGGCGTTCACCGAGCGAGACGACGTAAGGACCGCAACGCAGTGAGTAGCGAGGGACCGCAGGTCCCTCAGACCATGCGAACAGCGCGGAACTCCGTTCCGCGGGCCGTGCGAGCGGTGAAACCGCGAGCAGACGGCGAAGCCGTGAGCAGAGACCGCAGCGAGTCGCAGCCAGAGCGGGACCGAAGGTCCCGCAAGCAGTCGGGCGTAGCCCGACGACGGTGAACGCCTCGGGGCTTTCTTGCTGTTCGAAGTGGTCCGAGCTCGAGTATTCATTATTCCTAGAGCTTTCTTGCTGTTTTGGACCTGAAGCCAGTGAATGTTCCAACTAAATACTCCCATCCAAGCCACAGAATTAAGTCACTATCTACCCCAGTTTTTGTATGGCACTGTCGGATACACTCACCCACCCCGCATTCATCACAGGCATTGGAACCATCCTGGGATATGCGGCTATCCTTCTCGTGTTGACGGTCGTCGTCTTCGGGATCCCATTCCTTCTGTTCTGGTTTCTCTGACCAGCAGGCAGTCTTGTTCCAGCGGAGACTGTGCAGTGATCTTTTTGTCCCGTAGCCACAACCAGCAGTATGGCAGATCAGCGCTACGTGTACACAACACACGCGACGGAGGCACGCGGCCGGAAGATGGGGAACATCGAATCGATAATCAACGAGTACGCCAGTGAGGGCTGGCGACTCTCTGAGACGTTCGAACGCGATGGGACCACGATCGGTATCGTCTTCGAACGCGAGGTCTGATCACCTCTCGATCGCGAGCGTTGCTCACATCCCCATATCCGACGCGGCGTCAGGAATCGGCAGCTCGTGTGGCGAGCGTCCGAGCAGTTCACCGACGTGGTCAAGCGCCATATCGAAGCCGTAGTAGCGCTCCAGCTCGTCGCCATCCATTCTGTCTCGAACTTTGAGCATCGCGTATCCCTCGATATTTTGCGCGACAACAGCTTCGGCTCCGTCAGTCGAAAACACGAGCACGCGTTCGGTCGCCGTCTCGTGGTAGCGTGCCGTCACGCCCTCGGCACTGGTGGTATCCTCTCCCATACAGTGGGGTTTGCGTCGGGACAGGCAAACGTGTCGGTTTTGCTGTCGAAACACACATACTGGACCCGTGATTCGATCCCGACAATGTCGAAGTTTCTTCAGAGCGGTCGGCGCAGGGATATCTGCATTCTCCTTGCCGGCGACTCACTGCAGGCACAGGCGCTGAAATCACGGCTCGAATCCCACTACGATACACGGATCGAACCGAAGTCGTTCTACGGTGCGCTTGAGGCACTCGAACAGTCCGGCTTTCTCAGAACCCGAACCGAGGGAATCCACGACGTATACGAACTCACCGACGCCGGCAGACAGCGACTCGAGGACCATCTCGACTGGGCTGGCCGGCAAACGAACCGTGCAAACTGATACTGCCTGGCGGTTCACTGGTGGTCGATCCCGACGTCGAGTGCCATCTACCGGGGGGCGTTCACACGCTGTGAAACTTTCACATACTTGTGTCTTGTGACACCGGTAGCGTCGTTACGTTCATTGTATCGGACACCGTATGGCTAGATATTGGATGAGGCGTGACCACTTCACAGTCGTGACAGAAAGTCTGGACCCAGCGGATGCTCCAACCCCGACGATTGATGTCAACTACGACGGTCCGACAGAGACACTCACAGCGCAGCTCACGACGGCAGAGGGAGAGCTCGTCTCCGAATCGGAGATCGACGCCGCCTTCCGGTTTCAGGAGAGTCCGGATGAGGAAGACCCGATCGGTGTGTTCAGCCTCACACACCGGATTACTGGCGAGTATCTCCTGGAGTACAACGCAAACGGGGACGATATCGTCGCTCTCGCGGCCGCTGCTCGGGAGCGAGCAGAAGACGACGCGAGCTACCGGATCCGGATCAACCGCGAGGATGCACAGCCGATCATCTACAAACTCGACTCGTTGCTCACCTACGACCCGGATGGCAACCTCCTTCGCAACCACAGCCTGATTCCAAGCGGTGTCGAGCTCTGAGTCCGTTCTGGCATCGAATCACATATACCTGACACGACCAAACGGCGACTGTGGGGCTGTACGACCGCTATCTTGCGACACGAATTCAGCTTGCAGCGGAGTCACTACCCGAGACAGTTGCACTCGTTATCACCGAACGCGATCTGCTGGCAGACGGTGCGTACGGAACCGTCGAGCAGTTTCTCTCCTGGGCGTTCGAGTTCGGTGTGACACGAGTGGTGATCTACGTCAGTGTGGTCGACGAGACGATCATCCCAGCGATCCGCCGAGAGTTCGAGACACTCAGCTCACCCGAGCCCCTCGCAGTCCGTACACGCGATAATGACTCACGAGTCACGACGCCGGTCCAGGTGAGTATCGGTCTCGGCGGCAAACACGAGTTTGCGACCGCCGTTCGCGGGATCGCCGAAGCCGTCGACAGCGGGGAACTCGCGGCGAGTGAGATTACCGAGCACTCAATCGAACAGCGCCTCGTGTTCCCGGCTGATCCGGACCTGATCATCAAAACCGGTGCAGAACAGCTCTCGGATTTTATGATCTGGCAGTCTGTTTACTCGGAGCTGTATTTCACTGATGTGAACTGGCAGAACTTCAGGCAACGGGAGTATCTCCGTGCGCTCAGGGACTTTCAGAAACGAAAGCGGCGGTTCGGCGAATGACGGGAAAACGACTATACCCTGTCTGGACATAGCGTTCGTATGCCAGCAGTCAAGGGACCATGGTCACGGTCGGAACTTGCTGAATTTCTCGACGCTGCGCTCATCCCGATCCGACTCGGCTGTCGACACACGAACGGTGGGCTCTGGATGTTGTCGCTGTGGTATGACTACGACGGTGAGTACTTTCGCTGTGCGACTGGGAGTGAGTCTGATGTCGCAAGGTTTCTTCGCGAGGATCCTGCTGTCTGTTTCGAAGTATCCACGAATCGGCCGCCGTATATGGGTGTCAGGGGTGCTGGGACGGCAACACTGTTGCCCGACGAGGAGAAGACACTTCTTGGCTCCTTGCTCGACCGGTATCTCGGTGGGCGGGAGTCCGAACTCGCGACACTGTTGCTGGATGATGACAGAGCGGAGATGACGATCAGGATCGAACCCGACCGGCTGTTCACGTGGGATTTCACCGATCGGATGGAGTCGATCCTGGGTGAGTGTCCCGCTGCGACGGCTCAGGAACCTGCCTCTCCGAAATACGGCTAATCGGCCGACTCGGCGCTGTTGTCTGATCGTGATTATTGCGGTTATTTTTCTGACCACGTCACAGATACTGATGTGTGATGCCGTCTACCCGGTATTTTGTTCATCCGTGGTGTCGTCGGGCAGTGTCCGACTGCCTGGGAGACGGAGTCTCCCTCCGTCGTCGGGCCGTGCCCGACTGCCGAGGAGAGCCTTGCTCTCCTTCTGGTAAAGACTCGCAATAATCACTATGTGTCGTTGCCACTGCCAGTCGTGCGTTTTGTCTCGCTGCCTGTAATCTCTCGTGCGGAGGCAGTGAGAACGGTCGCGAGCGCTCTGCCTCGTCGCAGGCGGGTCTGGTGCCAGGATTCCTCGCGGTGGCCGTAGGTCCGGAGCCCTCGCAAGAAATCGATCTTTCGAAACTCCGGCCAGTACGGCGCTGAAAAGTACACCGCTGCTTCGTTGCCGTTTGCCTGCCAGGGGAGAAAGTTCGATGTTCGTTCGTTGCCACCGCTTCGAATAATCAGATCGACACTCTGTGTCGGTCCATCGGGGAGTGCCTCGTCGATCGTCTCCGTGTCGACCGCTTCCGGCTCAAGTTCGCCCGCTTCGACACGTTCGGCTATCTCCTGGGCCGCTCCAAGCAGTTCGGCTCGTCCACCGTATGCAAGTGCAACGTTCAGATACAGTCGATCGTAGCTCCCAGTTCGACTGTCTGCGTATTCGATTGCGTCCTGGACACGCTCTGGGAGCCGCCCAGTCTCACCGATCGCTCGAATCCGTACCTCGTTGTCGTGGACGTCCTCGGCATCGGCGAACTCACGAAGCTTCTCGGCAATGAGATCGAAAATCGCTTCGCGCTCCTCTGCCGGCCGGTCGAAGTTCTCCGTCGAGAATGCATACAACGTCACCTCGTCGATCCCAACCTCATCACACCACTTCAGCACCGCCTCTGTTGTCTCCGCACCTGCCCGGTGGCCCGCGGTCGTCTCGACACCGTTTCGGTCTGCATACCTGCGATTTCCGTCCTGAATGACCGCCACGTGGCTCGGCACCTCCTGTAGCTCCGTTTCGAGTACCTGGGCGTACAACTGCTCGAGAGGGGTGCGGAGCGTTGCAATCATCTAGCATCTACTCGGTCCAACTCCCTCAAGTAGCTTGCGTCACAGCGTGTCCGTTCCGCCGGTTTTGGAGAAAATGAGACTGTTTACCATAGGCTTTTAATACAGAGCCATCGTATCACTAACTGCAATGGCGAAAGGTACGGTTGATTTCTTCAACGACACAGGCGGATACGGTTTCATCGAGACTGAGGATTCGGACGAAGACGTTTTCTTCCACATGGAAGACGTAGGCGGCCCTGACCTGGAGGAAGGTCAAGAGGTCGAATTCGAAATCGTCGAGGCGGACAAAGGCCCACGAGCCAAGAATCTGGAGCGGCTGTAAGCAGGCTCTCTGGCTGGTGTGAAACAGCAGCAGCGACCGCTGTCCACCAACCCGGATTTTTTGCACCCGCACGAACCGTGAGGGGTAAATCACTCCAGTGGGAACAGCGCATATGACCACTGTGATCGACGAAGAGTTACGACGGCGGACCTGGGATCTTCTCCAGCCTGGCGAGATCGAACTTGATGGACTGGTCGTCCACACCGAATTCGACGGCAGCCAGGAGCCAGAGATGCACCAGGCGACTGTCGAAATCGGCGAACTGATCGCTGAATACGGCGGGATCGAACCCACAGATACCTTCGTCTACTCCGGGACGAACGATTCGGAGTTCGCCTCGAATCAGCACCAGGGGCTGACACTCGATGATGAGTCGTTCGTCTGGGAGTGTCAACAACTGCTGCGCAATGGCGCATTCGACATTGTCTTTTATTACGAAGCCGACACGGACTCCATCGGGCTGCTCTCTGCAGTCCGTGAGCGCGGCTACGATGCGACGGTCGTTCGTGGTGAGGCTGACTCTCCGGCCGACGCTGTTCTCGAACAGTAACTGTCGCTGTGAGCAGGAGAGAGACACTGATACTTAAACATCCCACCATATCTGTGGTGAGAACTGGTTGTTTATCGCGGGGAATCATCGTGTATGAGTCAGCCACCGATTGCTGGCCGGACGCCCGGAACCGGGAGCGACGGACGCGGTGACCAACAGCTGGATATCCAGGCACTCCTCGGGGCGCTCGAAGATCCTGACTGCCGTGCAATCATCGAAGTGACGGCGACCGAAGCGATGTCTGCGGCCGAGATCTCGGAACGCTGTGAGCTGCCGCAGTCGACTGCGTACCGAAAACTCGACAGACTCGAAAACGTCGGTATTCTCGACGAACGAATCCGGCTCTGTAAATCCGGGCAACACATCACCGAATACATCCGTAATATCGAGAAAATCAGTCTCTCGATCGATGGGGAGTCCGGTATCTCACTCACCGTCACTGAAGAACAGTCAAGCCAGCGCAATGGTTCGGTCGTCGCCGGCGCAGATTAATATACCGTGGTCCGAAACAACTCGCAGGACGTACGTTCAGGACTCGCCGTCGACGGTGGCGAGTTCGAGTCGTGTCTGTAGATTCGCAAGCGTTGTCGACAGCTCACGTTCGTTGTATCGTCTCACAAACGGGTCGGCGACAGCCGAGATCACCCGGCCGGGGATCTCGTATTCGGCGCGATAGTGCACAACCGTGCCATCGTCTGCTGGTTCGACGCGAATATCGATCTCGCCGTCGAGTGGCCCGCGCAGCTCGAAAGCAAGACGTTCGTCCGGTTCGTGGGTGTGTTCGACCAGTTCGCCATCGATCTCGACACCGGCCATCGAGTAGGTGTGTTCAACGCGCTTTCCCCCGTTTTCCAGCCGCTCGATGTTTCGAACCGTTTCGAGACTCGGTGTAATCTCGACGTGATTCTCCGGGTTGTCGAGATACTCGAAGACAACAGTCGGGGGTCGGTCGATCGGTATCGATTCACTGACGGAGACCATACTGAGTGGTACGCGACGGATACTGAAAAATCACCGCCACACCTATTTGGTCCACTCCGTATCGGCCAGGAACGCCACACCTATTCGGCCCACTTCGCATCAGCAAGCGTTCGCTGGACAGCCCGCTCACCGACAGCCTCTGCGAGCGTCTCATAGCCCGCGCGTTCGAGGTTGTCAGTTGCGTCTGCGACAAGTCGTGAGACGATGAACTCTGGTGTCGACCGACCGACGGTCTCGAACCGGGGCTGGTAATCGACCTGGAGTTCGAGCTCCTGTGTCAGTCCCTCGGCGAAGATTCCGTCAACTCTGGCCTGGGTCGGCAGTGGCTCTAGATCGTCGGCGAGATGTGTCACGAACACACCCAGTGCGTCTTTTTCGACTGTGAGTGTGACGAGCCCGTGCAACAGATCCGCAGCACTGCCGGGCTCGGTGATCGCCTCGAACTCGTCGACGAGCATGAGCGTCCGGCCGGGGTCGGCAAGCGGCGGGATGACAGATCGGAGCGTCGACTCCAGGACGCCGGCGTTGAAACTCGCGTGCCGGCGGTGGAAGACGATCGATTCGACGACATGGATCTCCGCCGACGCTGCCGGGACAGAAAGCCCCATCTGGGCGAGCAGCTGTACCTGACAGAGCGTTTCCAGCAGCGTTGTCTTCCCACCGCTGTTCGCACCGGTGAGGACGGCAACGCGGTCACCCTGTGGCGGCTGGTTGTCGCTGGGTGCCGAAAGCGAGTGGTCACCGATCGCGTAAGTAATCGGCTGGACTTGCTGTCCGCCGCCCTGGAGGAAGAGATTTCGGGCATCGACGACGCCTGTAACCTTGGTCTCACGGAAGGTCGGTTCGACGAGGTCGAACGCCTCGCCAAACCGTGCGAGCGACACCGAGAGTGCAATCTCGTCGACGGCAGCGACCGCCTTGTCGATCTCCTCGCTTGCTTCCTCCAGTGTCTGTTCGTACTCCTCGGCGACGGTCGCCTCCCGCGATCGAACGTCTTCGCTGAGCTCGTCGGCCAGCGATCGCAGTGTTTCACCGACGAACGATCTGGCGTCGGTGGCGTCTGTCACCAGCGCCTCCCGGATCCGGACGGCATCGATCCCTGTCTCGGCGGCGATCGTGCGGGCAAGGGCATCCCGGAGCTGGTCGGGGCCACGCGCACCGGACTGGATCTCCTCGACCAGCTCCTGTGGCGTTGCTCGTAGATCCTCGACCGCGCCGAGCTGTTCCCGGAGCTCGTCGAGTCGGTCGTCGGCACCGGCGCCAACACCCTCTTCCCCGCCCAACCCAGTCAGCGCAGACAGGGCAGCGTCGAGCTGTGAGCGATCGAGCGCAGCAAGCTGTTTGAAGATGCCAGCCTCTAGCCCGATAGCTGCCAGATCGAGCGCGGCCTGGACGGCTGCGCTGTCGTCGTGGGTCGACTCATCGTAGCGCTCGAAGGCCGAGAGCACCGCCGCCTGGTCGCTCTCATCGAGTGATCGCCAGCTCTCGCGGGCGAGTTCAACCTCCGAAAGGCGTTGTTCCATCGCCTCCTGATCCGAAAGCGGCGTGAGAATTCGGATTCGGTCTGCGGCATCCTCGCTGACGGCATAACTACTGATGATCTCCAATAGCTCTTTGTACACCTGCCGGGCGTCTCTCGTCGCGAGCACGTCCATTGCCTCTCCGCCGTGAGCGTGTCGAAGGATTCGCGTCGCCCGGCCACGCGGGAGTCCAGCCGCTGTCAACGTCCGGACATCGGCCGTTTCGATCGCTTCCAGCGCAGCCTCGACACCCAGACTCTCCGCCAGTAGGTCACGGGTCTTCGGTCCGATTCCCCAGTACTCCTCCAGTCGCATCGACTGAGCAAGGCAGTGCCACACTCTTAGGTATTTCTTCTCGCCTCGCGGTGTTGTTTCATTTCTGCCCTCTGGGGTCCACAGCTCACCTCGTCTCCCCGGGATGTTTTTGTAGCGATGGGTCTGATCTATACGTATGCCGACGATCCGTTTTGATGGTCGCGAGATCGACTGTGCGGAGGGCGCTGTTCTCCGGGATGTGCTGCAGGATGCCGGGCTGTCGGTACACAACGGCCGGTCGAGGACGCTCAACTGTCGTGGACACGGAAGCTGTGGCACCTGCGCGGTCGAGATCGACGGGGCGGTGAGCGAACGGAGCAAGCGAGAACAGACCCGACTGTCCGTCCCGCCCCACAACGGTGATTCCGGGCTGCGACTCGCGTGTCAGAGCCGGGTCGAGGGTGATCTAACTGTCCGGAAGTATCCGGGATTCTGGGGACAACACAGTGACCGGCTACCAGAGAAGTGAGTCGCTATTTTGTGACGGTGACGGTCACTGCACCACAGGAACATTCGTATGCGCGGCGTGTTCCTGCCTCGGTTTCGTAGACGAGCATACACTGTTCGGGTCTGAGTTCACGATCACAGCCTGGCTGTTCACAGCACGCAGAGAGATTGTCGAGCATATCTTACGCAACTCGGGAAACCCATATCAAGGCGACCCAACCGCAGAGTGAAAGTGAAAGTAAACGACACACCAAAGACACGTAAAGGATATGTCGTCGGCGGACGCCTCCCACAGTATGTTCGATGAGTGGCAGGCCACAGCACTCGACGGCGAGCACTCAGCGTCCGTCACGGTCCCCGGTCGGCCGCGGTCGTTTGCAGGAGCCGATGGCATTACCTACAGCACGACAATTACTGATCCACGGTCTCCCGAGGACGACGTGGCCGAACTCGAACTCCGGGGGCTGTATGCTCACAGCGAGATCGACGTCCCTGGAGCGCTCTTTACTGACAGTGATACTGTCGAGCACGACACTTACTTCCGGCCAGTTCGGATTCCGTTCGAGCCCGACGACGAGACGGAGATTCAGGTAACCTGTTACAGTCCGCAGGACCGTTTCGGTGGCCTGCACGACACCGAAATCGTGCCGGATACACAGTCCGTTCCGGGAATCTGGTGGGATGTCTCGCTTTCGACACACTCACTTCCGTACATCGAATCGATCGATGTCCAGCCCGAACTCACTGACACCGGCGCAACACTCCATCTCAGGACGACTGTCGTCGCCTCGGAACCGATTTCCGACCGAATCACCTACTCGCTTCGGCCGGCGGGCGATTCCAAAGCGCGGGGGACGATGCAACGGTGTGCTGTCGACACGACATCACCGGGGAAGACAGTTCTCGAACACACAGTCGAGGTTCACGACCCGGCGCTGTGGTGGCCCCGTGACCTCGGCGACCAGAACCGGTACGAAATCCGTGCGAAATTCGACGGCGCTGAACACAGCGTTCAGACCGGAATCTGTCACATCGAATTCGAGGAAGAGGAACTGCGTGTCAACGACGAACCGATGCCGGTTCGCGGAATCAACCTCCTGACAGACGAGGTGGCTGATATCGACCGCGCGATACAGTGTAACGCGAATCTCGTTCGCGCTCACGCACACGTTCTCCCCGAGACAGTCTATGAGCGCTGCAACGAGGAAGGCGTCCTCCTCTGGCAGGATCTCCCGCTGACTGGCCCAGGCAGCTTCGACGTCGACCGTGGCACAGCGCTTGTGACATCGCTCGCACGCCAGTACAGTAGGCATCCAAGCCTGGCCGTCTATGCTGTCCACGACGACCCACTGGCGGGATTCTCGGGCGGACTCGGGAGCGGCTTTCTCGACACACTCCGGCTCCGGTGGCGTGCCTGGCGACGAAGCTACGATGCCGGGCCTGCCGAAACGATCGCAGCAGCAATCCCTGGGCAGCGACCGGTCTTCCCTGTCGTGGGCGGTCCAGGCGTCGACAGCGACGCTGCATCCTACTACCCTGGCTGGGAGTATGGCGAGGCTGATGATATCGACTCGTTGCTTGCCCGGTATCCCGCTTCGATCCTGGCTGAATTCGGTGCAGGCGCGTGGAGTGAGGACGAGCCAGGGTCCGATCCTGCTGGCTTCGACGCTGTGAAACACGATCGACACGTTTCGGATGGTGTCGAGCACTCCCAGCAGTATCAAGCGAGTGTTCTCGAAACGATAATCGAACAGCTTCGAATGGATGGGGTTGGGACGATTGCGTCTGCACTGCGGGATACTGACAGCGCTGGCATGGGTGTGTATGGTTCGGACGGCACACCGAAAGCGGCCACAGAGACACTCAAGCGGGTCTACCGTCCGATTCAGGCGTTTCTCGCAGATCCCTGGAAGGGGGCAACTGAGATTGTTGTCGTCAACGATACTCCACGCGGGCGGTCGGTCACGGTTGACTGGCAGGCCGGTGAGCAGTCGGGAACGATCGAACTGACGGTTGATCCACAGGGAGCGGCGACCTGCGGTCCGATCGACGTTCCGCCAGGAGCAGACCGGGTCGAACTCGACATCGACTACGACCAGGGATCTGCGACAAATGTTTACGAGCGATAGCTGGGTCTGTGTATGTGTATCAGCCCCACAGTGTAAATCGACCGGAATGTTTAAATCCAATCCGAAGGAATAGTAAATCACCAGAACGCGTGCGGCGTTCGGGAGCACAGGCATACGCCCAACATGACAGGGAACTCTAGTTCTCGGCGACGGATCGTATCGTCCGGTAGTGCTACCGACGGCCGCTGCGGAAATGGCATCGAGGTACAACCATGGCAGATTCGATAGAAGACTCGAAAAACATTGAAGTAACAGACGAAGAGCTCGAAAACAAATCAAAAGGCGAACTCATCAAACTCGCTGGTAAGCTCCGCGACCGGCGCAACGAGCTAAACCAGATGGCGTCCGAACGCGCCTCAAACCGTGATGACCTGAACGCGAAAACCCGCGAAAAAGTCGACGAGGCCCAGAGCCACCGGGAAAAGCGTGATGAACTAAACGAGCAGGTTCAAGAGCACAAAGAACAGCGTAACGAACTCAACGCGGAGGCAAACGAGCTATTCGACAAGGTCGAGACGCTGAAAGACGATGCCAAACTCGACGAGGGAAAAGACATCGAAGCGCTCGAAAGTGAGATCGAAGATCTCGAGTTCAAACAGCAGACAGAAGTGCTCGATACCGAAGACGAGCGCGAACTCATCGAGAAAATCGAGGAAAAACGCGAGAAGCTCCAGGACAAAAAGTCCAAACTCGACCAGAACGAGGAGCTTGACGACCTCGAAGCAGAGGCCGAGGAGGTTCGTGCTGAAGCGTCGAAACACCACCAGAAAGTGACTGAGCTCGCAGACGAGGCTCAGAAACACCACAACGAGATGATCGAGGCCTACCGCGAGGCCGACGAGATCCGTGACGATGCCGACGAGATGCACGAGAAATTCGTCGAGGCCCAGGAGGCCGCCGACCAGCATCACGAGGATTTCGTCCGCGTCCAGAAACGACTCCGTGAACTCGACAAGAAAGAAGAAGCAGAAGAGCGCGAGGAGCGCGAACAGAAACAGGAAGCCGCACGCGAAGAGGCCGAGGAAATCTATCAGCAGTTCAAAGAAGGCGAAACCCTCGACACCGAGGATCTGATGAAGCTGCAGAAGACCGGCCTACTCTAAGTTTTTCCGATTTGCTCGTTTCTTCCCTGCTCGTCTTTGTCCGCTAGCAGCCGCTTTTTTCAACAGGTCCCTCCGTGGCACTGAAAGCCCAAAAACACCGGTAGCACGATACAAAACGCTGGCAGTCGTCGTCAGATCAGCATACAAAACGCTGGCAGTCGTCGTCAGATCAGCAGCGTATGTGCCGTTAGTATTATTCTATTGTACGAAAATATGAGGTATGCATCGCTTACTGAATGGCAGAAAGATCGTTTCGTCTCTTCTAGCGTTGTGTACTGTCGTGTTTCTTGTGACACTCTTGACGACCGGGACAGTCGCGACACCGGGAGGTGCGGACACAGAGCAGGCGAACGTAACTGTTTCCACTGCTAGTTTCGACAGTGCGGATGGTGGGTACGACGCGAGTACCACCTCGTCTGATATCGAACTCGATCAGGAACTCGCTCGAATCACTGATGAGAAAGGGCTGTACGAGGCACGCCACCGCTATGACCTTCCGGAGCAGGTCGGGTTGTTGGAAGTGACCGTCCCGGATGGTGCATCGGTGATCGCCCTCGATGGCTTCATCCAGACCGACAGCGAACGGCAGTACCGCTGGGATGGCACGACAGAACGGCCCGGGATCGAGTATCAGCTACAGGGAAATCGGTCGATCGACCAGACAGGGCCAATCGCTGGTCCGGGTCGGCTCATCTTTGCTGATGTCGGTGACTGGGGGATCGTCAGCCAGCCACAGACGGCCCACCGCTGGGGATGGTCGGGTGGTTCTGAGCGAGTTGGCTTCAACAGGGATGTGAGCGTCGACGGCCCGGGTGCTGTCGGTGACGTCATTGCATATCTCGGTGCGTACGACAAGTACACTCACGAGGCACACGACCAGGAGTTTCAGTTGATCGTTCCCGAGCGGGCCGAACTCCGTGAAGATCCGGATGACATCTTCGAATCGCTTTCGGATGCCTCCGACACGCTTCGTGTCGGTGAGCGCGACGACCGTGTGTTTATGATCGCGACACCAACAGCCCGTATCGACTGGGGTGTCCGGGGGCTGCAGACGGGGCCTGCGGATCTCTGGACGCGTGATATTGAGCGGCTGGATGACGCAGACAACGTCTGGCTCCATGAGTACATCCACACCAGACAGGGCTGGTCGAGTACCCCCGAGCTACGCTGGTTTACCGAGGGTGGTGCCGTATACTACGCAGCCTTGCTGACACTCGAACAGGACCGAATCGACTTCGAGGAGTTCCGGGAGCGACTTGCTGTCGGGACAGACGAGCAACGGTTCCGCGGGTCGATCCTCTCTGACCCGGCGACGTGGCGATCGAACGCTAACTACCACGTTGGCGCGCTCGTCTCGGGTGAACTCGACAGACAGATCCGCGTCGACGCAGCGCGTGAACAGTCTCTCCAGTCTGTGTTTCGTCAGCTGAACGCCAGAGATGGTGTCGTGTCCGATGAGACATTTATCGAGCTGCTCGAAGACGCAGGTGGGGAGGATGTCGCAGACGAGGGTGTCCGACTGACGGAGACAACCGATCGACCACCGATGTGGGATGCACAGACACACCGGGACGTCTTCGGTGACCCGCTGGATCCTGCCAGAATCACCTACGCGTTTGCAGATACTGACGTGACGGTCTCCGGGCCCTACAGGAATCGAACAGTCGACAGCACCGACCCTGTGGTGTTGGTTCCTGGTGAGCAGTTGCGTTTCGATGTCGATGCGACGAACTTCGGTGAAACTACTGGCGAGTACGAGGTCGATCTCCGTGTCAACGATGACGCCGTCGAGACCAGAACAGGGACGCTCGATCCTGACGAGACAGAACGACTATCGTTCGAGCATACCGTCGAAGAGCAGGGTGAGTTCGTCCTCTCGGTTGGCGATGCCGAACGCTTTGTGAGTGTTCGCGAGCCAGCGACACCGACTGTCCGCTCGTTTTCAGCCGCGGAATCGAACGTGGCTGTCGGTGAGCGTATCGAGCTCTCGGTCGGCCTCGAAAATACCGAGACCTATCCGGCTGAGATGGAACTGACTGTTACCCAGGATGGCGAGCCATTCCAGACGGAGACCGTTCGACTCGACAGCCGTGAAGAGCGAACGATCGATATCGAACAGACGGTCGAGGAGTCGGGAACGTACGTCTTCGAACTTGCGGGGAGTCCGGCGGATCCGGTCGTCGTCACTGTGACAGCCGCAGCAAACGGGGACGCTTCGACTGACGATCAGACTGATGGTATCAGTGATGAATCTGCTGACGATAGTGACGAACCAGACGGAGTCAGCGATGACGACGCCGATGGAGCCGTCGGTGATGATCCGGCCGACGATGCTGATGATTCAGGTGACGGTTTTGGGATGTTTCTCGCGCTGCTCTCGATCGCTGCGATCGTTGGACTCGCACGCTGGAAGCGGTACTAGGGCCGCTGATACAGCGTGACCCCATCTTCGACTGACCGTGTAATCTCGCCCTGTGTGGTGAGATGCCGTAGAACGCTTAGGATTTCCGGGAGAACGTAGTGAATGTCCCGTTTCCCGGCCCGCTCAGCCGCAATTTCCAGTGCAGTCGTTGGGCCGGTCGCGACCCGGTCGCTGGTCGTCTCGAGCAGTCGATCCACGCTCTTTCGCGATCGCTCGACTGTTCCCGCGAGATCTGTGTGAACCGGACCGTGGCCGGGAACGATTCGCTCGACGGTCAGTTCGGACAGCCGATCGAGCGCCGTATAGTAATCAGCAACGCCGGTATCGACAGCCGAATCGAGTCCTGCGTTGAGGATGACCGACCGGAACGGCTCGAGAAGCAGGTCACCCGAAAACAGCACCTGCTCGTCTGCGCTGTAATAGGAGACGTGATCGGCCTGGTGGCCAGGGGTATGAATACCACGGAGCTGCCAGTCACCGATACTGAACTGCTCGTCGTGGTCGATCCAGTGATCGACGGTGTCGGGATCGAGCAGCGATCGGTTCTGCTCGAGCGAGTCCAGGGATTTCTCGACTGCACCCTCCAGTAAATCACCTGTCAGGCCTGCCGCAGTGCCGTTTTCCCGGACTGTCTGTGCGAGCTCGGCTGGTTCCTGGCTCAGCCGGCTGTAAACCCCTCGTGGTGCGTGGATCGTAAGCGCTGCTTGCGAACACAGCGTCGGTATCTGGCCGAGGTGATCGACGTGTGGATGCGTAATCAGCAGATGCTCGATATCCTCGATCGAGCGGCCGACTTCCCCAAGCCCTGCAACCAACGATTCGCGGGCACCCTCGCCGGGCATCCCTGCATCCACGAGAACCGGCTCGCTGCCATCGAGAAGCGAGATGGCCACGTTTCCCGGTGGCCAGTCAATCTCGATTTCGACCCGATGGATCTGTGAGCGCTCGGACGACTTCGATGAGTCCATCGACTGCTCGTTGTCATAACACGGACAAAAGCATTTGTGAACTGCTGTGAACCGGTCCAGGGTGGATCGAGAGTGTCATCCGTGTTCTGAACCGGCGCGGATACACTGAAGCAGTGTTACCGACGAATGTAGATGTCCAAAATATACTTAATATTGGAAACAGAATGCCGAGGTATGATAGTCGGCAGGAGCGTCACACAGAGACAGAGCCAGCGCTGTTTTGGGAGTCAGGACCGCGTTTTCCGAGACTGCGTGGATCACGAGCCATGACCGAAACAGGCCCACCAGAGTGGGAGTTCAAAGAACGGGATATTCTCATTCTTCGTGAGCTGTCCCGGGATCCACAGCTCTCATCGCGTGATCTGGCTCGCATCCTCGAAGAAGAGCACGGAATCGATGTCTCACACGTCACCGTCAGCGAGTCGATCAGGGGGATGCGCGAAGAGGGCGTGTTTCGTGAGGCCATCATTCCAAACGAGGAGTACTTTATTTTCGCGCTGTTCGAGTTCAAGATCGATCCGACACACTTCGAGGAGGGATGGCGAGCGGCGATGGATGACATCCGCAACGACCAGCACACCATCTTCTATTTCCTCTCGGATGGGGAGTACCAGTGGAAATCAGTCATGATGTTCCAGGGTCGGGAGGCCGAATCTCGCTGGATCCACGAGTTTTACAAAAAACACGGCAAAGTCGTCGACAACATTCGGAACTCAGTGGTCCACAACGTGTTAAAATTCCGAACAGATCCCGAGATTCTCGCCGAACTGTCGGCTGGCGAGTAGGGATCGACGATGACGGGAAACCGGTCGGGTTTTGACGCTGGCCCGGATTTGTAGGGATAATGGAGCCGATACGCGTTGCTGTTCCCCGAAAGGGAAGGCCGCTAGAGGCGGTCCTCGAACGGGTTTCACGGAGTGGCTGGGAGGAGCAAGCAGACGAAATTATCTCGACGCTTCGGTACGAGAAAGCAATCACGAAAGATACCAAAACTGCAGAGTCGACGGTGTACGACCGGCTCGATTCCTACAGCGAGCTTTCCGAGCCGACTGCCCCCGAGTACACGCTGATGCGTGATGGCCGTGCGGGGATGCCTCGCCGCGTCGTGTTCGATAGTGTGACAGTCCCGGTTGGTGAGTACCATCTCCAGTTGGTCGGTCGTGAGGAGCCACTTCGTGCGCTCCGAAAGCACGAGTTTGCGCTTGGGTTCGACAGTGCTGATCTCGTCTTAGAGGAGATCGTCTCACTCACTGATGAGCCGTTGACTGGACTCGATGCAGTCAACGATCGGATCAGCCCCTCGGATACTGATGTACGGGTGGTTACTGGACTCGGTGATACCGTCTATCACGCACTGCTTGGCCGACCAGAACTCCTGGCGTCGACCGACGACCAGTTCGACCGTTCCTTTGTCGAACAGTACCAGGGAGAGCTCTGTCTCTCACCACGGTACGAACGACTCGCCCAGGCGATTCTTGGTTCCCGTGCTGTCGAAGATATCGAGTTTGTCTACCCGGAAAACGGCACAGAAGAAGAACAGGCGATTGCAGACACCGGGCTCGGTGTCTACATTACCGTGACTGGTTCGACGGCACGGGAGTACGGACTGATTGTCGGCGAGAAACTGTTCCCGAGTGAAACTGTTCTCCTCTCGAACGTCTCGGAGATGGACGCAGACAGCGAGGCTATTGTCTCTGAACTCCTTTCTAAAACCCAGGACGAGACTGATATTCCGACGCCCTCCTAAAAAGGAACGCTCCTACAGCAGCTCTTCGATGTGGTCGGCGACTTCGTTTGGCGTGTCGCCGACAGCGACACCAGCGCTTTCTAAGGCGTTGATTTTGCTTTCTGCGGTTCCGGTACCGGAGCCGGAGACGATGGCACCGGCGTGGCCCATCCGTTTTCCTGGTGGTGCGGTTCGACCCGCGATGAAGCCAACGACTGGCGTATCCATGTTTTCGCCGATGTACGCTGCAGCCTGCTCTTCGTCTTCGCCACCGATCTCACCACACATCACGACAGCCTCGGTCTCCGGATCGTCCTCGAACAGCTCTAGTGTGTCGATGAAATCCGTCCCGATGATCGGGTCGCCACCGATTCCGATGGCGGTCGACTGGCCAATTCCTCGCTCAGTGAGGTTGTCGACGACCTGGTAGGTCAGCGTCCCGGATCGTGACACGAGCCCGACGTTGCCCGAGGAGAAGATATTGCCTGGAAGAATACCCAGCTTTGCCTCACCGGGGGTGATGAGTCCTGGACAGTTCGGGCCGACGAGGTAGGTGTCGGTGTCCTGAAGCTGGCGGTAGACACGGCTCATATCCTGCGTTGGAATCCCCTCTGTGATCGCAACAACGAGATCGACCGGTGCATCGAGTGCCTCGAACAGCGCGTCACCGGCGAACGCTGGCGGGACGAAGACGACTGCGGCGTTTGCATCTTCTTCGCGTGCGGCACGCGTGACCGTATCGTAGACGGGAACGTCGTGCACTTTTTGACCGCCCTTTCCTGGGACCGCGCCAGCGACGACGTTTGTCCCGTAGTCGATCATCTGGCCGGCGTGGAACTTCCCTTCGCCGCCGGTGATTCCCTGAACGACGACGCGGGTGTCATCGCCAACGAGTACGCTCATTGTTCCACCTCCTCAGCAGCTTTGACAGCACCCTGGACGGCGTCTTCGAGCGTTGCTTCGACCTGAACGAGTTCTGTGTTGAGAATCTCCATACCTTCTTCGGCGTTGGTGCCAGCGAGTCGGACGATCACTGGCTTTGGAATTTCGTCGAACTGTTCGAGTGCGTTGTTGATCCCGTTTGCGACCTCGTCGCCGCGGGTGATCCCGCCGAAGATGTTGAAAACAACGGCGTCGACGTTCTCATCAGAGAACACCATATCGAGCGCGTTCGCGACACGCTCTGCTTTTGCGCCGCCGCCGATGTCGAGGAAGTTTGCGGGTTTGCCACCGTAGTAATCGACGAGATCAAGCGTCGTCATCACCAGCCCAGCACCGTTGCCGATGATACCGACGTTACCCGACAGCCGGACGTAATCGAAGCCGTACTCGTTTGCCTTGGCTTCGAGACCATCGCCGGTTGCTTCGTCTTCCATCTCGGCGAGCTCTGGCTGGCGGAACAGGGCGTCTTCGTCGAGGTTGAACACTGCGTCCGCAGCGATGACCTCGTCGTCGCCGGTAACCATCAGCGGATTAATTTCGGCGTCTGCACCGTCTCGTTCCTCCCAGAGATCATACAGTGTGGTGAGAACCGAGGAGACATCACGCGCAATCGACTGGTCCACACCGGCGTCGTAGACGGCTTTCCGGGCCTGGTAGTCGTGCAGTCCGAAGGCGGGGTCGATGTGTTCACGAGCAATCGCGTCGGGATCTTCCTCTGCGACCTCCTCGATGTTGACACCGCCGCGGGTCGAGACCATCGCGACAGGTTTGCCCTCGCCACGGTCCATCGTGACACCGACGTACAGTTCATTGACGAAATCGACTGCTTCCTCGACGAGGACGCGGTCGACCGTGTAGCCTTTGAGATCCATGCCGAGAATATCCTCGGCTGCCTCGCGGGCTTCGTCGTCGTCATCGACGAGTTTGATTCCGCCAGCTTTTCCGCGCCCACCGACGTGGACCTGTGCCTTGATCGCGACCGGATAGCCGATCTCGGCTGCGGCCTCGACTGCCTCGTCTACTGTCCGAGCGAGTGTCGAATCCGGGGTCGGAATCCCGGCGTCAGCGAAGACATCTTTCGCCTGGTATTCGTGTAAGCGCATGCTACCCGTCCCTTTCAGCCTGCCCGTGTTAGTTGTACCGAATTGAATCGGCCACGAACGAGCAAACGTCGAACGAGTCGGCTATCCGACGTGAATTTGGTCGGGAAAACTCCGTCTCGGCACTAGTTACTGTTTTCGTCAACTGCAACCGTGATGCCCTGGGACTGGACCTCCTTTCTGAATGCCTGTGAATCTGTCTCGATCGCTTCGAAGGTGTTGTAGTGGATCGGGACGACCAGTGCTGGTTCCATATTGGCTGCAAGCCCGGCTGCCTGGCTGCGATCCATCGTGAACGCGCCGCCGATCGGTGGCAGAAATACGTCGACATCAAGTGCTTCGTGGCCGTCGAGGACGTCCGTATCGCCAGGCCAGAAAATCTTGGTGCCGTCGACTGCGAGCAGGAACCCACAGCCCCGGCCCTGGGGATGGTACGGCGTTCCATCTCCTCTGGTGTGTGGGCCATCTGGCTCGTTGTACGCCGGAACTGTCCAGAGTGGGATCTCCTCTATGATCCGGTCTGCTTCGGTTCCGACCGCGATCATTTCGTATGGCAGGTCGACAAACCGCGGGAGATCACGCCGGCTGTTGCGGGGGTTGATCCCTTCGCAAGCAATGATTGTTGCGTCTTTGCTCGCGACTCGCTCGATCCCATCGGGATCGTAGTGATGCACGTGTGAGATACAGACGATATCGGCGTCTTCGGGTCGGTAGTCCGTTCCGCGTGGGTGAGCGTCGGCAGCATCCGGGCTGTCGGCCTCCCACTCACCTGTGAGCACGCCGTACCGGCCAGGGTCCAGATAGATCGTCGTCTCCGGTCCCTCGATACGGAGTGTGGCGTAGCCGAGCCACTCGATCTCGATATTGTCGTGGGTGACTGTCATACATCCTGTTCTGGGAGCCACGAGTAAAACGACAGTGGAGTCATCAACGAAAAGCGTATCCCCCGAGCGGCGAATGCCGATATATGAGCCTCGACGACCTTCAGGACGATGTCGAACAGCGCTACGCCGAGCTCGGTGATGAGATTACAGTGTCTCTCGACCGCGAGACACGGAACGAACTCGCAATGCTTGGTGTTGCGATGGAGCCTGACGATCCCGACGAACTGGTTCGGCGGGCAGTCCACATGCTCTTTCAGACGACCGTCGAGACGGGCAAACTTGATTTTCATCTCCGGAGCAGCCACGGTGTCAACTACGACGAGTATCTTTCGGGGATGACCTTCGAGGAGATGACTGGCGGCAACCAGTTCCCACAGCCACAGCAAAACGACGATCGTCGGTATCAGTTCTAGTTTCCTCACCGATCTACAACCCATCTGGAATTCGACGACAGAGTCCGTGGAACGCGGATATATTCAGTAAAAAATCCACACGAGTGTGAGATTTCCTGTGCGGTCGATCTAGTCGTCCGCTGGTGCTCCCTGCGTTTGTTCGAGATGCTCGAAGATGTCATCTGTTTCGGCGACAAACTCCTCGTGATCATACTCGTTCCCGTGCAGTAGTGTTGAGAAGTATCTGGTCGTGCCAGCAAGGTTGACTGTCTCTTCGATTCCGGCCTCTGAGACACCCGCGAATCGGGCTTCTTCTTTGTGGAAGTACGCGCAGTACGGACACTGCATCGCGGCGGCTGCACTCACCCCGACGAGTGCTTTCTCGCGAGGAGATAGTTCGGTTTCCCCGAGGAGCAGATCCCGAAAGATCCCCCAGCTGTGGTCACTTGCCGGATCTGCTATGATCTGCATGTAGCCAGGTACGTCTCCGAGCGTGTCTTCGATCTCCTGGACTGTTTGGTTTGATGCCATTAGTATCACCTGTATAGCGCCTCACCTGGCCGATTTCAGCCCCAACTGTGGCTATAAAGCGGACGCTAGTTGCCGCTACGAGTGTATCTGTGATAAGTGTGAACATGCTAACAGATGTGGGACTGTCCATCGACCAGCTACTTTCTGTCAACGCAATCGGCACAGCACCTGTACCAATAGACTGGCACGGAATCAGTATGTGTGATATGTATCATATTCTCTTGTGAGCCGATCTGGTACACCATATTCCGTCCTACTGCGCTGCCTCGACGCTTTCTGCGAGCAACTCGACGGCCAGCTGAATCTCCCGCTCAGTAACATCCATCGGTGGCAACAGCCTGATCGTTTTCGTCCCACAGCCCATGATCAGGAACCCTCGGTTGAAGGCTTCTTCCTGGACCTGATCTCGGAGTTTCTTGTCCTCGAACTCGACGGCGAGCAACAGCCCTTTCCCGCGGAAATCTGTCACGCCTGGCAGATCCTCGTCGTTGACGAGTTCTTTCATCAACTCGCCGCGTTCGGTCGCATTATCGAGGAGATCATGTTCCTCGATTGCGTCGATCGTCAGCACGCCTTTTGCTGCGGACATGATATCGCCAGCGCCCCAGGTTGATGAGAGGCGACTCTCTTCGCTCGGAAAGATTTCTTCGGTGGAAATAGTCGCACCGACGCGGGCGGATTTCGCACTGGCGATCACATCCGGCTTGATCGGGTAGTGATCCGACGCCCACCACTCGCCTGTCCGACCCATCCCGGACTGGACCTCGTCGACGACGAGTGGAATCTCGTGGTCTGTCGTGAGCGCTGCGATCTCTTGCATGAACGCATCGCTTGGGAACCGGTAGCCGCCTTCGCCCTGGATCGGTTCGATCACCAGCGCGGCGACCTCGTCTCCGTTCACGTAGCCAGTTTTGGCGAGCATCTTTCGCAGCGAGGAGGTATCGTCGAAAAAAAAGCCACAGTCACACGTCTCCGGCGAACAGGATCGGTCGGTACAGAAGGGTATATCGTGGACACTGGGAATTTCGGGGAACTGGCGACGATAGACCTCTTTCGAGCGGTTCAGTGAGAGGGTTCCCAGTGTTCTGCCGTGGAAGGCTCCCTCACAGGTAATCGTGTATTTCCCGTGTGTGTAATCGAAGCTGATTTTGAGCGCGTTCTCCATCGCCTCCGCACCGGTGTTCGAGAGAAAGACAGTGTCCATTCCGTACTGACTCGAAATCCCGGTCAGCCGGTCCATCAGGTCGGCAGGGCCGGGAACGTCCATATCCTCAAGCACTTCGGTCGCAGGGAGATAGAAATCCTGACCGGCGATTTTCATCGGATCGACCAGATCGAACTCGTCGAGTGGCTCCAGAATCTTCGGGTTGTTGTAGCCAAGCGGCATCGCCCCGACGTGGCCGGTAAAATCCAGCAACACGTTGCCGTCGACATCGGTACAGAAGGGCCCAATCGCCGGCGCGGAGTGATCCCAGACGAACTCATAGACGTAGGTGCTCGGTGCGGCTGTCTCGTGGTGGTACTCGACGACCTCTCGTCCCCGCGGGCCAGGGATGGCATCGACCTGTGGCTCGACACTGTCTCGCTGCATGAGGGTTACTGTGGAGTCGATTGCCAAGTAGCTTGTCGTCTTCAATGAGCACCCTCGTCGTTGTTCGCTCTGGTCAGTCCGAGACGATATTTTTGAACGTTTTGGCATACAGCCGCGGCGCGCGTGCCTGTGAGCCAGCAATCGCATCTTCGAGTAGCTCCGGTGCGTGTCTGTGGATCCCCTGACCGTGCCCGGGAAGAATACGGGTGGGCTCAAAATCCAACAGCACGGTCGGCGGCAGCAGTCGCAACATCGGGTGGACACCGAGTTTTCGATCGTCAGTTCTGAAATACTCCGCAGTTCCGACTGACTCTGGGACGACAAGAACGCCGGTTTCGGGGCTGAAAAGCAACCCTTCTTGCCAGAAGCTGTTGTCGACGACGGTGTGGAGCGCAAATCCGGAGTCACCGAGTTCACCGCTGAAGCGCTCGACTGTGGCAGGGAGGTCGGCGGCGACACCGTCGAAAAACTCGGGAACCCAGACGGCGACATCGTGGCGGTTGGCGAGTGCCGCGCAGTCTCGTTTGTGCCGGTCGAGCAAGACAACGACGCCCGCAACCTCGCCATACTCCGCGAGCACTTCGTCGAGTCCATCGAAATCGACTGGGTCGACTACCCAGACGCCCTCCGGTGTGTCGAGGGCGTGACTCGCTCGCTGCATCGTCTCCTCGGGGTGTGCAATCCAGCTGACACCACCATCGAACCGGTCGATCTTCTGTCTCTCGCTTTCTTGATCGGAGGCTTTCAGTGTCATATGCTCGATACGCACGCTCGACACAAAAGGACAACTACTGAGAACGTGCAAACAATCATTGGCTGGCAGCGAGTAGTCACTGCTATGCTCGGGGATCTCGGGTGGCTCGCCCTCGAAGTGAAATATCTCGACCGTGCGCAGTCGTTTTACGAATCGTTTCTGGATCTCGACACGCTGGAACAGACTGACGCTGCGGCTGTCCTCGATGCCGGCGACCCGGCGCTTATCCTCCGGACACCGAGTACTGTCCCTCGGGGTGGGCTGCATACCCACTACGCGTTTTCAATCCCGTCCACGGCGTACGATCGCTGGTACGACCGACTCGACGAGCGGTTCGATCTCGTCGAACACTCCTTCGGTGGCCAGCAGTCGCTGTATTTCTACGATCCTGACGGCAACTGTGTCGAACTCGGCCAGTCCGCTGTCGATGGACCGGGGATTGACGGTATCTTCGAGATCGTCTTCGAGGTCGAAACCCTCACGCAGTCTCGCTCGTTCTACGAGCGACTCGGGTTCGAACCCGTCGATGTCGGTGAGAGTCGCACGCGAATCAGACTCACTAGCGGCGCGTTCGATATCGAACTCTGGGAGCCACACCTCGGGCTTGCAGACGCACGAGGTGGTGTCCACGTCGATGTGGGGATGGAAGCGACCGATCCCGCGGAGATCGCCGACGCGGTTCGTGATGACGCACTTGCGGTTTCAGACATCGAAGCTGGTTACCGAATCCGAGATCCGGACGGCCATTATCTCTCGATCATCGACTCCTGACACCGAGAGAAAGCCTGCGCCTTATTACTGGCCGCGACACAACTACGCCTATGGAGAGTCTTAATCTACTTTCGACGGAGTTGGTCGACGAGGCGATCGACTTCGCCGAGGAGCTGATGATCGAGGTTCACAGCCTGCCCGAGGAGAGTATTGTCCTCGACTTCGGTGTCGAGATACCGGGTGCGATCGAGGCCGGCCTCTTGCTCGCGGAGATCCAGACCGCTGGACTCGCGACGGTCCAGACGCGGCTCGAGGATGTCGCTGGCGCACCACTTACCCACGTCGAACTCTCGACTGACCAGCCTGCGCTGTCGTTGCTCTGTGCGGGCAAAGCCGGCTGGGAGATCAGTGCTGACGGCTTCGAGGGACTTGGAAGCGGCCCCGCACGCGCACTGCTTGCACAGGAAGACATCTTCCAGCAGATCGGCTACCGTGACGAGAGCGAGTTTGCCGTGCTCGTCCTCGAAGCTGAGACACTCCCCGACAGTGACGTTGCAGCCGATGTTGCCGAACGGGCTGGCGTCCCGGAAAGTGGGGTATTTTTGCCCACGTACGCATCTGCGAGTATCACCGGCAGCGTCGTCGGTGCGGCACGGGTTGCTGAACTCGCGACCTATCGGCTCGTCGAGCTTGGTTACGATCCACTGGATATTTTGAGTGTTACTGGCTCGGCTCCCGTCGCGCCGGTCGCCGACACCGAATCCGGGGCGATGGCACGGACCAACGACGCGATTGCCTACGGTGGACGGGCACATCTCACCGTCGAGGAACCGTTCGACGAGTTCGAGCAGGTCGCCTCGACTGCGAGGGCTCAACACGGCTGCCCGTTCGCAGAGATCTTCGAGGCTGTCGAGTACGACTACAGCGAACTCGACCGGAGCATCTTCGCCCCGGCCTCGGTCACGATCGATGTCCTCGGCGGCGACACCCACGTTGTCGGTGAGACCGACGAGTCGATACTTGCGGATAGTTACGGATTCTCGTCGTAACCCTGTGCCGGCGCTGTGTTTCGACGAACCGGCAGCCATCTCGCGTTGAACCGTCGCCAGGTTAAAATGTTCAGCCCGCCAACAGCTACTGAGTAGCTGGCATGACATTGATCGCTGAATTTCGGATACCTGCAGGTGGATTCCCGCTGGGTCGCGTCTTCGAGGAGTGGCCAGACGTCACACTGGAGCTAGACCGGGTCGTCCCGAGTGGCGATACGGTGATGCCGTATTTCTGGGTTCATAGCCACGACGAAACGGCCGACTTGGCCGCAATCGAGGCGCTGTTCGACGGACTGCCGGAGCTACGGTCTGCGGTACTGATCGAGAATCTCGATAGCAAAGGCCTGTTTCGCGCCGAGTGGCAGCCGACGCATATGGGGATTATGCGTGCAATTCCGGAAACCGATCTCACCGTTATTTCTGCGACCGGCTCGACCGAAGGCTGGCTGTTCGAACTTCGTGCAAAAACGGGCGAGCAGTTCTCAGAATTCCGTGAACGCTGTCGTGATGATGAGATTACTATCGAACTTACCCGACTGCACAATCTCTCCGAGATGACGGACAAGCCGGCCTACGATCTGACCCCAGAACAACAAGAAGCGTTACTCCTTGCCTACGAAGACGGATACTACGACGAGCCAAGTACGACGAGTATGGAAACTCTCGCAGCGAAGCTCTGTATAAGCCGGCAAGCGTTTTCGAGCCGCCTCAAACGCGGCTATCGGAACCTCATTGAGGACACGATTGTTGAGAATAATAACAAACGCAAATAAGTGTGTTACATAGGCAAAAGTGAGCGATAACCGGTCGGGCGCACTAATACTGACAGCGATGAATGATACTACCTCCACCGGGGCGGCGATGACGTATACGCTACCGACAGACGAATCGATCACTGAAGGAGTGGTCGCCGCTGTTGCCGAGTTTTCGGGACGGGAGCCTGTTCCGGACACTGATCAGGAACTGAACGGCACACTCGAACCGCTGTACGATGCGATCGATCCCGATGCGCTCGATACACTGTTTCGGGGAACCAACGGCGAGAGCAGCTGTGAAATCACATTTCAGTACATGGGATTCGACGTGACCGTTGCAGACGGTCAGCGAATCGATATCACGCGCCGCGAGCCTGCGTCAGTCGACTCCTTATAATATGTTCATCTCGTCCAGTCGCTCCGGTAGATAGGTTTCGGTTACGAAATCGAGACCACGTGAGGCCAGCGACTGTTGTTCGGATTTCTTCTCGATATCGAGCTGGAGTTCGATCTGTTGTTTCCAGAAATCGGTCTGGAATCGCGGATCGTCGAGTTCGGACTCCAGTGCGTTGATGTCGGAGTCAGTTAGCGGATCAGTTGGGAGGTCGTACTCGACGATGTCCTGAGGACGGATGCCGACGAACTGTGCTTCTGGTGTCGCCAGATACGCAGAGAGGTGTGCACTCTTGATCGAGCCGTAGGCGACCGAACCGTAGATCCGGTAACTCCAGGGGTCACCGTCAGTAAAGACGACTACCGGCAGATCCAGTTCGTCGTGCAACCGTTTGGTGATCCGCCGGGTTGCCCGCGCTGGCTGTCCTTTGAGGTGGACCACAATCGTGTTGTACTCCTCATCGAAGCCATTTTCCACGAGTCGATCGCGCATACCACCGGTCTCGACACAGAGAACGAAGTCGGCGTCGTTGTCCAGGAACTCGATCGTGTCGGGATTGTTTGGGATCTGATACCCTCCCTCACCAACATCTTTCTGACAGTGGATCTCCCGCTCACCGCGGCGAGTCTGCTCGCGGAGACGCAACGGCCCCATGATTGTTGCTCCGGACTCCTCCGGACGCATGTGGAAATCTTCACGGGTCGCACCCGAGACGATTTCCAGATCTTCGATCATCGAGTTCGACTCGTCTTGACTGGCGAACTGTGCTTCGTCGAGATCCCATGACTCGGAGAGATAGTACAGCTCACGCAGGGTGGAGGAACGATCTTGCTCGATCTGGTTGACCAGAAAGTCGATCGCGTACGATGCCTTCAGGAGTTTTTCGGCACCGCTTACGGTTTTTGCCGTCCGGGTCGAGGTTCGATCACCGTACACCCAGACGTGTTTGTCTTCGTCGTACTCGATATTGGTTTTCGTTCGTGTCGGGACCTGCATTCGGGGGACATCGCCCGCCTCGAACTGGTCGTAGAACTGTTCGGCCAGATCCAGTAACTGTTCGCGCGCGTCGGGGGTTTTGTCAGTACTCATTGTTCTCACTCACCGGTGTCGACCGTCAGCTTCTCATCTTCGATGCCATCGACGGAGACAGTACACTCAGCGGATTCGGAAACCTCGTACGCAAGCCGTTCGGTCTCGCCGCTTTCGACCGTGGGTTGCCACTTGATGAACCACTCGCCGTCCATCTCGACGATCTGGACATCGTCGTCGGGATCGGGCTCTGCGGTGACGATTTCGGTGATCTCCAGGTCGACGTTCGTGTTCGCGTTGTTCTCGACGACGAGTTCCGCCGTGCCGTCGGATCGCTCTCGTTCAACGAGCACGTCGTTCATAATCCGTGCGAGTGTGTTGTCGATGTGGAGCTGCTCGTTGCCTGTCACGGCGGTGAGCTTTTCAGCCATCTCCGGCAGGATCGTCGCCAGTTTGTCCTGCTTTTTTCGGCGTTGTTCCATCGACCGGCGTTTTTTGAGGAAACGCTTGAGTTCGCGAGCGGCTTCCCGGACTGCGAGTTCGATCTCGTGTTCGATCTCCGGGACGTTCGCAACAGCGTCTTTGGACTCGCTCGTAAAGGGAACGTTCGTCGATGCGATGTGGACCATAATCACGGCCGGACCGGTCGGGAGCCCGCTTCCGCCGGGTTGATCTAGCCCGTAGTTTCGCCAGCCAATATCTTTCAGTACGTCAGTCGTCGCACAGGCACCGCGCTGGTAGACGAGCGGAACCCGGTTCGCAAACCGCATCACGTCGGTTTTTCCGCCGTCTTCGAGTTCACCACCGTAGGCGATCCCAGCCTCGACGATGAACGGATCGCCGCCGTGGACCGACGCATCTCGTGTCGAAGCGGCATAAAACTCGGCGTCGTACTCCTTGCGGAGCCCTGCCTCGACGAGATCGTCGGTGATCGGTGCAAGACAGTCCGTCGGTGGGGAGATGATGTCGGTTGCCCGCATCGCATCCAGGAGTTCCGAGGCTGCATCTCTGTCGTCGGCAATCTCGCTGATGTGTGGTGGCTCGTCGGGAACGCT
>LKMJ01000620.1_pt1 | contig 28165 bp, 38 predicted proteins | sample 643391 | NCBI WGS metagenome assembly LKMJ01 (sample SAMN04112250, study PRJNA286221) | soda lake metagenome | biome: soda lake; feature: Kulunda Steppe; material: water; isolation source: sample PL-Br10 brine of Picturesque Lake | place: Russia: Kulunda steppe | collected 2010-07 | reverse complement strand
CCGCCGAACTCGCGGTCCCCCCCGATCTTCGACGCCTGCGGCCCTGACTGGTCCTGATACTTCGAGCCGCGTTCCGCGCCGTAGGGACGCTCTGCGGGAGAGGAGAGTTCGGTGAAGGTCAGCTGTGAGATCCGCATCCCCGGTGCCAGTGCGACCGGTGCGGCACCGAGATTCGAGAGTTCGAGGGTGATCTGGCCCTGGTATCCCGGGTCACAGAGGCCAGCTGTGGCGTGAACCACGATCGCGAGCCGCCCGAGTGAAGAGCGGCCTTCCACGTGAGCAATCAGATCGTCCGGGATCTCGACGCGCTCTTTGGTGGTGCCGAGCACGAAGTCGCCGGGATGGAGAATGAACTCGTCGTCCGGTTCGACGACCGTCTCGTCGACGTACTCTTCGAGTTCCTGCTCGCTGTCGGGATGGATACAGGGGATGTTGGTACGCTGGAACTCCAGGAACTCGCGGCCAAGTCGAAGGTCGACACTGGCAGGCTGGATCTGAATGTCCGGGTCGTCGAGCGGGTCTATCACGAGGTCGCCCGCTTCGAGCCGTTCGAGGATGTCCGCATCCGAGAGTATCATACGCAGTAGGAGTCTGGGGGGATGCCTAAAGGTTATTCTTCGTCCTACAGACCGTCGCCGACGTGAGCCGTGTTCGGTACGTGGCGGTGTAGAAGCCGGGATGTGACGTTGTAAACAATGTAACAATGTTACAGGCACAACGTAACAGGGAACGACGTGACGCTGTGACACCGGGACAACGTGACTACGTGGCACCGGAACGACAGCGGTTAAGCGGCCGGGGACGCACGTTGGCGTATGAAACAGGCCATCGTCGCGCGGACCGACATCGGAATGGGCAAGGGAAAGCTCGCCGCCCAGGTCGCACACGCCTCGCTGTCGGCGTACGAAGATACGGCAGGACCGGACCGCCGAGAGTGGAAAGGTGGCGGACAGAAGAAGGTCGTACTAAAGGCGGATGGCGAGCAAACGCTGTTCGAGCTAGCCGATATTGCCGAGCGGAAGGGACTCCCAACGGCGATTATTCGTGACGCTGGTCACACGCAGCTAGAGCCGGGAACAGTGACGGCCCTCGCAGTCGGCCCCGGCGACGAGCGGATCGTGGACGAAGTGACCGGCGACCTCTCGCTGTACTGATGCGGCGAGCACATCCGACCGAACGAGAAGTCGGGATGGAGTGGTACGTCAGCGAGAGCGACGGGATCAAAGGAGTACTTCGTGCGCGCGACGAGGATTTTCGGGTGCGCGAGATCGAGCACTTCGAGACACAGCCGCTCGATGCGAGTCCCGACGCGTACCCGGATGTCGTATTTCGGGCGACGCTGCGGGGCTGGGACACCAACGACTTCGTCTCGCGGCTCTCGAACGAGCTGGGAATCAGCCGCGAACGAATCTCGTGGGCGGGGACGAAGGACAAACACGCCGTTACCACACAGCTGTTCAGCGTCCGCGGCGTCGATCCCGAGGGGTTTCCCGATATCTCGCGGGCCGACGTGGCGTTCGTCGGGCGGGCGGGACGACCCATCGAGTTCGGCGATCTGGTCGGCAACGAGTTTGAGATCGTGGTCAGCGAAGCGTCGGCACCCGAGCGGGCTGAAGAGATACGCACGGAGCTACAGGCGTTCGGCGGTGAGAGCGCGGACGGGGACGCGGTCGGCGTCCCGAACTGGTTCGGTCAGCAACGCTTCGGTAGCCAGCGACCAGTTACACACGAGGTCGGCCTCCACGTCGCGCGAGGGGAGTGGGAAGACGCAGTCATGGCCTACGTCGGCAACCCGTTCGAGGCGGAGTCCGATGGGACGCGCCGGGCACGAGCACAGGCGGATGAGGCGGCGAACGGCGATCGGGACTGGGCTGCCGTACTGGAGGAGTATCCGCGGCGGCTCCGATACGAACGCTCGATGCTCCATACCCTCGCGGAGAACGGTGGGGAGACGGCTGCGGATTTCCGGGACGCCCTCGAGACGGTGCCGAGCAACCTCCAGCGGCTGTTCGTCCATGCCGCCCAGTCGTACGCGTTCAACCTGATGCTGAGCGAGCGTCTGGAGCGGGGCCTCCCGTTCGACCGACCGGTTGCCGGCGACGTGGCCTGCTTTTCGGATCGGGAGGCACCAGCCGAACTCGTCGTGCCGGACATCGACCGCCTCCAGCGCGTGACGGCGGATCGCGTCGATACAATAGAGCGTCACTGCGCCCGTGGGCGCGCGTTCGTCACCGCACCACTTGTCGGGACCGAAACGGAGCTAGCCGACGGTGAGCAAGGTGACATCGAACGGTCGGTGCTTGACGAACTAGAACTGGACCCCGGCCACTTCGATCTGCCGGGCGAATTCGACTCCACGGGAACCCGTCGGCCGATCCTCCTGCGGACCGATCTAGACGTCACGACGCGAAGCGAGAGGGCGACATTCGAGTTTGCGCTGCCGAAGGGAAGCTATGCGACCGTCGTGTTGCGGGAGTTTCTGAAAGCGGATCCGATCGAGATGGGTTAATTGGCAGACAAATCGATACGCATCCGATAGACGGTCACCGAGGGAGAAACACGCCTGTTTTACACGTCGCACGGCAAGTACCGATATGGAGTGTCGGCGCTGTGCGAGTCCACTGGACCGGCCGGGCGACTACTGTCTGGTCTGTCATACTGCCAACGCCGACACCGTCGTGCTCGATCTCGATCGGGACCGAGCGACCGTAACGATTCTGGACGAGGACGACGTGCTCGGGGAAACGACGGTGACGACAAAGCCCGAGAACGGCGATGAGGAGGAAGTCGTCGAATTACGTAACTTTGGTGGAAAAATCGCCGACGAGGTGCGACGAAAACGTCCCGACGAGGTGTACGCGACAGGCAACAGGGACGTGTTGCGAGCGGCCCGAGCGCAGTTACACTACGATTTCTATCGGATCAACAGTGATGACGGTCCCGTCGAGGCTGTGATCGAACGGCGGGGAGAGCGGGCACTCGACGTCGTCGATCTGGCTCCCGAGGAGAAACTGGGTGGATCACACACGACCCTGATCGGAGGCCGTGACGGTCGACAGGCGATCCAGACGGTAGCCGGCCATCCTCACGTCAAGAAGGTGATCCCAGGACCGATTGATGCCGGTGGGGTAGGCTCACAGTCGGGCCTCCGTGCAAAGGTGACCCGGGCCGACACGAATGGAAACGTGAGACTGCTCTTGCGGGACGGGTCAAGCGTGCAGGAAAATCGAATCGTCACGACGGCACGGGATGTGGACGGCGGCGAGCTCGTCAGAGATGACCTCAACGACGCGCTGGACGAGGAAGGGCTATACTGACCCGGCATACGAGTTCCAGAGTCCGATATCCGGATCCCGGCAGAGAGACACCAGTATGTCGCGTGTTACGGAACGGCAGAGTACCGGAGTGATCGAGATGAGATCCCTCCCCCACCCCACTATGTCGAGTGTTACTGCTCGGAGGGTGGGGTGGGGGAAGATTGCTGGAATGGGTGGGCAGAAGGGACGAGTGTGTCAATAGTCGAGTCAAGGTAGTAAGACAAGCTTGGTGCGAGTGGTAAGACAACGCCACCAGAACCCGAATAGTGCTCACTCACACCGGCATGTCGAATGCTATCACGTAAATTCATCGGGATGCTCCATCACCACCCCCACCCCACTGTGTCGAGTGTTCATGAGAATATACAGTGTACCTGCGAAAACTGGATCCCCGCCTGCCACGAGTGGCTTCGAATCCTGTTATGCGGTGTAATGGGATTCGAGTGGTTCGTTGGTGGGGTTCGTGGTATTTGTGGTTCGAATTCCGTTTTGTTACGGATACATCGAAACCTGTTTATCGAACACGCTCGGAATAGAACATCTGACGGGGTGGTGTCAGACGATCTGTGGGCGTGGTGACTTACCCACCGGATCGATCATCGATCTCGACACCACGGTATTCAGTCACAAGGAACATTGGACATACTGGGGGTGTTCAGCTATATACCACCAGTAACAGTCGACGCACTCGACACGGTGGTTTTATATGCCACCTGTTCCATGATTACTCAAATGCCGCTCTTCGATCGGGACACGACTATCTTTCAGGACGAGGATGTCCTCCGGGAGGACTATCAACCTGAGTCGATCCAGGAGCGAGAGGAGGAACTCGATGCGTACAAAACGGCGCTCCAGCCGGTAGTAAACGGTGCCCAGCCGCGGAACATTTTCCTGTACGGGAAGACAGGCGTGGGAAAAACCGTCGCGACTCGCTATCTGCTTGACCATCTACAGCGAGATGTCGCCGAGTACGACGACGTCGACCTCTCGATCGTCTGGTTGAACTGTAACAACCTCACGTCATCATATCAGGTTGCGGCCCACCTCGTCAACGAGCTCCGCGGACCGAACGAACAGATTAGCACGACCGGGTATCCACAGCAGACGATCTTCGACATGCTGTACGACGAGCTGGACTCGCTCGGGGAAACCGTGCTGATCGTACTGGACGAGATCGATCACATCGGCGACGACGACGACCTGCTATACGAACTCCCACGTGCTCGGGCAAACGGTTACCTCTCGCAGGGAAAACCCGGAATTATCGGTATCAGCAACGACTTCAGTTTCCGAAGCGGGTTGTCTCCCAAGGTCAAGGACACGCTCTGTGAGGAGGAGATCCACTTCTCGCCGTACGTCGCAAACGAACTCGAATCGATCCTGCAACAGCGTGCACAGAACGCGCTCCACGAGGACGTCCTCGCCGATGGCGTCCTACCGCTCTGTGCGGCCCTCGCGGCACAGGACACTGGAAGCGCACGACAGGCCCTCGACCTGCTGTACAAGGCGGGCGATCTCGCCCGATCACAGGACGTCGAAGGCGTCGAAGAGAAACACGTCAGAGAAGCACAACGCGCGCTTGAGCGCGGGCGGATCAAACAGGGAATGGTTGATCTCACCCAGCACGGCCATCTGTCGCTAGTCGCTGTATTGAGTCTGGCTCTCGAAGAGGAAACGCCTGCACGTGTCCGCGAGATCTATCCACGATACCGCTCTGCTGCAGAATACGTGGGAACGAACCCACTCGTCCGTCGGCGGATGCACGATCACCTTTCGGACCTCGCCATGCAGGGGATTCTCTCCCGAAACACTCGTAACGAGGGACGCGCCGGAGGCAAGTACTACGTCTACGACCTCGACGTCGCCGTCGACATGGTCCTTGACGTGATAGAAGACCTGGAGACCGTCGATCTTCCGCCCGACGTATTGCGTCACGCCCCGTGATTACTTCCTGTTGTGGCCTTTCTGTGATCGACCGTTGTTGGCCCACGCCGTATGATCTATCGACCCATGCTGTGTATCGATCGTTGCTAGCTCGCGTCGTGTGATCGGTCTCCTCCTTCGGATGTATACTCCCTCATCTAACTTCCACCCACTAGATTTTCCGATAACACTCGACACAGTGGGGTGAGGGTGTAACTAGCGCTCGAAAATCCGTTCACTTGACGCGTTCTCTTAACTGCCGGTACTAACTCGTGTCAGGATGGTACCCACTTGTGCCACGGTATTTGAGCAGCCGAGGACTCCACGACATCCAAGTACTCCACGACGTCCTGTTGGTCCCACCTACCCATCCTCACCTATCGCCATCTAGACGCACCCACACCCACCTATTACCATCCACACGCACCCACCCCCACCCATCACCCCGATGGAACACTGGACACAGTGGGGTGGGAGGGTAGCATTTCCCGACACCCTGGTCGGAGTGCGAACACTCGACACAGTGGGGTGACTCTGTCACCCCTGGGGGACCCCCGACGTTTACGTACCACGTCCTAATTACATATAATTAGACCGTGACCTCACGACACGACATTGTACTTGCTGCCCTGCCGGCTCTGGCGGTCAGTGGTATCGTCGTTCAGCACGTCGTTTCACTGTTCACGGCAGCACTCGGAATCCGCGTCGGACTGCCGGACCTCCCGCTGATACTTGCTGGGCTGTTGGCTGCCGTGCTGGTCGTGTGCCACGAAGTGTACATTCAACCGCCCGTTGAACACTACTAATTGCCGTCCCGCAAAACGCAGATCACGAACACCCACCACGATGAGACGCCGAACGACCAGCGCCCCGCACGGATGCCTTCGATACACACCGTATCGGACCAACTCAAAGGGTTTATCAGGTCGCTCGAACTATAAATCGGTACTATGGCCGAAGGCAAACGACGACAGACCGGGAGTTCGGGCCGCTTCGGTGCCCGCTACGGTCGCGTCGCACGGAAACGCGTCTCCGAGATCGAGAGTGACATGCAGAACGCAACCGTCGACGGTGACGATGTCAAACGCGTCGGCACCGGAATCTGGGTCAACGAGGAGACCGGCGAGAAGTTCGCTGGTGGCGCGTACCGACCGGACACCCCTGCCGGACGTAGCGTCAAACGATCGATCCGCGCTGCACTCTCCGAGGACGAGTAACGATGTCGTACAAGTGCTCGCGCTGCAAGCGTGACGTCGAACTCGACGAGTACGGGGGCGTCCGCTGTCCCTACTGCGGGCACCGTGTACTTCTCAAGGAACGAAGCCGGGACGTAAAGGAAGTCAGCGTCGAGTAGACGCCCTCCGTATGGACGCGTTCGTACACGGAGCGACCTACACGTTTGCGTACGACTCGCCTACGGTTGCAACAATAATCGAGCGGAGCGTCCGCCCAGAAGTCGGTGATATTGACGACGAGCGTTCGCATGTCTCCCTCTCTCGCTCGGAATCACGGATAGAGATCACCGTCGAAGCGACTGATCTGGTTGCACTCCGGGCGGCCTCGAATACGTGGCTGACGCTGGTCGACGTCGCCGAGTCCGTCGCTGACTGCGGCCGACGGGCGGATACGTAATCCAACTGGCAGCTACCGGAGACCAGTGTCCGAGCCCCGAGATCGGCCCGCAATCACAATGACGGGGTTTTTCCGTCCGGACCTCCACCTCGGAAGTATGCAAGGCAACCTACCGCCGGAAGCACAGGAGAAACTCGAACAGCTTCAGGACCTTCAGGAGACCGCACAGCAGGTCGCAACCCAGAAGAACGAGGCCGAAACCCAGCTCAACGAGGCCGAGACGGCGCTCGGCGAGCTCGAAGATATCGACGAGGACACCGTCATGTACCGAGAGGTCGGCGAACTGCTCGTCGAGACGGACTACGAGACAGCGAACGACGACCTCGAAGAGAAGGTCGATAGCCTCGAAATCCGCGTCGAGACGCTGACCAAGCAGGAAGAGCGCGTGCAGGAGCAGTTCGAGGACCTGCAGGGCGAGCTCGAAGAGCTGCTCGGCGGCGGCCCCGGCGGCGCGCCGATGGGCGGCCCCGGCGGCGCATAAGGACACGATGCCAAGCGACGAAGAGGTGGTCCAGACGGCCGCTGAGGCCGCGGAGGGGGTGATTCTCTCGCGATTGAAGAACTCGAACGTCGAGGACGTCGACGTGACGGTCACCTTCGAGGACGGCGTGCTCGATGTCGACGTGTACCTCAACGCACCCGAGGCCGACGAGGACGAACAGGTCATCGCGGATGACGCCGCGCTCGCGGCCCAGTCCGCCGTCGATGATCTGTTCGAGAACGCGTCGTGAGGGTCTGACCCGTCCACCACTTTTCACCTGCAACACTACACCACAAGTGATCGGTGTCGCGTATCAGCTAGCGGGTTGTCAAAAGTAATCCGGTATCAGAGTATCAGCCCGTGCGCTGTCAGAAGTTTTTTCGAGGTGTCGTCCGTCAACTCGGCTAATGAGCCGTCCGGTATTCGAGACGCGACACTACCTCGCCGCAGGCACCCTTGTCGCCGCAATCTCGACGGCCGGAAGTCTGTACTTCAGTCTCGGCATGGGGTTGACGCCCTGTGACCTCTGCTGGTACCAGCGGATCTTCATGTATCCGCTGGTCGTGATCCTCGGCAGCGGCGCGTACCAGCACAACGACAGCCTCGCTCCGATCATCCTCTCGCTCTCGGTTCCGGGGGCGCTCCTGGCGGCGTACCACTCGTATATCCAGTATGCGACCGGTGGGGTCGGCTCCTGCACAGTTGGCGGTGGCTGTACCGCCGTCCAGTACGAACTCCTCGGACTCAGTATTCCGAACATGGCGCTCATCGGATTTTTGTTGATCATCGGAATAGCGATCGCGACCGTCTTCGACGGTTAGTTAGAAACGTAAGGGTAGAACGGTAAGCTCTGTCGACTCACTCCTCGCAGATCGTACGGAAGTTCTCAAACAGTTCCTCGCCCTCCTCGGTATGGGCAACTTCGGGATGCCACTGGACACCATAGAGATCGCGATCGGCGTTACTCATCGACTCGACGCCACAGACGTCACTTTTGCCGGTTAGCTCGAACCCCTCGGGCAGTTCCTTCACCTCATCAGCGTGGCTCGCCCACACGCGCGTTTCCGGATACAGTGACCCCGTCAGCGGATCGTTCTCTTCGAGCAGTTCGACGGTGACGTCGGCGTAGCCGCCGTACTCGCCGCCGCCGACGCGTCCGCCGAGTTCGTCGGCGATGATCTGCATCCCGAGACAGATGCCGAGCACTGGAATATCGAGGTCGAGATACTCCGCAGACCGGCCGATGTCGTCGATATCCGGCCCGCCAGAGAGGACGAGTCCGTCGGCGTCTATCTCCTCGGGTGGCGTCTCGTTGTCGATCAGTTCCGTGTCGATGCCCATGTCCCGGAGCGCGCGCTGCTCTAGGTGGGTAAACTGGCCGTGGTTGTCGACCACGTCGATTTGTGTCATTGCCAGTCGGTACTCACGCGGCGAATAAAAGCCGTCCGAATGCGCCCAGTATGGCGGCGACCGAGGGCTGAATAGCGCTGATCGTGAGAGTTGTGATCCGATCACGAGAACCATCTTCCAGTTGTTCTCCGTGTGCATAGAATTAACACGATACCGTTCTTCCACTCGCATATGGTAACCGAGCGTCTCTCCCGGTTCGATCATCCGGCGTGGCTCACCGCTGTCAGCACGCTCATAGCGTGGGGAATCATCCTCGCAGTGGTATTTATCGTCCTGTTCGCACTCCCATATCTCGCCGTGTCACTACTGTAGCCCCAACCGATGTGACACTGCTGTAGCCCCAACCGATGTGACACTGCTGTAGCCCCAACCGATATCGGAGCGATGAGCGCACGGGTCACTGTCGGCCACCAGAAAATATCCCCATAACCATACCCGCGGGGCTGTCGTAGGCCAACCCGATGACTCGCATTGCACTCACCGGTGCAGGGGGAAACGTCGGTCGGGAGGTGCTGGGTGCGTTCGACGACGACCACGACGTCGTCCCGGTCACTCACTCCGAGCACGACGATATCGACAGCGAGCTGCTGGACGTCACGGACGCCGATGAAGTAGTACAAAAACTGGACGAGTTCGGCGTCGTGATCCACCTCGCGGGGGCGTCCTCGCCTGACGCCGACTGGGATACGGTCGCCGAGACGAACATCCAGGGGACGAAACACGTCCTCGACGCTGCCGTCGAGAACGATATCGACCGTGTGGTGTTGGCGTCCTCGAATCACGCGGTTGGCCGGTACAACGCCGCGGACGAGGGGACCGAAACGGTAGCCGGCGACGACACCGAGAAGGTCGACGGCGACGCTCCGACATGGCCGGATTCGTTCTACGGCGTGAGTAAAGCGGCCTGCGAGGACCTGGGAAAGTTTTACGCGAGCGTCCACGGCATCGAGGTCGTCAACCTCCGGATCGGCTGGTTCATGAGCGAAGAGGATCTACGAGAGTCGGTCGAGGACGCAGAGGCAGATACGATCCGTTTCGCCCGCGCGACGTGGCTTAGCCCACACGACTGTCGCGATGTCCATCGGAAAGCGGCGACGGCCGACCTTCCGGAGACACCACTGACGATCAATGCGGTTTCGAGAAACGACAACAGTTTCTACTCGATCACCGAAACGATGCTTCGGATCGGCTACGAGCCGCGGGACAACGCCGCAGAAGTACTCAGTGATTGATATCTACGCCCGTATGTAGCGAAGCGGGACGGTCCACCGTGAATGTCGGTATCGGTGTGTTTTTCGCGTCCGCGTTCGACGATGGTGCATGGACGAGACTGAGGACCTCGAGATCCTCCTGACGAACGACGACGGGATCGGCAGTGTCGGGATTCGGGCCCTACATGACGCGCTGGCCGAGGTCGGTAACGTCACAGTCGTCGCGCCAGCGGACGATCAGAGTGCCGTTGGGCGGGCGATTTCGACCGAGGTCGAAATCGAAGAACACGAGCTTGGCTATGCAATCCAGGGGACTCCATCCGACTGTGTTGTTGCAGGACTGGAGGCGATCGGGCCGTACCCCGATCTCGTCGTCTCGGGTTGTAATCGCGGCGCGAATCTGGGTCAGTACGTCCTCGGACGATCGGGGACGGTGAGTGCAGCGGTCGAAGCGGCATTTTTTGGCGTCCCAGCGATCGCCGTCTCGCTGTACGTGCCGACAGGTGATCTCGCGTTCCACGAGATAGAGGTTGCGCGCGAGGACTATGTGGAAGCAGTCAGGGCAACGGAGTATCTTGCGGAGCGGGCAATCAGTGAGGGGGTGTTCGAGGACGCCGACTATCTCAACGTCAACGCCCCGGTCCCAGGCGACGAGCCAGCGGGGATGACGATTACCAGCCCGTCACACGTATACGACATGGATGCAACCCACAACGGGGACTCGATTACACTCCACGACCGGATCTGGGAGCGGATGGCCGAGGCCAATATCGACGACCCCGAGGGGACCGATAGACGTGCCGTCGTCGACGGGAACATCAGCGTCTCGCCGCTGACTGCGCCACATACGACCGAACACCACGACACGCTGGATACGCTCGTCGACGACTACGAACACTGCTGATCTCGGGGTGCTAGGAGTCGCTCCCCTCGTCGTCGGCTCCGTCCGAGAGGCTTTCGCCTCTATCGCCGTCGGCCCCGTCCGAGGGGCTTTCGCTGTCGTCTTCTTGCTCCCGTGAACCTGGGCTATCGGTATCGCAGTCTTTGTCGCTTTTACGATCGTCTTCCGACGGCGCTTCCGCCGACTCGTCGCCCAACGCAAACGTGCTTTTGTCGCCCAGATCCAGTCCCTTCGGTCGGTCTCCCTCGAACGGTCGCTTCGAGAGGGAGGACCGCTCGGGGGAGCCCGGCCGGTCCCCATCGTGCGGTCGTTTCGATCGGGTCGAGTCGTCATCGGTGGTCTGGAACGGGCGTCCCGACTCTCCCGGGCGTTTCGACGGAGGCGTCCGGTCGTCCGAGGACAACATCGGTTGGCCGGGCCGCTCCGTCGGCGGCACCCGTTCCGGTCCCCCACGGCGCCCGGACTCCTCTTGCGGAACGAACTTCCCTCTGCGGGAAGCTGCCCGCTGGTCGCCGGATCTCTGCGCCCGGATCGCGGCGTCCCAGTCCTCGAAGAAGCCGTACTCGCGCATGGTGGCCATCCCTGCAATCGCGGCGCGGAGATTGATACCGATCAGGGGGATGTCGGCGACGGTGACGATGACATCCGCCTGAATCATCGCACCGTCCCGGAGCAGGACGTCGAGCAGGTCGACGATGGTGTCGTCTTCGCGGGTCGGCTCCACAGTCGATCACCCGTTCGAACCGTCGGAACGGCTGGTTTCGAGCGATGGGGCGAACGTGTACGGCGGCCAGGGCCCGGTAAACTCGATGGTGACCTCGGGTCGGCTGGCGATCCCGTCGAGCGCCTCGCCGAGCGCGTCGACGTCCGACTCGTGGGTGAGCGTCGCGATGCGCGCCGCTGATGTGCCCGCCGTCTCTATCGATTCGAGCGTCGACTGTCGCCGCCCCAGACGCTCCGCCTGATCGACGTGTGGCGCGATCACATCGCGCAATCGTTCGACCAGTTCCTCTCTGCGGGCCCGCTTTCGGTTGGCCAGTTGCTGTTCAAATTGCTTTTCTAGCAGGAACGATTTCCCGGAATCGGCCCCCTCTTTCCTCGCCCGCAGGGAACGCAGCTCTTCGTCTTCGGTCGTGACGCGCGCTTCGAGCTGATCGTCGTCGATATCCAGCGAGATGCGATACTCCCAGTGGTTCGCGAGTCGACGCAGGTGGTCTTCGATTTCAGTGGAACCGTCGATCCACGAGCGAACGGTCTCGTCGTCGCCACGCAGGATCGTGTGGAACCGAAACGGGATCGGCGTCCCGAAGGTGTCGCCTGCCTCGTCGACGACACGCTGGTGGCCGAGTAACCACTGATGGACCTGCGTCGGATTCTCGCTAGCGTAGATCGAATCACACTCGTGGACGACGACGCCGATTCGTCCGTCATCGCCGGTGATCACGTGCGCCTCCCTGTCGAGCCCCGTCGCGGAGAACTCGTCGGGAGGCGAAGACGATGTGTCGACGACACAGTAGAGATATCTCCCCTCGTCGAACGAATCGACATCGCTACTATCGGAATCGCCCTCCGTTGTCGGTGCAGTCGTAGGATCCGACCCGCTCATCATGGGTCATCCCCTCCCTCGATCGGCGCGGATCCTTGCTCTCGATCGATCGGTGCGGATCCCTGTTCCTGGTCGATCGATGCGGATCCCTGCTCCTGGTCGATCGGCGCGGATCCCTGTTCCTGGTCGATCGGTGCGGATCCCTGCTCTCGATCGATCGATGCGGATCCCTGCTCCCGTTCGATCGGTTCGCGGTCGACGTCGAACGCCCGGATCGCGTCGTCGACGATCGAGTCGAGATCGCCGCGGAGACGCTCGACGTCCTCCTCGATCCCTTCGTCGCGTTTGATCCCCTCGATCTCGGATTCGAGGCGCGAGAGCTGCGTTCCGAGCCGATCGATCTCCTCGTCGGAGAGGGTATCGCCCTCCATGCGCCGGACCGCCTCGCGCTCCATCGCTTCGATCAGGAGCTCGATTACCGTGACGATCAGCGCCATCAGGCCGGAACGGGGGTTCTCGCCGTCGACGTCGATGTTGGTCACGGCGTCTCGCCCCCGTGGGTACTCGTTCGCCCGGCACGCAGTTTATTCGCCCTCATCGTCATCACCATCCTCGCTGTCGTCCACCGACGCGGTTTCGACGATCCCGTCCTCTTCGACGACTTCGTCCCCTTCGTGGTCCGAGGACTCCTCCTCGTCGTTCGGCGTCCCGGCCCGCGCGAGCGGCTTGTGTCCCGCGCCCTTGTCGTCGAATATCATCTCCGAGAGGCGGGTCTGCTCCTCGTCGAGCGGATCGTCAGTTGTCACCGCCGGGACGCCGGTTTGCTCCTCGACACGACGTCGGTCGGTACCGCTGGGAAACTCCAGTCCGTACTTCGCCGCGGTCTCGAACGATGCGATCGCGGCGCGCACCTTGATCCCGATAAACTCGGTGTCGCCAACTGTGATCGCGATGTCCGCGTTGATCACGATCCCCTTGTCCAGCAGCATCTCGACGACGTCCGCCAGATCGCTCTTCTGGCGCGACGGCTGCGGTCCTTTCGGTCCCCGTCTGCTCATCCCGATCGCCTCCGTTCAGTGGTGTTCATTTGGAATCATCTCGATTTCTGAATCGGTTCCCGTAGATCCGCTCGCGGGTCGGTGCAGTCGAGTATCTCGTCCGGCTCGGCACCGTCGAGAGTTGCGTTGCACTGCCGCCGGTGTCCAGCCGATCGGTCGGTATCGTCGAGTGGGCGGTCGGGTTGCGCGAGGAGACTCCCTTGTCGTCGTGTTGCCGGCGCATCCGCTCGCGGTTCTCGTCGTGCATCGCCTGCAGTTTGTCGTGTGCCTCCAGCACTCCCTCGCGGAACTTGTCGACACCTTCCATCGCTTTCTTCTGGATCATCACCTGATAGCCTTCGTCGGGGATGTTGCCCAGACCGCCTCCGTCTTCTCCCCCTACCGAGGGGATGTCGGCGTCCATGTCAGTTATCCCGCCATCGTCACCCCCGATCAACCCGTCTTCGTCCTCATCGCCGCTGAGCAGCCCATCGTCGTCGTCGCCGCCGTCGGTCACGTCGTTAACCGCCTCTTCTAGCTCCTCTTTGTCGGTCCACATCGCTCGAACGTCCGTCGCATCGAACAGCTGTCGCAGGTTGATCGCCCGGAGTAACGCCCGAAGGTCGACGAGGCCATCGGTATCGCCGGACTGGATCGCCTCCGGGATCTCGCCGACATCGATCGCATCGACGAGTTCGCCGGCATCGACGGCCGACGGCAGCTCCGTCAGATCGATGTCGTCGAGAAGATCTTCCGCTTCCTCTGCAACCTGATACAGGTCCCGAAGGTCGTCGAGGACGACATCGAGGTCGTCTCCCTCGGCCGATTGCTCGTCGAGTTTGTCGAGTATCTCTTCGGCCGATCCGACGAGCTGCTCGAGCTGATCGGCGGACGTAGCTTCGCTCATCCGTTCACCACCTCTCCGGGGACTCCGTCGACGACGTCGCCCGGTATCCGGACGTCCAGTACGAAGTTGTTGAACGTCGCGTCGATCTCGCCGACCGTCCCCTCCAACACTGGCACGCGGGCGACCTCTTCACCGGCGACCCGAACCACGAAGACGTCCTCCGCGACGCCGATCGTGAGATCCGATCGGTCGACGCCGGGGAGATCCGCTGTGATCACTACGTCCCCGTCGTCTTCGCGGACCGTTGCCAGGTACTCGCTGGAGGGCGTCCTCGTTCGACGGACACGCGACCGTGAACTCCGCCTCCGATCGGAACGGTCAGGGCCGGTCTTTGCTGAGATGTCGTACTCGATGCCGATCCGACCCGGTCTCGACCGACTGGGGACACCGCGCTCGTGCGTGGCCTGTTCGTCGAGAAACTCCAGAAGTTTGCCGATGCGTCCGCCAATCTGGATGCCGAAGGGCTCGTTCTCCCGTTCCTCGGCGTCGTTACGTTCGTCGTCCCGGTCCTCCCCGTCTTCCGGTATTTCGGACATTACCGTTTCACCTCAATTTTCCCGCTCGCTAGCTCTTCGCGGATCTGCTCGGCCAGGTCGAGCTCGGCTTCGAGTTCGCTCTTTCGCTCCCGATACTCGGATTCGGATCGTTCGCCCAGCTCGTACAGCAGCCTGTTTTCTTTGATTTCGTCTCGGATCTCCTCGACGTCGTACATTTCCTCCAGTGCCATCGTCTGCAGGATGTCGAGCAGCGAGACGAACGGGCGAACGAGCAGATCATCGACTACTAGCATTGGTACACCACGATTTACTGAGCGGCACCGATCTCTATGTCCACGAAGTTGTACGGTGCAAAGGGCCCGGTATACTGGATCTGTACGCCGTCGAGCTCCTCTTCTAGCTCCCCGATCGCCCGGTTGAACGCCTCTCGATCGGCGTTTCGAACGAGATAGGAGTTGTTCAGGATCAGCCGATCGCTGAACAGCCCGTTTTCGACCTCGCCGAGGCTGTGTTGTTCGAGGCGTTCGCTGACCGTCTCTTCGACGCTCTGGCGGTCGATACGACTGCTCCCGTCCGGAGCGCCTGCCAGACCCGACCCGCCCGCCGCAGGAGCGTTCGCCGGTGTTTCCGTGACGACTTTGACGCCGAGTTCGACGGTCCCCGACACGTCGTCGAGCGCCGTCTCGAACGCCTGTTTGCCGCCATCGAGGACGTTTTCGAGCGTCCGTTCGTCTCTGAACGCCATCCCGAAGCTCATCGGAACAACCGTTCGTTCACCGCCGTCGAGTGCGGCGCGGAGCACGGCGTCGTGAGCCTCCATGTTCTCCGTCGTTCGCTCTGGTTGCGTCGTGTCGATAGCGGATACCAGAGCGGCGATCTCCCCGTGTTCGACCGTGAAGACTCGCTCAGCGTCCTCGACCCCGTCGACCTGTAGCTCCAGCTCTTCCGCCTCTATGATGCCGTATGCGTAGATGTGATCGCCTGTCATTGAACCCCCACTTCCTTGCCACTGAATCCCCATTTCGGACGTCTGTTTTGGTTCAACCCCCGCTGGACCGTAGAACGTCACTGCGGTGCGACTGCACACCGGTCGCCGACTCCGACGGCAGTACGCGGCCGGTGTGTTCTTCGTGCATATCAACGCCACAGGAGACAATAAACGGCCATGTATGTCGGTTGTGTAAACTGAATTACGTCCCGGATTGTTCGGTCTGGTTCACTCATCGAGAATGCTGTGAAGGTCAACAACCGGCAATCAATCTCCAAAAAACGCTCTTACGTGGTGCTGTGGTAGCCCGACAGGAGGACCTATGGCACGAACAGAACCAAACGCTTCGAGTCTGGCGGAAGTACTGGATCGTATTCTGGACAAAGGCATCGTCATCGACGTCTGGGCACGGATCTCCGTCGTAGGGATCGAATTGTTGACGGTCGAAGCGCGTGTCGTCGTGGCGTCGGTCGACACGTTCCTCCACTACGCCGAGGAGATCGCCAAGATCGAACAGGCCGCTGCTGAAGGCGAGATGGAGTCGCTAGAGGAGTTGGAGGTCGAAACGCCGGAACGGCCGACACAACAGGTGGAGGAATAGCGTTTCGATGGCTGGCGGATCGTCCTCTCGCAAGCGAAAGGTGCGAGGGCGTCGGAGACAGTCAAGTAGTAAACGACAGGGGAAAGAATCGAAAGAGCTCTCGCGGTTCAGCGATGACCACGCCGGGAACGGAGCGAGCGGCCCCGGCGGCGGTGTGGCTGCCGACCCCGAAGAGATGGTCGGCCCGTTCGTCGAGACCGAGGAGACGACCGCTCTGCGCGACCGCCTGTCACGGTGGCTGGATGCCGACCAACCGGTACAGGTGATCGGTCCGACCGGCTGTGGAAAGACGTCACTGGCACTGCACGTCGCGAGCAGGCGTGACAGACCAGTCGTCTGGATCACCGGCGACGAGAGCCTGACGACCGCCGATCTCGTCGGCGAACACGCCGGGAAGGAGACCTACACCGAACGGGACAACTTCGTCCGGGACGTCGTCAAGCAGAAATCGATCGTCCGGGATCGGTGGGTCGACAACCCGCTTGCGATCGCTGCCCGCGTAGGGGCGACACTCGTCTACAACGAGTTCTCTCGAACGAAACCGACGGCGAACAACGTGTTGCTGTCGATGTTCGAGGAAGGTGTTCTCGACCCTCCTGGCCAACGCGGTGAGGGGACCCGGATCGACGTCCATCCCGACTTTCGGGCAGTGCTGGTCTCGAACTCCACGGAGTATGCGGGGGTTCATCGACCGCAGGACGCGCTGCTCGATCGAACCGTCGCGATCCACATGGGGTTTTACGGTCCCGAAACGGAGACAGAGATCGTCGCCGCGCATGTCGATGACCTCAGTCGCGACCACATCGAGGAGATCGTCGGGATCGTACAGACGCTCCGGGACGAACTCGACGTGACGGTCGGGACCCGCGCGGCGGTCACTATCGCCAACGGGTTCGCGAAGTTCGGCGGGGAGATGGGCCTGTCGGAAATCACGCGTGACGTCGTCGGTGCGAAGTACGCTACACAGGACGAAATCGAGGAACTCGAACAACAACTCGAATCGATAATATAGGAGGAGAGAATCATGTCCAAAGCTGATTCGGGAGAACAGGGCGCGTCGCAATGCATCGCACAGACCGACGACGGGAAGCGCTGCTCACGGCCGGCACAGGACGACGGGTTCTGTTATCAGCACGACGAGGGCGACCCGACGGTCGACGATGACGATGCGGACGACGCGGACGACAGCGCAGATGATTCGGAAACAGACAATGAGGAAACCGAAGATGAGGAAAACGAGATGAGTGAATCAACAGACAGCGACACGTCGCAAAGTGACGGACCAGCAGTTACCGGCCAGGACGTCGATCTCTGGGAGGTGCGGGATCTCGCCAAAGAAGTCGCGACGGAGTTCATCGAGATGCCGTTCGACGGCGTCATCGAGATCGAACAGAACGATGATGGGGACTGGGAGGTCGCAGTCGAGGTGATCGAACGAAACTCGATTCCCGACACGCAGGACATCCTGGGTCGGTACCTGATTACCGTTGGCGGCGATGGGAACGTTCAGGGCTACCGACTGACGGGCCGCTACCGACGAGGCGACGTTCGAGACGAACAGGCACCTGAGCAGTGACCTATTTTGAGAGATGTTCGTTTTGATCGGTTTCGGTTCCTTCCATCAACACGCGTCCTATGGTACGGGCCACTCGTTCGAGTAGTCGTGGAGCTCGGGCGCTATCTGCTCATCTTCAACCGACCGGAGTATACGATTCCGAAGTAGCACGATTCCGAAGTAGTACGACAGTATTGTGGATCGAATGACCCCCAACCAGCCACCAGTAGCCACGATGGCTTATACACGCTCTTCTTGGGAACTAGAATGATGTCCGACGAAGGTACGCTTGAAACGACAGCAGAGGGTATCGCAAACGAGGTCGATGTAGACGAGATGCTCGAAGGAACGGACTTCCAGCCCGAGGGAGAGGACCAGTCAATCGGCGAAGCGGTTGGCGCTCGTGTCGGAGAGATGGCCGGACGGCGAATCGGGGAGATCATCGGCCGCCGACTGGGCGAACTGGTCGTCGAGGAACTGCTCAGCGACGGGAAAGCGGAAGAGGACGAGAAAGCAGAGGAGGAAGAGGAGGAAGCGGAAGACGAGGAGGATGCTGAGGAAACCGCCGACGAAGACGAGGCTGAGGACACGGAAAGCGAGCAGAGCGAAGACGAGGCTGAGGACACGGAAAGCGAGAGTGCCGAAGGGGACGGTGATGACGAAGGCGACGATGAGTGAAGCGGCTGATCAGGTCGAACCACCGACGACTGGCGACGACGTCCTCGACGAGAACGATCTGTCGGAGTTGCTGGAGCGAGAGGAGTTCTACGTGGCGATCAGTCGGGAGTTCGGTGCGACGGTCGGCCGGGAGTTTGGTGCGACGGTCGGCGACCACCTCGAAGCCGACCTCCGACGGCGACTGGAGGAATCCGAGCGCGTCCAGCGGATCGTCGCGGAGGACGAACCAAGCGACGATAGCGAGGCGGATCCCCCCGACGGGAGGCTCGAGCGTTTCAAAGCCTGGCTCGTCGTGGAACTGCGGAGGGCGATCCGTCGAGCGATCGCTACCGTCCCGGAACTCCTCGAACGTCTGACCGACGATAGCCAGAGCTCCGGCGGCAGTGGTCACGGAGAGCGCTCCTCACAAAAGGGGGGATCCGACGACCAGACGTCCGTTCGCGAGCAGGGTGACAACGATGGCGACGCAGTCTTGTCCGACCTCGACATCGACGCGGTCCCGGAATCCGAGGGCGACCTGGAATCACTCTCCTACCGGGAACTTCAGACGATGGCCAAGAAAGTGGGCATCAAAGCGAACAGTAGCCGCGAGCAGATGATCGAGCAACTGACCGACGAGTTAGGGCTCGACGGATCGTCGTAGCCGTTTCGGATCGGAACTCGAAACTGTCCCGTTCCGACCGCGAAGCGACGCCATGTTCGCGGTCGACCGCCAGCAAGCGGACCTTCGACGGTTCCGGGGACGAGTTCGACGGTGGTTCGTACGTCCGGGGTGTCGGTCGACGCCTCTTGCGGACGCATCTTCGTCGCCAGTCAGGCCCCATTGTCGCCCGATTCATTGTGGACAATCATTAAGAAAATAGGTGTTTAAGGTAATCTTCATAATAGTTTCTTGGCAAAGGATAGCAAAGGCTTTAGTTCGGGTCACACCAAACTTTCAGATACTGCTGGCCCACGCTGGGCCGGGTATAAATTATGACTGACGACGAACTCATCTGGCGAATCGCGGGAGGTTCCGGTGACGGAATCGACTCGACGAGTCAGAACTTCGCAAAGGCCCTGATGCGCTCGGGGCTGAACGTATTCACGCATCGTCATTACCCGTCGCGAATCCGTGGTGGCCACACCTACGTCGAGATTCGCGCGCGAGAAGACACCGTCAAATCTCGCGGGGATGGCTATAATTTCCTGCTTGCCCTTGGCGACTCCTTCGCCCGAAATCCGAAGGAGAACGCCTACTATGGCGAGGAGGAGATCAAGCCCCTCTACGAGAATCTCGACGAACTCCGTGAGGGAGGGATCATCGTCTACGACTCGGGGATGCTCGACACGGACGACGTTCCGAACTTCGACGAGCGCGTCGAGGAGAACAACTGGCACGTCTTCGACATCAACCTCCGTGAACTCGCCAAAGAGCACGGCCGCGAGATTATGCGTAACACCGCCGGTGTCGGTGTCACCGCGGCACTGCTCGATATGGACCTCGAAGAGATCGAGAACCTGATGTCCGACGCCATGGACGGCGACATGCTCGAGGCCAACCTGAACGTGCTCCACGACGCCTACGAGATGACCAACGAGGAGTACGAGTTCGAGCACGACCTCAGAGTCCCGACAGGCGACCACGACGAAGAGCAGGTGCTCGTCTCCGGCTCGAACGGCGTCGCGTACGGTGCCCTCGACGCTGGCTGTCGTTTCATCGCGGGCTACCCGATGACGCCGTGGACCGACGTCTTCGCGATCATGTCCCAGAATCTGCCCAAGTTCGGCGGTATCTCCGAGCAGGTCGAGGACGAGATCGCGGCGGCCGCGCTCGCAGTCGGTGCGAGCCACGCCGGTGTCAAGGCCATGTCCGGTTCCTCCGGCGGTGGCTTCGCGCTGATGGGCGAGCCACTCGGCCTTGCGGAGATGACCGAGACCCCGATCGTTCTGATCGAAGCGATGCGAGCAGGTCCCTCGACGGGACTGCCGACCAAACCCGAACAGGGCGACCTCGAATCGATCCTGTACTCCAGTCAGGGCGACTCGAATCGCGTCGTGTTCGCACCGGCAGACCCCGCCGAGGCGTACGACCAGACGCGGATGGCGTTCAAGCTGGCCTACGATTACCAGATTCCGGCCATCGTCGTCATCGATCAGAAGCTCTCCGGGGAGAACCGCAACGTTCCCAAGAGCTTCTACGATCGCCCCGTCGACGCCGACCCCGGCAGCGTCCTCACCGAGGAGGAACTCGCCGAGGCAGCACACGACGAGTCCGGCAAGTTCAACCGCTTCATCCACGAGACCGACAACGGCGTCGCACCGCGTTCGCTCCCCGGACAGAAGGGTGGACGCTACCTCGCAACCGGTAACGAGCACAACAAGGCGGGCCACATCGACGAGGACCCCGACAACCGTGTCGCACAGATGGGCCGCCGGATGAGCAAGCTCGTCTCGATCCGTGAGGAACTCGACGAGGAGCACGAGTCCCAGCAGTCCTATCGCGGTCCGGAGGACGCGGACTACGGCCTCATCACCTGGGGGTCCCAGCAGGGGACCGTCGAGGAAGCAGTCGACCGTCTCAACGACAAGGGCGTCTCCGTCAAGTCGATCGGCGTCAGCGATATGATGCCGTACCCCGAACAGGAGATGACGGAGTTCCTCGAGAGCGTCGAGGAAGCCATGATCGTCGAGATGAACGCTTCGGCACAGTTCCGCGGGCTCACCCAGAAGGAGCTCGGCCAGTTCGGCGAGAAACTGACCAGTTTCCTCAAGTACGACGGGAACCCGTTCGAGCCCGAGGAGGTCGTCGAGGCCTTCGAAGCACAGATCAACGGCGCGGACGAATCGCCGGTAACTCGAACCGAGATTCGCCCTGCCGCGGGGGACTAATCGAGGAGATTCACATATGAGTGCATTCAACGCAATCGGTGAAGAACGCGACATCGACCGAGACGAGTACACCCCGGGCATCGAGCCCCAGCCGACGTGGTGTCCTGGCTGTGGTGACTTCGGCGTCCTGAAGGCGCTGAAACAGGCGCTGCCCGAAGTCGGCCGCACGCCCGAGGAGACGCTGCTCTGTACAGGCATCGGCTGTTCCGGGAAACTGAACAGCTATCTGGACACGTACGGCTTCCACACGATCCACGGCCGATCGCTACCGGTCGCCCGCGCAGCGAAGCTGGCAAACCCCGGCCTCGAAGTCATCGCCGCTGGCGGTGACGGCGACGGCTACGGGATCGGTGGCAACCACTTCATGCACACCGCCCGGGAGAACCACGATATGACGTATATCGTGTTCAACAACGAGATCTTCGGCCTGACGAAGGGCCAGACCTCGCCGACCAGCCCCAAGGGTCACAAGTCCAAGACCCAGCCCTCGGGCAGCGCGAAGATGCCGATCCGGCCGCTCAGCCTCTCGCTGACGTCCGGGGCATCCTACGTTGCCCGAACGGCCGCGGTCAACCCGAACCAGGCCAAGGAGATCCTCATTGAGGCAATGGAGCACGACGGCTTCGCCCACGTGGACTTCCTTACCCAGTGCCCGACCTGGAACAAGGACGCCAAGCAGTACGTCCCATACGTCGACATCCAGGACAGCGACGACTACGATTTCGACATCACGGATCGCCGCGAGGCGAGCGAGATGATGTACGAAGCCGAGGACGCCCTCCACGAGGGAACTGTCCTCACCGGTCGCTTCTACGTCGACGAGGACCGACCGTCCTACCAGGAAGAAAAGAAGGCAATCGGCGAGATGCCCGAGGAGCCACTCGCGGAGCGGTACTTCGACGACGACTACGACTGGGACCAGAAGCGGTCCTACGACCTGCTCGACCGGCACGTCTGAGCGGGTAGCCAACGTCGTATTTTTCTCTGGAAACACGGACGCTATTGTCCGATAGCCGAGCTTAACTGATTCAAAAGATATTTTCCCTCTGCCGCAAAATTAGTACGTATGAGTAGCGAATCGACGGCAAACCGTATTCTCTCTGTCCTCGAAGAGGACGCCAAAGCGTCCTACGCCGAGATCGCGGAGCGGGCGGACGTCTCGAAGCCCACCGTCCGCAAATATATCGAACAGCTCGAAGAGGACGGCGTCATCATCGGATACTCCGCCGACGTAGATCCGAAAAAGCTAGCGAGCAAGTCCATCGCTCTGGTCGGGCTGGACGTCGCCAGCGATGAGTACGTCAGGGCGACCCGAGAGATCAAAGAGCTCGACGAGGTCGAATCACTGTACAGTTCGAGCGGCGACCACATGCTGATGGCAGAAGTTCGGGCGGCAGACGGCGACGACCTCGCGGATATTATCAGCGACAAACTGGTCGAGATCGAGGGAGTCACCGCGGCCCATCCGTCCTTCCTGCAGGAGCGATTGAAATAGAGCGACCGGTACCCGTACCGAGGATCACCGCGTCGACCACGGATGTTTTGCTGTCGGACGCCAAAACACGGGTATGGCAGAGTATCGACGTGAGACGCGGATCCACGCGCCACTTGAAGACGTCTGGGAGTTTCACTCGACCGAACAGGGCCTCGAAGCGCTGACGCCCGACTGGATGGGTCTGGAGGTCGAATCCGTGGTCGGTCCCGGTGGCGAGTTGAATCCCCCGGTTCTCGACGCGGGCTCGAAACTCAATATGTCGATCCAGCCGTTCGGCGTCGGGCCGCGCCAGTCGTGGACCTCGGTAATCACCGAACGCGAACAGCGGGACGGCGTCGCGTGGTTCACCGACGTGATGGAGGATGGTCCGTTCACGTCGTGGGAGCACACCCACTCGTTTTACGCCGACGGAGAGACGACGCTGCTGCGCGATAACGTCGAGTACGAACTACCCTTCGGTGCGCTGGGCCGGGCCGTCGCACCGCTGTCGGGGATCGGTTTTGCGCCGATGTTTCGCAAGCGCCATCAGGTGACAAAGGAGCTACTGGAGACCGGCAGCTGGCGGCGGCAGTGTTAGGGCATCCACCGACCGAGGTGAACCCAATTCTTACTACAATTTTCGAAGTGTAATACTATTGTATCTGTAGTATTGGGCAAGAGCCGGTAAGGGCGGTACAGAGACGGGGGGTGAAAAGGAACAGTCGGAGCCGAAATCGGTAAGCCACTCGACACCACCTCTTCGAGCGTGTCACGAAGCCTGCGGGAATGGGGTCACGAGCACATCTCGCCAATGCTAGCACTCACCGGTGCTGTTGTTGCGATGAGCACTGCGTCGATCCTGATCCGCTGGAGCGCCGCGCCGTCGAGCGTCGTCGCGTTCTATCGCGTCCTGTTCACGCTTGCGCTCGTCGTCCCCTTCGTCCTCGGCGAGCGCCGATCGGAGTTTCGGACGCTGTCCCGCCGTGACCTGCTATCGGCGACAGCGGCCGGGATCGCTCTGGGTATCCACTTTGCCGCGTGGTTCGAGAGCCTGGCGTGGACGAGCGTTGCCGCCTCTGTTACGCTCGTCCAGACCCAGCCCGTCTTCGTCGCCATCGGTGCGTACCTCCTGCTCGGCGAACGGATCGACCGGCGAATACTGGGCGGTATCGTCCTCACCGTCTGTGGTGCTGCCGCGATGACGCTTGCCGATCCCGGCGCGGCGATAGCTGTAGAGGGTGATGCCCGACTCGGAAACACGCTCGCGCTCGTCGGTGCCGTCGCGGCCGGTGCGTACGTCCTTGCCGGGCGCTCGATCCGCCAGCGTGTGTCGGTGTTCCCCTATGTTACGGTCGTCTATGCGGCCTGTGCGCTCACGCTACTGGCGGTCGTCGGCGTGCAGGACGCCGCACTGCTCAGCTATCCGCCCCGCGAATGGCTCCTGTTCTTCGCGCTCGCAGCCGGGCCGGGGCTTCTGGGCCACACGGTCGTCAACTGGGCGCTCGAACACGTTCGCTCGACCGTCGTCGGCATCACAATGCTCGGCGAGCCGGTGGGGGCAACGATCCTGGCGGCCCTCCTGCTCGCCGAGGTGCCGGGGATGGGAACCGTGCTCGGCGGAGTGATTGTTCTTGGCGGGATCTATCTGGCGAGCACGTCCCGGAGCGGTGACGGCGACCGGGAGGAAGGCAGTGACGGCAACAGAGAAGAACGCAGCGACATGGCGCCGGAAATCGACTGACTGCCATCCCCTACTCGGATCCCACGGACCGACTCCGGTACTCGGTGACCGACTACGCGTACTCGGGCCGTTGCTCGTACTCGATCGGGTCGCGGACGCCGATCCGCTGGAACGCTTCGAGCCGGAACTTGCAGGCGTCACAGGTGCCACAGGCGGGGGTGTTCTCCCGGTAGCAGCTCCAGGTGTGTTCGTAAGGAACGTCGAGTTCGACGCCGCGCTCTGCAATCTCGGTTTTCGACCACTCGACGAACGGCGCTTCGATCGAGATGTCGGTCCCCGGTTTCGTCCCCGTCTCGACGACCGACTGGAACGCCTCAAAGAATGCGGGGCGGCAGTCCGGGTACCCGGAGAAATCCTCGCTGTGGGCGCCGATAAACACGGCCTCACAGTCGTTCGCTTCGGCGTAGGACACCGCCATCGAGAGCAGGTTCGCGTTCCGAAAGGGGACGTAGGTGTCGGGGATATCGTCGTCAGGGGCGTCAACGGCGTCTTCGACGTCCATCTCCTCGTCGGTGAGGCTCGACGCCCCGATGCGTTTGAGGTGGCTCGTTTCGACCGCGAGGAAGTCGGCGGCATCGACCTCGTCGACGAGTCGTCGGGCACACTCCAGTTCGCGGTCCTCGGTCCGCTGGCCGTACGAGGTGTGCAACAGGTACAGGTCGTAGCCCCGCTCGCCCGCCTCGTAGGCGGCAGTTGCGCTGTCCATGCCGCCGGAGGCCAGGACGACGGCTCCGGGGGTCGATCCGTCGGTTTCGGTTGAGGTGTTTTGTTCGGTCATGTTCAGGTTTCGGGGGCGTCGTTCCAGAGGTCGACGTGGATACGTGGGGTGTAGCGAAAGCCGTGCTCGATCGCCAACTCGGCGACGGTCTCTCGGGTTTCTGCGAGGTGCTCTCTCGTGGCACCTTCGGGCATCAACAGGACGTCCTCGTCGGGGATCGGGACGGTCGATTGGTCTCGGAGTCGGTCGAGGATGTGGTAAATCTCGGGGAGATCATCCGCGTCCGAGACGACGAACTTCAACTGGCTCTCGTACCGTTCGACGAGCCCAGTGAGGGCGTCGATATCGAGACGTCGGTCCTCGTGGCGGTCGTCCCACTCACCATCGCCCGTCGGATCGCGCTCCGGCGTCGGCGTGCTGTTCGAGAGTTTCGGGCTGATACTCGCCAGATCGATCGGTGCCGTCCGGTTTATCGTTCCGTTCGTCTCGACGGTGACGTGATAGCCCAGCTCGTCGAGTCGTTCGAGCAGTTCTACCACTCGGTCGTGTATCATCGGCTCCCCGCCGGTCAGAACGACGTGATCGGCAGTCTCGTGGGACCGAACTTCCTCGACGATCTCATCGATCCCCATCCAGGCGTGAGTCGGCTCCCACGAGGTATGATAGGAGTCACAGAACCAGCATCTGAGATTACAGCCCGACGTCCTGACGAACACGGAGGGAACCCCCGCCAGCTTCCCCTCGCCCTGCAGCGAGTAGAACAGTTCGTTGATCGGGAGTGCCCCCTCCGGGACAGTTTCGTCGGGATCGGCTACGGGGGTGCTAACCGGCATCGTCAGAGCGGGCTCCCTGTACAGAGTTCCGCGGTCTCGCGAACCTGTACGGCGATATCGGTCACGCTCTCGGGAAGGTCATCGGCGAGACGTTCTTCGAGAACTGCGGACATCACTTCGGCAGTCGGAGGACGTTCGAGAACGACGACAGCGTCGCCGTCGCCAGCCTCTCGAAATGCCTCGATCAGTGGATCGCCGCGTTCAAGCAGGAACATGTGATCCCATTCTGATAATACTGATGTAATATCTCCTTTGTCAGCAACCCACCCTTCGTCGGTCAGTCTACCGGTTACCCGGACCGTGACCTCGTAGTTGTGTCCGTGCGGTCGGCTACATTTCCCGTCGTGGTGGAGCAGTCTGTGGCCGGTACTGAGTCGAATTGGTCTATCCCGGCCGACGTACAGTTTCCGAACACCCGCTGATGATTCGGTAGTATCGTGGTCACGCCCCGATCGTATCCCAGTCATACTCAGAGAATATCTTTGTCGTAGTATAAATCGTTCGCCTGCCAGTCAGCAGGCCTGTAACGATCGAGACAGTAGCCAGTGGCGTCTATCGGCTCCGATCACTCATCTAGCTGGTCCTGCAGCTGATTTTTCGCCTCGGAGCGTTTTTTGGACTCTATGCTCGGGGCATGACCGGTGAAATCGAAGGTTACGGTATCGACCGTACGCCGATACACATTGGTGCGTCGACCTTCTTCCGAGAGCTGTCGCCCCTCACAGCGAAGTAGCCCGGCTTCTTCGAGTTCTTCGATCCTGCGGTAGCAGGTCGCGATCGGGATCTCGATCCGGGCGCTCAGCTCCTGTGCGGAGGTCGGTGTTCGTGTCTCGTTCAGTATCTCCGCGCTGTACTTCCCACCGAGTGCCGAAAGGAGCGTCGCCGTCGGAACTGTAGATCCATCCACCGTATCCGTCGAGAGCATGTTCGGATACTTATCGCGTTATCAGATTTGAAGCTTGTGGCACGTACGGGAAGTCAACGAGCAACCGTGGTCAATGTTTTTGTTGCTCCGGTGTAGATACCACGCAAGGAATGTCGACGGAACTGCCGGATAAGCTACTGAATATCGACGAGGAGGGGACTGACGACCGGGATCCCGATCCTGGTGGGGACAAAGAGGAACCGGAAGAACGGGAGCGCTTCGTCGTGTTCCGCATCGGAGATATCGAGTATGGACTGGAAGTCGATCAGGTACTCAGCGTCGTCGAAGAGACCGAGTACACCCGACTTCCCCGGACCTCGGACGCGATCGAAGGGCTGATCGATCTCCGTGGTTCGATTACGGCGGTGATCGACCCCCAGACCTATCTCGGGGCCAGTCGCCACGACGATTCGCCCGACGAGCAACGCGTCGTCGTACTGGACAGACCGGGCGACCAGCAGGGTGTTGGGCTCAAAGTCGACGAGGTACTCGGCGTCGAGTCCGTCCCGGTGAGCAGCATCTTCCACAAACCGTCACCACAGCAGGATATCGACCCGAGCGCCCTCTCTCATGCGCTGGTCCGTGCGGTTGTCAGACCCGAGCAGGACAACAGTGACAGGCAGGTCTCGTTGATCGATCTCGGCGGACTGGTACAGGCTGCTGGGAACGTCTAATCCGGCTGTTACGATATCGTCACACGGTCTCAAGCACCGTCGCGCGTATACCGACTCCGATCACCAGCCTTTGGCCGAATGATACCGGTGGTTTTCCCGAGCATCGCCCGTCGAAACCGAGAATATCAGATATGATAATATAAGAACAGCATTTATGTTGGTAGTTCGCCAAGCCGTGCGTGGTGTATCAACTGAATGTCGACAGGGGTGCTCATCGTGGACGACTCTCATTTTATGCGGAATCT
>LKMJ01000619.1_pt1 | contig 28187 bp, 46 predicted proteins | sample 643391 | NCBI WGS metagenome assembly LKMJ01 (sample SAMN04112250, study PRJNA286221) | soda lake metagenome | biome: soda lake; feature: Kulunda Steppe; material: water; isolation source: sample PL-Br10 brine of Picturesque Lake | place: Russia: Kulunda steppe | collected 2010-07 | reverse complement strand
TTTTTTATCCATAGTAAATCTTAAAGGAGCTGAATTAGAAGTCTTATACTCCCAACATTCCCATTCTTCTCCTAAAGGTTTCTCCTTAAATTCTCTATCTTCTAGTTGTTCTCTGGTACATCCTAACCACATGCAGACAGTATCTTTTAACTTATCTGCAAATCTTTTGGTTTCCCAATCTGATTCTGTTAACCAACTTTGACCATCAGGGCTATTTATACAATCTATTATTACAGATTTTTTAAAACCTGCATCTAAACCTTTAATCATATCAGCTACAGTATCTTTACCAGAATTCATACGCCCGCTTATCGAAATTATTGCCATATTTATAATTTTTTGTAAGACCAATAAAACCCGCTAGAAGATTTTGATTCTCCTCTACAGCAAGCACTTATTGCACTTTGATTACCATTAATTTTTCTAGCAGCTTCTGCACAAGACATATAACTACTAATTAAAGTTTGTTTATCTTTTGAATATTGGTAAACTGTATTACCTTTAAGTGTATATCCACTATTATTTTTATTCCAAGGAGTAAACCCTTCTTCAAACATACCAGAATTAGAGTTATTCTTTTGATACTCAGCATAGCATTTTCTAGAACAATGCTTTCTGTCATCTTTTACTGACTGAGTAACTTCGAATTCCTTACTGCATATTGGACATATTTTTACAATTCTATCTGTTTTACCTAAGTTCCAAGGAATATGTCCTTTTTTAAAAGAAGTCTGATTAGCAAATGTAGTTCCTTGACCTCCTCTCATATAGTTAGTTAGATTAAAACCCCAAGCTGAAAATTGTTCTATCCAGTACTTTTCCCAGAATTGCCATTCTTTTATAAGAACCTTATCTATAATTATCAAGTTGGGTTTTAATCCTTTCTTCCTTAAAGAATTTAGCCAATTCCATTTGTGAGTAGTATGCTTTTTACAAGGATTTAAGTGATTCTTTAACCTTTCTTTTGGATCATTAGCTTTACCAACATACCTTATTTGATCAGTTGTTGGATCTTCTAAGAGGTAAATATTTGTATATTTCATTACAAAATATACACAAATCACTATTTAAAAGCAATTACCCGCTATTGAGCTTACCACTTATTCCTATAACCATTCTGTTCCTACTATTTTATTTATTTTAGACTCAATAACCCTCTGTAATTCAGAGCTAATTCCATTAGCATAAAATCTGCTATAATTAAACTTCATCTTTATTTGAGAATATTGAAAGCCTTGTATTTTAATTAAGTCTTGGAAGATAGCATCTAGAAACTTAATAACATTGTCATTATCTACAACTAAGCCATAATGACCAGGCTCTAAATACTCATCATACTTATCATTAAATTCATCTACTGTCATTTTGTACAAATCTTTTAAGTTTTAAATGCCAATTATAATAGTCCTCAATATGTTGAGACTTATCACAATTCATTAGTCTTGTAATATATGTAATAATATCAAAATGCTTATCTATAACCATAAGCTTAGATCTTCTCATGTCATGCCAGTCACTATCTGTTCTTGAAAATAAGTAATCTTCAATCTTTACTGTTAATGAATCACACTCATGTACAATATCTGGCATGTTCGTTAAATTAACTCCAAGTACATTAGAAATAGCTTTATTGCCTTTCTTTTCTATAATTTTATAATTAGGTAGTAAATTCTTTAATGGAGTTGGAATGTCTCTACCATATGCTTCAAAATCATCATGGTGAAGAGCTATGAATTGTTGTAATGTGTCTCCTTGTTTATGTTCTACAAGTTTTCTAACAAGTAAAACATGTTGAAGGACAGACCACTCATCATCTAACATATTAGCAAATCGTTGCTCTTTTGAAAGATGATGAGTAATGTCCTCAAAGTTTATCATTTCAGAAGTAGGATTAGCAAAATCATACATAATCCCACTATTCATTTTTATTTTGCTCATAAAGTTCTGATATCCAAATTAAAATGTAAATTACTGCATATATTCCTACAACGAATAATATGGTTTGAATAATTAAATTAGTCATGTTTTCTCTACTTTTAATCTATTTCGTGTTTTTCCATAATCTCTGGTTTGAGTAATTGTTTTATTCTGATTACATATTCCACATATTCCTTGATAGAATGTTGCAATATGACCTTCAGGTATCTCAGCTCCTCTTTTTTCAGAGCAATCATTGCAAACAAGTATAGGATCTATTCCACACTTGTTACAATAAAAATCATCTATCAACTCTTCTGCTATAACTATATTGCATTTATGACAAAGAGTTGCTCCATCTCCATTATTGAATTTATGTATTGGTTCCATAGTTATTTCACTGTTTAATTTCTGATTTTTTAATCCAATGATCAACAGGTACATACAGTTTAAGTTCAGTACTAGATTTAAAGTGAAAGAACTTACCGTATCTTCTAGCATCAAATGTATGAATTTTATAAGAATCTTCAGACGTAATAAAATATATCCAATCTACATTACTGCAAATTCGCCAATTGATAGACCAAGCATCCGTTTTCCTAAACCTTTGATCTTCTTCCTCATACTTTATATAAAGAACTTCACTTTCTCTATTGACAATCTTACCAATATTTCTAACTCTATTTTCTGAGTTTAATTTAAGAAACACGTTTTCATTATCAAATGAGTACTCATTCCCGTATGAATCAGTTCCACATATCATTTTTTCTAAAAGATTATTCATTTTACTCTTTCATCTGTTTTATTTTCATTATTAAACATTTTACGATATTGAATGAATCCTTGAAAATTACCTGACCACCCATGAATATTCTTAGTAGTTGTTGCTGTGTATTCTACAACATGCCCTACTTCTGATTCATTATAAGCGTTTTCTACATCAAGTTGACCTCTAATATGAGAATCAATTTCTTCTGCATCCATAGCTCTGGCACAGTGTTCAAATGGACTCCAATGACCCATAGAAGCTAATCTATCATGTAAGTTTATGTCTTTTTGATAGTCATCTCCTCCTTCAAAGTTTTCATAACTTACTCTAGCACATCTAGCTGTAGCTATTTTAACCATCAATTCAGCAACAGTAGTATTTTCTCTAATGCCAAAATGAATAGACTTTTCTACCTCTTTACCAAATTCTTTTTCAGCTACTTTTTCAAGTCTGTCTATATCAAATTGATCGCCAAAAGGAATATGCCATTCTCCAGCTTTAAGTTGTTTAGGTTCAGAGTTGTTGTACTCTTCTAACATCTTAAATGCTAAATCTTGTATATGAATTTCAGCAGGTTCATCAGCTCTAAGAACAAAGAAATTTTCCCATTCAGTAGCAGTTACTATAACTGTATGCCACTTAAAAGGTTCTAAAAGACGATTAACAAACTGTTTCGTTACTCCTTTATCGTGTAACAAGGTAGCAGTGTCTGCCGCCTTTGTACGTGCTGCTAACCAATCAGCTTTAGCAAGAATAGAACCTGCTTCATCTAGGTATTCGTTTCCCTGCATCCCTTTATGGTCTTTCATCCATTTAATAGGAATAAAAGGATGTTCCTTTATATCTTTCAACATCTTCTCAAAAGGTACAGCTCTACTGGATGCACTATTTCTACTGAGCATTCTATGTGTATTAAACTCTGCAAGTACTATACGTGGAAATGTACAAACAAAAGATGTTATTCTTTGTCCATGTTCATTCTTACTATCTGCAATTATTGTAGCATCAATACCGTGATAGTTATGTTCTTCTAATGTTTTACTCATAATAACTCTTCCAATTTTTCAATTAATTTCATTGCTAATTCTTTGTTTTTAAATTGACTTCTTTCAACAGATAAGCTAATATCAATATCTGGATATTCTTTATCTTTAGGATACCACAATCTTATACCTCTTATTGGAACACTAGCTGTTTGTCCACCTGAGCCATATTTAGAATAGGATTCAATTCCTATTTGATCCTTATCTATTTGCATATTAGTTTTCTAATTTTATTCATCTTCTTCATATTTTATAAATGACTGTGCTATTTTAGTACCTCTTCCATATTGACAAATAGAAACGCCTCCTTGAGGAACATATCCTTTTTCTATCAACCTTTTAGACTTTTTTCTAAATTTATCTTCATAGTCAAGTATCATTCGATAAGATGTAATTTTATTCATATTGTCTCACTCTTATTCTTGCTTCATTTAACATTTGTTTGCTTACTGAATCAGGTGTTGACTGGCTATTTACAGTCTCATATTGATAAATAACTTCTATAATACCTGATTGTATGATGGCTCTACAACATCTAGGACATGGTAAATAATTGCAATATATTTTACAATCTACCAAAGATACTCCTATTTCCGCTGATGAAAGAATTGCATTCTCTTCAGCATGAGCTGTCCATTTATATTTTGTTGGTCTTTCATGTCTTTCTTCTACATCATCATCTATACCAATAGGAAATCCATTATAGCCAACAGATAAAATCTTATTTCTATCATTGACTATAACAGCTCCTACTTTTGTTGATCTATCTTTAGACCATTCAGCTATATGATTTACTAAACCTATAAACTTCTTATCCCACGTTTGAAAGTATTTCATCACCTTCTGGTAAAATTATTTGTAAAGTTGGTTCATCTGAAGATTCTTTAATAGATAATCCTTCAAGGTCTGTATGGATTAAGAATCGTATCATCTCATTACTTGGATCAATAAGATCTAATATTGACTGAGCTTTTTCTTCATCATTGTCTTTTATGGCAGATATAAACTCATCTATATACATTCTTTGTTCTTCAAGATGTTTATCTATATCAATATCCAAAGACAGAACTAATTGAACTTTTAGTTTCATAAATTTTCTTCTTTTGCTTGTTCATAATTATTTGACCAGTTGGCTTCTAAAACATCCAATTCTTTCATTGCTTTTTCTAAACGTTTAAGCTCATCTTTATTGCAAACTTTTCTAATGTGCTGATAAAGATTGATGTTTATACCTTTAAGAGTGCCCCCTGCTGTATTTCTTTTCTGTGCAAACTTTTGTGCTTTACTCATCGTAATATAATTCAGTTATAATTTTATTTACCCTTCTAATCCAATTGTTTCTGAATTCTTGTTCTTCAAACGTCTTTATTGAATGAGAAATAGTAGAATGATCTGTCTCACTATTCTTTCCAGCTTGTTTTTCTATTTTACCAAGCGTTTCATATGTAAGAGCATTAATGTTTTTTATAAGACTATATCTTATAATATGCTTAAGATGAACAAGAGGAGCTAATCTTCTATTTAATCCTTCTGAAGAATCAATACCTAATATTTCTCTAAAGCAAGATTTATAAACATGAACAATTTTATCTTCATCTACTGTATTGTCTAAATACCATTGTTCAAATGTATAACCTATTTCATTGGATCTTTTTCCTGCTAAGAATATTTCTTTTATTTCATGTTTGAGCATAATAATCTATTAGAAATACCCCCTCTATTATAAGAGGGGATTTTATTTACATTTCTTCTATGACTTCTTGAACCATTTTCTCAGGACCATCTATGTCAGAAAATGTTGGAACAGATGTAGTAAGGAATAGTTTACTAGCTATATAATCATTCAAATCTTCCCTTACAGCTACATCAGTATAATATCTGGATAGTTGTCTATCAAACTCTACATTGCTTGTATATAAACCTAACTTTCTTTCATTTATATAAAACATTACCTGATCTTTAGGTAAATGCCTTATTCTACTGTAATTATCTTTAAAGTAATTGACAGCTATGTAATAAATATATTTATCTATGTTATCATCAGTTAGATTATTTTTCAATATCTCAAATGTGGGAGATTCGGAAAACAGATAATCTTTAAATCTTGTAAACATTTGCTTTACAAAAGAAGACTTTATCATAAAGCAGTATAGAATACTATCATCTCTCATACAGAAAGAATTATTGAAATAAAATCCTTCGGCTTTACTTAAAAATGAATTACTATACCTTTTAGATGATGGTGCATTAAAATCATATCTGGAACTATTGCCAGATAAATAATATTCTAAAGGTCTATCTTTAGAAACAAAATTATTGTTACGTATCATCTCTTTATAATCATATAATCTATATGTCAATGAAAATAAAGGTATATAATCTGTTTTATCTGGATTAACTAATATGTTTTCTACATAGAATTTAGTTCCTAATTGTACTTCGTTATTAAATATATTACTCATATAATCTGATTCTTTTCAAACATGAATAATGGAGCTGTAAAAGATATCTCAAAAGGTAAATCAGTCATATCATCCATCTTTTTATTTGAACAATAATTTGTAAAACAAGTTACCATATAGGAAGCAATCATTGCTGATATGTGACTGGTAGATTTAAAACTACATGGTAGCTCATCTACTTCATCATCACTAAAGAGATACTTCTCATACTGTTCTTCTCTACCAGGAGTTACAGCATATACCCATAGTTGTTCAGCAGTTAACCTGCCATCTATGAATATTTCTCTATCATCCAGCTTTTTCCAGCTCTCAAACATATCTTTTCTAGCTTTCATAGAGTCAAAACAAGAAAAACAGATAGGAGTAACCCCTGATCCTTCCTCAAATTTTCCTCTACCTATAATTTCTGTATTAGGATTATATTTATTAGCCTGATCTTGACAAGCACCTGTCTTTGTTCTACCTATTTCATTAAAAGAAAAATGTTGACCTGTTAAATTATGAGCTTCTATTTCATCAAACTCATATACATATATTGTATTAACAAGTCTACCCATAAGAAGACATAACCAACTACCAATAGATCCTAGTCCACCAATAGTTATTCTTTGATCAGGATTATACCAAGGAGCTTCTTTTACTCTATCTCTAATTGAATCCAGTGACATACTCTTCCTCCATTCTTACATAATTATCTAATACATTTTTTAATACTCTGGCTCCAGCATATTGTTTTGTCAAAGCTGGTTTACTAATATCATTTTCACTGAGCATTTCCATAACTTCCTCTACAAACTCAATCTTTTGAGTAAGAGACATTTGATCATAATCAGATGTACCAACAGTGTGTTCTATACACTCATCAATATTATCTCTAAGATCACCTACAGACCCCTTGAAACTATGTTTCATAGGACTTAATGCTTGGTGTAAGTTTCCACTAAGAGATTTTGGATTGTTAGTAAGCATTTTTACACAAAAACGATTAGCTTGAGCTAAAGATGTAATTTGATCAGAAGCATCTTTATTTACTTTCTGATTTTTAGATTTATCATTTTTTGAAGAAGAAGCCTTTTTACTACCGTTATATGGTCGAACAAATCCACCATGTCTATAAGGTCCATATCCTCTGTGATAGCTATGACTTACCTTATTATTCTTTTCTTTAACAGCTTCATAGCGTTCTTCAAACTCTTCACTAACATCACTAACTACAACATCACAGTCGTAATAGCAAACAACTTCTTTTGTTTCTTCATCTTCTCTTTCTAATACAGTTTCATTATCAGAAATGTTATTAAACTTAAAAGATGTTTGTGATTTTGTACTAATTTCTGTAACAAAAGCAGTTCTAGCTTTGTAATCTTTACTAAAACCTACAATGAGAGATAGATATGGGCTATAATTTCTAGCATTATCCTCTAACTCACTATTATCTACACCACTGAAATATATATTCATGTTGTGATGTGTGTGAATAAGACCTATTCTATAATCTTCATCACTTTCAATGAGTTCTGGAAATTTATCATACATATCTATTGTATCTTCCTCTTCCATCTCAAAATCTGTTCCTCCAGCAGTACCTACATCCATAAGATATATTCCTACTGCCTGCATCACAAGAGTATCAGGTTCTGTTATATCACCTTCAACTATTTTATATATTAAATTACCACTCCATTCTTTTTTGCCAACTTCTTTATGAAGATAATCAATCTGATCTCTAAGTTGAGACGAGATTACTAATGTCGGCTCCCCTTTTAACCCTTGTAAGTCCAAGGAGTTCTTCTTCGATGTTTTCTGAGTACTCATAATTTATGATTTCACCTTTTTCGATTAATTCTTTATTTATATTGGATTGAACTTGCAATCTTATATCCTCAACGTCTGATTCTCTGGGAGATCTATAATAAACATTTTCTAAATGTTCATTTTCAGCATTAAACTCTGACATATCAAATACATCAGGGTTATGCTCACTTATCTCATATGTACATTTACGACCATTAAAATCAAATGAATAATATGTTCTAGGTCTGGTATTAGGTATTTTTAGTTCTTTTTTAAAGAAAAGATTGTCTGGAACTGAATATATACGATCTGTTTCTTCATTTCCATCAGATAAATAAGAAATATAATCTGTTATGTGATTATTATTAATATCAAATATAATCTGAGATGAGTTAACATCTACAGAATATTTAAGATTACCTGACTTAAGACCTGTTAATAAATTATCTTTTGTTATTCTAGGTCTCTCACTAGATCTTGCTATTTGTATAAGATCATGTCTCATGAATCTATATGGACCTCCTTCTCTAGATTCTTGACAAAGCAATGTTTCTAAATTTATATAAAAATTAAATGCAGAATCTAAAGTAGGATTATCAGTAAAAGCAGACATAGCTGCGTTTATTGGAGTATTAGATCCTCTACATATATCCATATAATCAAGAGGACTTCCCGTACTACTACAATGAGGATGGCATATTCTAACAGTTGACTTTAAAGCATCTCGTTTTGCATCTGTGAAAAGAATTCTACTTATATTGGATCTACCACTTAAACTAATAAGAGACAGTGGTCTTTCAAGTTTCATTTTAAATCCAAATTCATCCTTAACCCATATTGGATCATGCCATATTAAAATATTTATTCCTGTTTTGGGAGAATTATAAATCTTTTCTAACTCATACACTACGAGCTTTACTTTAGATATTCCATAAAAATCAACAGCTCCATTATATAAATACTTAAGCTTATCATTAAAATTATAATCTTCATATTTATTTAAAACTCTTTGTTTTATAACACTTACTGATGAACTGTCTGACGTTAATTCACAAGTACCTTTAAAGCAAAAAGCAGTTGTAGTACAACCATGATATGTAACTATTGCTATAGTTATACCTTCTATTTCACAATAATTAAACGAAAAAGATCCAAAAATAGAATTTCTTAATGCATCATATTCATACTTCTTTATAAAAAATGCATCCCAAACATCCTCATCAATAAAATCAGGACGTTCTTCTATAAATTCTTCTATTTGCATATAAGAAGTAGCACTAGCAGGTAAATCATCAAAGTCACTAAATATATCAAAGAATTTATCAACTATAACTGGATAATCATTCTTATAAAAATCAAATTGATTCTTCATATATACTCTTTTATTATTAAAAAAAGGGATACCATCAGTAAAGACAGTATCCCTTTTGATTTCTATTTATCTAGGTTTAAACCATAGAAGCAATTGATCTCGCTGCTTCCATTTCTTCTTCAGTAGGCTCATCATCAGAAGTATCGACTACTTCTTCTGTAGAAACTTCACGTTCCATAAGAGCATCTACTTTTGCATTTACTTCTTCAAGTAGAGCAAGAATAACTTCATTAACTGCTTCATTAACTGCTTCAGAACCAGAAGGACGTTGACTGTCACTTCTACGCAGATCAGCAATAAGCTGATTTCTGTTCTTTCCATTATTATTCATTCCTCGATTTGCTACTTCTCTTCGAAGATCTTGGAAAGTCCATTCATTGCGATCATCATAGTTAGATGCACCAGCTTTAGACTTCTTGGTAACAAAGAACAGAGTAAAGTCATAGTCTTTGTCATCATCAGTAAGCTTGCCATCAGGAAGAGATGCTGTATCAGCTTCAAGAGTTGTTTGATTTTCTCGAACTACAGCCTTTACATCTCCTCTGTACATGTCACTAACTTCAGGATTACTCTTCAATTCTCCCCAAGCATCAACATCAGTTTCAATAGTTTTAGCTTTACCAAGATTTGAATTTACTAGTCGGATTTTTCTTGTTGTACTCATATTGTTGTTTTCCAATTAATTGGTTGTAAATTGTGTTTTTCTAGAAATGTATTGCATTTTGCAAAGTGATCACATCCTTTAAATCCACGATAACTAGATAATGGACTAGGATGAGATGTTTTTAAAATACAATGGTGGGAATCATCTATAAGACTTGCATAAGATTTAGCATGTGATCCCCATAGCATAAATACAATAGGTTGTACGTTTCCATTTAATATATCTACTGTCTTCTTCGTGAACTTATCCCACCCAATCTTTGAATGAGATCCTGGTTCTCCTTTTCTAACAGTAAGTATGGTATTTAAAAGCATAACTCCTTGTTTAGCCCAAGGACTTAAGTCTCCACTCCATTCAAGGTTGAGTATATCTAAACTTCTTTCAACCTCATCAAATATATTTTCAAGAGATGGTGGAAAATAACCTATTTCATCATTTACACTAAATGCTAAACCATTTGCTTCTCCTCGTTTATAATAAGGATCTTGTCCAAGTATGACTACTTTTGTTTTGTCATAAGGACTTAAGCGATATGCTCTAAAAACATCTTTAGATTCTGGATAAATTTCATATAGATTCCTTTCTCTTTTTAATATGTTTGGAATCTTCCTAAAGTATGTCTTTTTAATTTCATCTTGAAGCATTTCTGCCCAAGACTCTCCAAGTTTATCTTTGAGCAATAAGTGAGCCATTATCAGCTAATTTTGAGTAAGGATTAATCTCTATTCCATCGTTTACATAAAACTCATATGGTAAATCCCACTTATCGTTTTGTTTATGCCAAATGTATTCTTTAGCTAATTCTCTATATCCTTTATAAAATCTACCATTTGGTTTAAATCCACCATGTTCTCCACGAGCTATAGTGTTTTTTGAAATTTTAAATGGATAGACTTCATTATCGAAAGAACTATAGACAATATTATAGAATATTACTTCTCTTGGAGTAGATTTTGCTGCTACGTTACTATATATAGCAGCTTGGAGATCATATCTCCAACGTAAATATTCATATTCAAACATTCTTAAAGGTGAAGACGTATATTTTAAATCCCCTACAATAACTTTACTGTCTTCTTCTTTATATATATCAAGAAGACTTTTAAATTCAACTTCAGGATGATCATCACTTACATGTAGATCAGCTGTCATTGGTTTTTGAAATTCAGCATCCTCGAAAAATCTTTTTGTAAGAGGACTTTCAACTAGCATAGAAGAAGCTTTCTTCATGTCTGCATAAAGCTCGAAACTAATAATTTTTCTATCGCCAGCAGATTTAAGTTGATCTATATATCGAATTCCACCTTCTAATACTTTTCTAATTATAGTGTCTTCTTTCCAAGATTGACCATAATTAATTTGTTTTGCTACATCTAAAAAAGATTCATCAGATAAATCTCCAGACCTATCTATAATTTCTTTGATAGTATCAGATGGCATATCAGATTCATCAAGATCTGACACATAATATTTTTCAGCAAATGCATCTTCACCATCAAAACAGAGTATATCTAACATATCTCCATTACGTAATCCATCACTAAAATCTTTTTCTTTGTGTACATCTAATGGACTTTTACTAAGAGCAGACAATGTGCTATAATTAATAGCGTCATACTCTCTATAAGTTTCTCGTGTAATCATCTAAGATCCTCTTCTCTAATTTTTCCATTTTGTTGATACCATTGGTTTCTCCATCCTTTTCTGTCGTACCATGTCATACATAGTATTTTAACTCCCCTATTACAAAACTTTTTTGCAAATTTTATATAAGCTTCTTGAGTAGGTGGAGTATTTGTTTTAAGTTGTATTAAAATTATATGCTTTCCGTTCAATGCTACTATATCAAAACCATCGAATAATCTTTTATCATCACAACAATCTTCTTCATCAGACTTTCTCTGTTCAGTCCAACAATTTATACAAACTCCGCTAAAAAGGTCTTTAGATGTATTAAATCTACCTCCAAGCTCAACTCTATCTACAAGATATCCTTTATCTCTCCAATATTGTTCAGCTCTTCGTCTTGTTCTACCTCCTTTAGCTTTTGTACTCATTTAAATAAAAATTCAAATAAGAACATGAAAACTATATATTCTCCAAAAGTTATTCCTGGAGTTATAATAAATAAAAATAAATAGAATGGTTCAGATAGTAATATCATAAACAGCACTGGAGAAAAAAATGTAATGAACATAATCACTAGTGCAATAACTACAAATATCCATTCGCTAATCTGTTTCATAAACTTAATATTTCATTTGTTAAAATTCTTGCTTTGTCAATACCATATTCTTTAATATAGTCTGAAAAATCTTTAGCTTTATTATCTCGAATAAAGTAATAAGGAATATCATATTCATCATATATAGATGTAGCTCGTCTAATACCAGCTTCATCATAATCAAATAATGTTATAATTTTATCAAAACGATTTTCGAGTTCATTAATGATGTAATCATATGGCATTTGAGATTCAGCCTGCATTGCTACAGCGGGAATGTCAAATAGATCCAGACACATTACATCTTTTAATGCTTTTGTTATAATAAGTACATCAGATTCATCAGGTAGTTGAACCCACCCATTGATTCTGTTTGTATTTGTCATAAACCTTCTCTTATCGTCTCTATAAAAATATATCTTCCATTTTTGATTACCTTCTTCATCTTTTCCAAAGTAATAAGCAATAGCTGGGTTATCCTCATGTTGTCTGTACATAAGTCTTCCATTAAGCCACACATATTTTGGTGAGAATACATTGAACTTGTTAGCTATAGATGAATTGAGATAATATGATTTTAGATATGCTATATTTTCCTTTGTAAAAGGTTGAACTTTTACTTTTATTTTTGATTTAGATTTATCAAAAGAATTATTGAATGTAACTTTTCTCTTAGGTTTACCAGATTTAATGTAATCCTTAAGATTAAAGTCATCTGCAATTTTCTTTTGAGCATCATTATAAGACAGATTATATATCTCCATAACAACTCCAAAACAATCTAATGGTTTTTCTCTTGCCCAATCTCTAAACAAAAGCTTACCATTAATCCATTTAAATGTACATGTAGGATTTTCATCTTTACGTAAAGGACTACAAAACATACCTTGTACATTAGGATCTACTTCAAGATATTTATGCATAATCTCTTCTTGAGAGATATAGCTAAGAATTGATTCTTCATTAATAATTGGATTAGGAGAAAATATATCCATAAAGTAAAAATAAAAAAAAGAACCCACTCCTTTTAAAGAGCAGGTTCTATAATTAATTAATTAAAATCCAGCTTCATCTACATCTGTAAGACTAGCTGCATTACTATCACTTGGATCACTTGTAGGTTTAGATGCTACTGCCTGCAAATATTCCGCATTCTGCTTCTTCTCATTTGGAGAGAGAGTCAAAGGCTTTCCATCTGGAGTAGTAATAAAACTATTATACCCAGGGAATTTTACTCTAACTTTGTCTTTCCAAACATTACCAAGAACCTTAATAACAAGGTCTTTTGTTTGATAACCATGTTGTTCCATCAGTTGAATAATTGCTTTACAATAATCTACCCAATTGGTAGCTTGTACAGCTTCAACTTTTTCTTCAGGAACAATACGAGAAGCAATATATGCAATTCTATCTACCTTCTTTTGAGTAGAATCTTCAGGATCAGCATCACTTGGTGCCCATTCAACATGTTCATGTTCAACACCATTAGCATTATTTCCTTCAATATCTTCTCCTTCAAGAATGAATTTGAATTTAATACAATTATCTACATCTCCTACTTTTTCAAGAGAGACATTAGATAGTTTTGCTGGACCAAGATAAGGAACGGCTAAATAATTCATTCCTGTATCTTTCATACCGTCTTTACTTGCTTGAAATGTACTCATTAAACGTGTACCTCCTCAGATTCAATTGTTTCTTCTTCGTTTTCTACTGCTACTTCTTCATTAATACTCTCTACGCTGGTAACTTTATAAAAGACTTTACCATCTTTTTCACCAACTTTCTCCATATTAAGATCTCCTTTAAGATCCATCTTTTCCATAAGCTCACTCATGGTAGAAGATGTAAAATATGTTGCTTTATCATACCCTGTTCTTCCTTTATAAGAAACAGATTCATCATTAGGCTGGACAGAGATATATACATTTCCATTACCTACATGAGCCATAAAGCCATTATCGTTCAGCTCAAGCTCTGCATAAATAGCATCACTTACAGTGAACTTTTGGTTTTCAACATCGTGATGAAGGTCAGATAATTGCCCACCACCTCTTCGAGAGTTAGTTCCTATTGTTGTCAAATTATTTAATTCGTCCATGTTATTTTTTAATCTTTGTTTTATTATTTTTCGTATTCTTCAATTTTATCAAATACATATCCCATATCATTAGGGATTAATTTATCCTCAAACATACCTTTTGGAGTTTTACATGTATTTCTACCATCTGTAACTGTTTGAAAATAAAATCGTGGTTCTTGACTATCCAGATCCATTTCTACCTTTGTATATAAGATCATTGTGAATAGTCCTTCAAGAGTGATGGTATTGTCGATCATTTTTCCGACAGTTTTTATCTTTTTCTTAATTTTACCATCATCGTTTACATCTTCAGAGTGAAATGTAATTATTACATCTATATCTCTTTGTAAGTTTCTTGCTTTATTAACTACTGACCAAATATTTTTTGCAATATCAGTAAATTTATCCCAACCAGTTTCATCAGCACGATTCATATATTCAGTGCTCATAATATATTGGGCATCGTCAATTATTATTTTATTGATGTCTTCTCTATTTTTATCAATATGTTCAAGTAACATCTTAATAACTGAAGATTTTTCAGTCATATAATGATTTCCACCATTATCTTCAGGACTTCCTTTTTCTTTACTAAATGTAGTATATTTAGATTTCCATCCTTTGAATGGAAGATCTTTACGACTACAATTTATAATAAAGGTCTCGTTTGGATCTAATGATTCAAGAGAAGTACTCTTCCCTGAGCCACTTTCACCAACAATTCCTATAATTCTAGACATTAAATATCTCCTCGTAATTTATTTCATCTGGTTTACCGAGTTGTTGAAAATATCCACATTCACCAACAAATTTAAAGCCAGCAATAAGGTTATCTACACCATATGAATTTTTCATAAGACTAATGCTACGAAATCTTGAAAATCCATTCTGTTTAGTTTTGGTGATATCGTAATTCTTGTATTTTTTTAATCCGTGTTTATAAGGATTAAATAATCCAAGAACAATATCAGCATCTTCATATGTATTACCTGTGCCTTTAAAATCTTGTTGTTCAGGGGATAAGTCGGTATTGATTCTACGTTGTATATTAGCATTATTACGATTAAACTGAGATATGACAACAATAGACATTCCAAAGAAATCTCGCATATGTGCCAAATATTCACTGGCTTTGTCCATCGTTTGCTTCTCAGTATAACCTCTTTCTGGGGTTACTTTACCTATATGATCAAGAATAACCTGCATAATGAGTTTATCATCATCTGGTACATATTCTCTATCATATGGATTCTTCAATTCAACAGGGCATTCACCTCTGTTAATATAAATCTTTCTGTTTTTGGAATCTTTTTGACTCCAAGATTGCTCTGTAGTTTTATAATATTTTCCTTTTTCATCTCTTCCATATATAGTTCCATTTTGGAGAGCAATTCTATAAAGCATCTTATACACACCAGTTGGATTATTTGTCCCATCTATAACTTGGACTTCTTCAAATAATTTTTCGAAATATTCTTGATGTGCTTCTACTACAGAAAGTAATTTATCACTCATTGGATTGTTTGAAGTTCCCCAACTTAACAAATCAGGAACACTTCTCAAAATACTATTTTCAGTATATAATCTATGTGTAACCCACTTTGATTTCTTATATACTTGACTTCGCTCCATTGAAAAATATATTGTTTTCAACTTCACTTTATCAGGGTATTTATTTGCCCAATAATGAGCATCCATTACATAGGTTTGATCAACGAATGCAGTTTTACCTGTTCCTGGATCTCCTCCTATCAAATGGTATAATCTTTTAGAAATACCCATATGATTTCTCAATGAGGGATATCTCACAGGAATCCAAAGGTTGTCACCTTCCATTCCTTTCTTTATTTCTTTAAGAATACCTTGAAAAGATCCTTCTTGCTTCATATTACCTCATGGTTATCCATTTGACCTTCTGTTTCCTGAAGTTCAAAGAGAGACTCCCAATATTTGGAAGATACAAATTTATCTAATCCTAAATTTATAAGATCGTTTTCTTTTGCCCATTCAACAACTTCTAAAACTCTATTATGCATTTTATAAGTTTTCACAAACCTATTATACATAGAAGCTGTTCGATCATGATCTCCAACAACTCTTAAATTAATCTGTGGTTTAGAAGGATGATGGAAATTTTCAACCCATGTCGGATATATCTCATAAAGTTGATCAAATTTAAATTTATCTCCTAAGTATTCTTTTTCGAACTTATCTGATATTTCCAGCATGTCAGGCACAAGCTTTTTACCAGACTTCTTAATTAGTCCTTTATCTACTAAATCTTCAAGATCATTTTTTTGGAATGGTTTAACATTCTTATGATACTTGTACAATTGAGATAAAGGTCTGCTAATTTTAGAAGACCCTGGTATTCGCCCATGCCTTTTATCATTATACAAAAGCAGTAAATAAATGAACTGCTCTGCATTAATGCCATACTTGGAAAGAAAATCTACTACGTCATTTATTCCATAAATGTTTGTCATATTTGAATTTGCTCTACACTGAAAATGTTTTTTATATTTTCAGAATTAGTTTGTCTATCATTTAACCATTTTTCATCTTGAGTATCAAGAATATATAGTTGTATGATTATTGCTCGTTTACCTTCTTTAGCTCTTATAACTCGACCAGTACGCTGTATATTCTGCCTCTGCTGAGACGTAGCTGATAAAACAATACCCATGTTAATGGAGTCATCGTCATAGCCTACATCTAAAGCCTGAGCAGAACACAGTGCTGTAATGTCTCCGTTCTTAAAAGCTGTAAGAATTCTTTCTCTTAGTCTCTTTGTTCCATATCGTTTTACATCATTATGCTTTTCTTTTATTTGATCCCATGAATATACTCCTCCGTCTTCATATAGTTTATATTTACCTTTTCCACACTTTTCACCAACTTGATTTCCATCAACAAAAAGTCTGGTATTTATATTACTATGATAACTGTCTGCTCTGTCAATTCTAGCAGCTAATTTATCAGCTGGCTCTGTTGTTTGAGAAAAAGTTATGATCTTATAATCACTAAACTTATTAATGATCTGCTCTGCCACATCCAATTTACTTGGAGCACCATAAAGAAATTGCTTTCGCTCTCTTATTGCAGTCATTGTTTTTCTCGCCATACCAATAATAGCACCAGTATCCCAATTTATAGAAGAAGCAAATCTCTCTGCTCCACTTTGAGATAAACAGGCTTTTACAAGATCAAAATTATTGTTAAATAAGCCGAAATACTTATAAAACTTTCCATTCAACCTAGCATATTTGATAGTATCTTCTTGAGATAAAGGAATTCCTAAATTATATTGTATGTATTCAGAAACAAATCCTTGCTCTAGTGCTACATCTACAGGAATAGAATCTATTACAGGACAGTTTGCATTTACTACATCTCGCATAACACTAGATCCAGTAATGGTTGCAGTAAGTCCTAATATTCTCTCGCAATCTGTATTCTCAAATATTTTGGGAAATACATTTGCGTCTTTTCCTACATACATATGTAGTTCATCCAGTACCAGCATGTCACATTCATTATTGCTTTTAGCAAGCATATGAATAGTATCAACTTTTGCGTTTGGTATATTGTGATTTTTAATCTCTTCTCTCCACATGTCCCTCAAAGGATCTCGTGGAACCACAATAATAAATGAAGCATCTGGTTTTATCTCTAATACTTTCTTCATACAAAGAATAGCACCATAGGTCTTACCTACTCCAGTTACCCATTCAAAAGTTCCTCTACAGTTATTATCGAACCATCTATCTCTTCCTATTAGTTGTCTATCTAACTTGTTCTTATCTATCTTCATCTGTATTGGATTGATTTGAATTATTTGAAAACAGTCGTCTACCTATTTCTCTTAATCTATCTAGTGTTAAACCTTGTGCCTCTTCATGTTCTTCTTCACTACTATTATATTCTCTAATTTGATCAAGGAGTCCTCTTCCTTGATCTGATACATCTAATTGGACAGTTGGATTATTCCATCCATTAATGTTATGTATAATTCTAGTAAAAGCATCTAATTCATCAGGAGTAGGAGATTCATCTGTATTTGAACTACTACTAATAGTAGAAGGATAATCAACTAAACCTATTCCAAAATTAGCTCTTGGTAAAGATGTTCTTCTACGAGAAAGGTCTCTCATCATTTCATCATGTTGTTGTTGAGCCTCTCTTCTCTGATAATCTGATCTGTGTTGTTGCCAAGTTCTACTAAAATCATGATTAAGAGGTGGAATAATATTTCCACCATGAAACATTAATCCTTCAGTTGATCTGATTTCAGTATTTCTTTGACTGTCAATATTTAAACTGTTTTCATTTGGATCTATATCCAAATCAACACCTCTCATACTAGATAAAGCAAGTCTTATTTCTTCATCAGATGGTCTAGGATTACTATCTAAGAAACCAATTTTTATTTGATCACCTAAGAATACAAAATCATCTATTTCATATGCGATTTCCTGATATTCAATATTATAAGGATTAAATTGTTGATCATCATACATTTCAACAGATCCATCTTTAAAAATAATAGCTGTTTCTTCAACACTATCATCAAATGTAGGATCAAATCTTTTTTCTCTAAATACTACAAATCTTGGAAAGCTTGGATCAACTTCAACAATTTCATTTTGTTTTGGTCCATTAATAATGTGAACATTCATAAGAAAAGATCTTTTTGCTTGTTATTAAATAATCCTAAAACCTTATTAGCTTCTTGAATATAATAACTATATTTAATAGGATAATTCTTAGGATCTTTATCTTCAACATCATTAAGTATATGAACTCCATGTCCACTTACCATAGATATTTCAGATTTATCACTTTTCTTATATAATCTACCACCTTTCTTTCCAACAAAATATCTATTTGTTTTTTGTTGTTGTTCACTAACTAAATCTCCCATTTCTATATAGTCAAAGAAAATATCAAATTTACTTGATGCTTTCTGTGCCATACAAAAATCAAGAATATCATCGTGTTCAAAGATTGTATATTCTACAGATTCTCCTTCTACAAAGTATTTATATATAGAGTAAGGAATAATAGGCTTGTCAAAAGCTTTTGTTACATCTTTATATCTATTTATATCAAAGAATCCTTTGTACTTTATATCTTCATCTCCAGATGGAACCCATAAGTAATTATTGACATCTCGTATTACACATTTATCATAGTCATCATATTCTAGTTCAAAACCAGTATATTCTTGCCATTTTTCACAAATTTCATAATACTTGTCAAGTTTATCATTAGGAACTTTTGCAGTAATACCATCTGTATTTGCATAAAATACATGAATATCAGCTCTTTCAAGCCATTCTATAAGCATTAAAAGAAACAGTTGTCCATTAAGAGTTACCTTGTACATAGCTTCTATGTCATATAAGAAATGATATTCATTCCCCATCTTACCGTAACGTATTACTCTCATATTTCTATAAGTACGGACTATATCATCACCTCATAGAGGTGCTGGACGCTTTTTCACTATTTTAATAGCTACTTCCTGTTATTAAGTGAACTTTATCACTCAGGTAGTCTCTGAACCTTCTATAGATGTATCTATAGCTTGGCTGCTGATTGGCATATCATTTCTGACTTAGCTTTCCAGCAATTCATCCAGTTTTTCAATAAGAATCTCTTCTTAAAGCGACTTATATTTAAAAATTAAACCTTTATAACTTTCTTTAAATCCTCCACAAACAGCTCTTATTGACTGCTCATGTAAACTATAAGGATCATATCCATTTCTTCCATTTTTATTTCTTATTTTCATTTCATTTTTATATGGATTAGGATCTAGTTCACATAAATCAGGTACTGACCTATGCTCACCTAATAGTTCTTCTTCAAGATTATATACTAAAACATTATTAGTCTGTTCTCTAAAAGCTTCTGATCGTTTTGATTTACCTTCTTCGGTAATTACACGATTTTTAGCTGATTCAGATAGTTTTTCACAATGTTCTTTAGACATTTTCTTACCTTTATTCCAAGGAGTATGTCCCTTTTTAAAATATTTAGGAACAGTTGCAAACCTTGAAAGATTATACAAAATGTCCCAATTTTCATTATCTAAATAGTGTTGCTCCCTTTCCCAAGGGTTTTCACATACTTCTAAAACAACGAATTCAAAAGAACTAGGATCTATATTATAAGCTCTTTGAAAATATTCATTAGGGTGTCTGTTTTCTATTAAATCTTGTAGATGATATTCTAACCTCTGTTTAAAACCAGATTGAGTACCACCTATATATTTTTTGTCGTTATAACGGTTTATAATGGCGTAAACGCCAGAATCATTAGCTAAATTTTTAGGATATTTCATCCTTTAATATAACTAAAGATTTCGTTAAATACTTAATTAATCGAATTAATAACAATTTTTAGTCCATCAGAAGCAACTTTATCACCTTCTTTTTTAGCTTTGACTCTTGTGTCTACATAGCTTCTCAGTAAAGAAAGGAAACAATCATGAAGATGTTCGGGTTTTATATCATAATTCAACATGATATACGGATAATAACTTGTTACATCTGCATCTTTGATTTGTACACCATCTTTACTGGTCTCAATAGAAGGAGGCATATTACTATGAATTCCTCCTTTAAGAATATCATATCTCGTAGATCCTACCAGAACACTATATTCTATTTTCGTAGATTTATCAGCTTTTTCTTCTTTTAGATTAAATAAAAATGATTTTAGATTATCGGAATGAAAATAAACTTTATCATGAATACAGTCTTTAAAATGAACAATATCTCTATGAGTATTTGTCCTTTTAAATGCTCTTCTTGATAAACCACTAAATTCTTCATAGTCATTTTCAAGAATTCTATTGGCAATTCCTGAATCTGGATAATCCATTAAGTTTTGACCATATTTTTTAGTCAAATCTTGTCTCAATTTTATTTCATCTCGAAGATCATGATAAAGCTTATATGTTATTTCAACATCATTGTGATTATAAGATAAAATATCTTCTACCTCATTATCTTGTACAACATGATCAAATTCAAAAGGTAAATCCTGTATCTTATCATGTTTTAGGTTAACACCAACAAGCTTTAAAGACTTGTTGATATTACCTACTCTCATGAGATCAAAACTATTAAATAAGTTCTTTGTGTAATATGTTTTGTCAGATTCAATAATTTCTTTTGAACATTCAAATATTTCAGATGTGATTTGCTTAGATGATATATGCTTATAACGCTGTTCATCATTAAGAATAAATTCCATAATGACATCATCATATCCTGTTGAATTAAATCCAACAAACCAATATCCTTTCTGGTTAAATAAATCACAAATATCATCTATGTCATTGTGGTCTTTATAAATATAATATTCCAGTTTTTCCTCTCCTTTAATATCCCACAATACAATACTAAAGAAGTTTGGAAAAATTTCTACGTCATATACATATACCATAATTTATTTTATTTTATAATTAAAACATATATTTATTATTTTCTGTTAATTCTATAAAATCAACAGATTCAGAATAATAACCGTTAGATTCTCCATACCATCTAATTGTTACATCATCTCCTTTTTCACTAGTTATGTGATAAAATGTCCAAGTAAAACTATCTTGATATTTAGGAACTTCTATATCATCTGGATTTTCTTGAATATTAGTAGTTTCTTCAGCTATTAATATTTTCTTACCAATAAGATCATCCAAATCACCAACAATATCATCTACTGATACTCTTTCACAACAATTTTGTCGATGGTACATTTTATATTTTGTACCATCTTGGCAAACAAAAATAATTTCTTCAACTCTGTCGCCATTTATAGCTTTAATCTTTTTACCAACTAATTCATTAAATTGACAATGCATAATTCATTTTTCTACAATTAAAAGTTTATCTTCAGGTTCATACCAGTCACAATCCCCAACAACTGTTATAAATCTAACACCATCTGTTTCTCTATGTAGAGGAAGATATCCATGTACTTTAAGAACATATCTGCAATCTCTATTATATGCTCTTTCCCATTTACTTTCTACAATTATAAACTGATCAGATTGATTTTCAATTTCTACAGGAACTTCCTTAACCTCTGGCGTTAAACTATATGATACTATAAGAAAAGACAATGAGCCAAGTAGTATAAATGTATTTAGTAGTATAAATTTTATCTTTTTTATATTCATAATTTATTTATATTAATTATAATTATTAAATTAATACCCACCTTCACTGCATATATCAACAGCGAAGAATGAGTAAAAATTTTGAAATTGTTCGAGGTCATATACTACAATCATGAATTAATAAGCTCTTTAAGTTGCTTACGTAATTCACGAACAGTAATTGTACCATCTGTTGCTACTGGACCAAGAGTAGATATTATTCTTTCTAACTCATTATAAGTGTATACATGATCACTACAACCGAATTTAAATGTATGATCATCTGCATGTTGAGCACCTTCTTCTGTTACTCTATGACCAAATATTTCTTTTGATTCATCTATTATCTCAGCCCATTCTCCTTCTTTATATACGCAAAGACCATGATAGAATAAAAGATCTCCATCTTTTTCGTACTTAGGTTCTCTTTTAGGTAAAGCTGTACTTTTTCCGTAATAAAAAGATTTAATGGTAGTATTTTCATCATATCCTCTACGTTTAGCTTCTTTAATTAGAACATTTTTTATTTCTTTATCAGTTGCTTTACGAGCTTCTTTCTTAATAAAAGAATCAGTATAGCCCCAACCAGTACCAGTTGAATAGCAATATGTTTCTGGATATTTACTTATCCAAGTTTGATTTGATCTACCAGCACAATTATCTACAGCAAACCAATCACCTTCTTTAATTTTTTGTTCTTCAGTAGTGATTAATTCAATAGCTTCTTCTAAAGATACTTTTGGAAACTCAGGATCATCATTATAATTATATGAGCAAAGAAAGTCCTTATTTCTACAAAAATATAAATATCTTTGATCTAAATATGATACTTGTTTGTTGTTACCTCCACACCACTTCCAACCATTCTCAAATGCTAATTCTTGCAGTATTTTGGAAGTTGTAGGATTTACTTTTATTGAAAATTGTTTCATTTGTTTAATCTTTTGAGCCTATTAAAATTGATTTGTTTGATATTACACCCTTCCCAAAAGAGGGAAAGATGTAAAATCTACGTTTCGTTTTAAACAATCCTGTATATTGCTCAGGTTCATCTAATTCTGGATGATGATATGAAAATCTAAATGATCCATTAGGTCTAACCTTGGAAATAATCTCTTCAGTTTCACCATCATGTGTTAAATGAAGTTTTATTTCATCAGTTTCGTCATTATACCATGCTTTTACATCAATCATCTTCTTCAACTTCAAAAGTTCCATTTTTGATCATTCTTCTTAAAGCTCCAACGTCTTCTATGTTATCTGGAACTTTAATACCATGATCTTCAAGAATAGATTCTTCAAGCACTTCTATATAGTTCTGGAAAAGATCTGTCTTTTCCTTATATACATTTTTCTTTTCTATATATTTTTCTTGCTTTTCTTTAAGAATCCGTTCTTCTTCTTTAAACTTTTCAATCTGAGCGTCTATTTCCTCAAGCCTACGTTCTAATTTATTATAAACACTTTTACTTTTCTTTTTAAAGTGTTCATATTTGCCGTAGTTTCTATTTGAGAGCTTTATGCTATGTAGTAGAGCTGCCAACTTATAATCAAGGTCCATTTCAGGAAGAGTACTTTCTTTTTCCCCAGTTCTCCATACGAAATTTTCCTTGGTAATAGTATTAGATTCGGACATATGTAGTTTATTTTTAGTATTTATCTATCTATAGTTTGAGCTGTAGTATGACCAGAGCTGATCATTTCTTCTATTTGTTCAGGAGTTGGATAATCATCATTCATAAGGTATATATAACTTAAAAATTCTCATTCCATGTTCATCTTCAAATTCATCAATAGAGATTAAATGAAGTAGATCATATAACTTATCCTCATCAGGTTTATCATCTGATAATTCTTCAACTATATGATTTCTAGTCAGTATTCCTCCAAGTTGTTTTAATTCTTTTCCTTCGAGAAGAGCATTTAATCTATATGTTGCAATTTGACGACCTTTTTTATAAGAAAAGTTATCTCCTTCACTACAATAACTTGCTCCAACATACATGGTATCTCCATCTATTACAGCTGCTAAAGTAGCATAAGGTACATTATTGTCATCTCTTAGATGACGGTAAAGTATATCATTTTCTGACATGTTCACCCTTTATTTTTTGGATTGATATTTTAGTTTCTATCCCATAAAAGGATAGTGTTGATATGCATACACTCCACTAAGTAAAGCCATTAAATACCAAAATATTTTAATAAGAGCTTCTTGAATATTCCACTTGATACCTAACCACCAAAATGAAATACATGATACAACAAAGTATATAAATAATATCATAAGATTAAAATAATCCTGCTAATTTTTCAATTAAATATAATCGTGGAGCTACAGTTATTTTTATAACATTTATTAGATTTACTATAAAAACAGCTAAAGATGGAATAGAAAATAATACAAACACTAATAACACACCCCAATCATCTCCATCATCAGGATCAAATCCTTCTGTTTTAAAAATTCTATAACCTATATAAACCAATATACAAGTAAATAAAAAACCAACAATAGACCATATCGAATGAAATATTGTATAATAAATTAATACTTCCTGTATAAGTATAGGAGCTTGTTCTCCCGCAAAATCAACTCCTGATTCTAAGGCTTCTACAATTTTATCTGAATATTCTATTAATTTATCTTCCATAATTTATATGTCGTATTTAAGTGGTAAATTACATTCTTTTCTAGTTTCATCTATTAACTGTTTAGCTTTAGCAGTATCTACATAAACAAGAGTTTCCATTCCTAAAAAAGAATTAAATTTAAAAAATATTTCATCTTTTATTTCATATAGAATTTCTCTTTTTTCGCCATTAATAACAATGTATGTATTTATTACTTCCATGAAATTATTGTATTTTAAGATATTCTTTCCAAAATTCTGGGCATATATCAATTGCTTTTTGAGCTGTTTCTTTATCTTTAAACATAATAGCTCCACTTAAAATATTTCCACGACCAATGGTTAATTCATCATCTTTCTGTAAGCTAATATATCTATAAAGAGAGTCTTTAGATGAATATGTCCATCCATCATTAACTGCTTCTGCAACAGTTAAAAGTTTAACATACAATTGAACTTTACGTACTAATTCTTTTCTTGGAAGAAAAGGTCTTTTTTCTTTACTAATTGTAGAAGCTCCTCCAATAATATTACCAGATGAGGAAAGGTAATAAAATTTATTACAATTAACTTTATTAAAACAATCTTTAAATGTTCGTAATTCTTCTTCCTGTGATTTAGCTATTTCTCTAGCTGTTTCATCACTAAGAGGAATTTTTTTACCATTTAATGATATATAATTTTTCATTTTATAATTTCTTTTTAAAATTAATGTTCTTTTTGGAAACCAATAGGCTTTTCTACCTTCAAAGATTTTAACAAGAGTAGTATTTTTATCATCAGTAATTACTTCTCCTGAATAACCTTTAAGTATATTAGATCCATCAAGTGTTTTAAAATATTCTGTTATATATACAATATTTCCTTTTTCATATTTCATATAAATTGAGTTATAATTAAAATTAAATAAGGTAAGCTAAAAATAAAATAGTGGAGGTGCTGGCATCGAAGCCAGGTCCACGAAACACTATTATAAAGAATGTTTATATGACAATCAATAGTTATTACTTTTTTATTTAAGAGTTAGTAATAAAACTCTATCTAAACGTAAAACCTACTTCAATTAAGTAGTAAATTCAACTATTCTGTTTCTAGGTTAGTTGAAAACCCAAGAAATCCTAGGCTGCGGCTTTAAGCTCAACAGTAGGATTCAATTGGTGAATTGTAGCTTCTCCATTTGCATTTTTTCTTGTCTGTTCCAAGATGTCATGTCATTTCTTTACACATCATGTTCATGTCGAATCCTTTCACCCCCATATAATTAGAAGAGTTGTATATAACTTCTTCCAACTGAACTATCATAAAAAACATATACATGTCCTTTACTAAAAAATAATTCCACATCAAAAACAAATAAAAATATAGCTATTATAGCTAAAATTCCTAATACATATAACATTACTTTTTCCTCATACTTTTACATGGACAATGTGGATATTGACAATTCTTTGGTTCTTTACATTTGTAATCGTTATTTTCAGACATAATTGTTTGTTTTCTTTTAAAATAAAAAAAGAGGACGAGAAAAACCACTACGTAAATCTCGCCCTCTATTCATGACATCTAACCACAACATCATGTAATTAACAACAACTAACTCATGTTAGTCTACGTTTGCCGATTTTAATAATTATTCTTTTTAGCCCATTCTGCACCAGCTTTAAAAGCATCTTCTATGCTTTGATAATCCTCATTAAATGGAGCTGAATATATTTTTACAGCTTTTTCCAATGATTGTTTAACGGGAAATAAAGTGATGTGGTCTTGTTGGTTTAAATGGATGTCATCTAATAGTTCTACATTAGGCATTCCTTTATGTCGATTGAATTCACATTTAACCAGCACCTTATCTCCATCTCTCATCTTTCCATCTACAATAGCTTGTAAATGTTTGTCAGAAAAATGTTCAGGAAGAGCTAAGACTTTCTTATATCTATCTCTGAATGCATTATAATGGCTTTGTTTTACTCTATCAGTACATTTATTTATAGACCTTCTTGAAATGTCGTAATAGCAATCTCCTATTTCTATCTCTTCTGCTTCAGAGATGATGATAGGTTTAGACTTAGGTGTTTTTGATTTTTGACCTAAAGTATTAGCTTCTATTTCAGATTCTTTATCTCTTAATAAAACTAACTTACCTTTATGTACTAAATGCTCACCCTGACTATCAGAGTATTTTTGTGTTGTCGATACCTTTGGTTGATACATTATCTTTCCTTGGTTTAATTGTTTATATTAATAATTGGAACCGAAATAGGATTCGAACCTATACTTACAGACCCTTTATTACAGGGCGACATACCATTTTCGCCTTTATCTGCCACTCGGTTCATAAAAAAGTTATATTTTAATATGCTTCCAAGATCTTCCACAATTAATTTCTTTTATTGTTGTTCTACCAACATTAAATATATCTGCTATTTCTTGTTGAATCATGTTTGTTTCTTCTAACAAGTGTTTAATGACTCTTACTTGTTTTTCATTTAATTTAGCAAGGTTTACGTTTTCTCCTACAATACTATCATACATTCCATTTTTTATAGCATGTCTAATATTTTGAGATTGTGTACACCATTCTAAATTTTCAATTCTGTTATCTGTCTTAATTCCATTTATATGGTTTATCTGAGGATAATTATTTGGATTTAGAATAAAATGCTTTGCTATTAATCTATGTAATAAAAAAGTACGACTCCCTTCATTATTAGATAATCCAATTTGGACGTAACCTTTATTATTAATAGAGCCTTTTAATTCTTCTCCATTTCTACCACACTTAAATGATAGTATTTTTCCACTTCTTGTTATTTTATAATCTGGATAATTGATTATTGTTTTCATATAGTATTATTAAATTTGTTATAATAGGTTGTTTATGATCTGTTTAAAACAGAATATATATCTTCCTAAGATAACAAATTTCCCCGCCCTTGCCAAAGGGAATGCTTTCTCAATTAGGTACGACCACTCGTTTAGGTGGTCTTCCATCCTTTACACTTAACATCATTCCACTAAACACGCTATTGGCTATAGCTATATAATTTAAATAT
>LKMJ01000618.1_pt1 | contig 28190 bp, 29 predicted proteins | sample 643391 | NCBI WGS metagenome assembly LKMJ01 (sample SAMN04112250, study PRJNA286221) | soda lake metagenome | biome: soda lake; feature: Kulunda Steppe; material: water; isolation source: sample PL-Br10 brine of Picturesque Lake | place: Russia: Kulunda steppe | collected 2010-07 | reverse complement strand
TCACGACCGCCGAACGGGAGACGGCTCTCGAAACCGCCGCCGGTCGGCTCGGCAGTCAACTCGAAGACGTCGAGGCGTCGCTGTTCGCCGACCTCGACCGGGCGGCCGTCCTCGCCGACGTCGAAGACGGGTACGATCCCGAATCCCTGCGACGGCAGTACGATCTGTCGCTCGCCCAGACCGCCCTCTTCGATGCCGTCGAGATTCGGATCCGCTCGTCTGACCCGAAGGCGCTCGTCTCGGCGATAAAGCGGCTCCGGTTGCTCTATGAGATCAGACGAACCGACGAGGGACGGGAAACGATCGTCACCGGGCCGGACGCGCTCTTCAAACGCTCGCGTCGATACGGCACCCGCTTCGGGCGATTGCTTCGGACCGTCGCGAAAGCCGACGAGTGGCACCTGGAGGCGACGATCGACGATCGGGGGACCGAGCGTCAGTTGCTGCTCGAAGACGGCGACGTTTCGGTTCCCGACACCGATCCGGTCGCCGAACCGACCTTCGACAGCGGCGTGGAATCCGACTTTTATGCCCGCTTTTCGTCGCTGGATCTCGACTGGCAGCTCCTCCGCGAACCCGAACCGCTCGAGGCCGGCGAATACGTGGTCATCCCGGATTTCGCCTTCGAGTGGGCTTACGGCGATTTCCGGGTGTTCTTCGAAATTATGGGCTTTTGGACGCCCGAGTACGTCGAAAAGAAGCTCTCGCGGTTCGACGATCTGGAGGACGTCGCGTTTCTCGTCGCCTACGACGAGAGTCTGGGCGTCGGCGAGGAGATCGAGGCGAGTGGCCACCGCGCGATCCCCTACACTGGCACGGTTCGACTGAAGGACATCCGTGACGCGCTCAGGCCGTACGAGGAGACGCTCCGCGAGGAGAGTTCGACCGATCTCCCGGAGACCCTTTCGCCGGACGCGGACGTCGCCACCGTCTCCGGGTTGGCCCGGCGGTACGGCGTTCCCGAATCGGCGATCGACTCGGCGGCGGTCCCCGATCACGAGCGAGTCGGGAGGACGTACCTCCGGCCGTCGTTACTCGCCGCGATCGAGACGCAGATCGAGCCGGGAATGGATCTGTCGGCGGTCGAGGCGGTTCTGGAGGAGTACGGTGTCGACGAGACGAGCGCCGTCCTCTCGCGTCTCGGCTATCGGATCGAGTGGGAGGGGCTTGCGGGCGGTACTGTCAGGGAAAAATAACGCCCGCTCACTCGTGGCCGAGAACCTTCGTCGGCCCGTACGGTTCTTCGAGGTATTCGATATCGCTTTTCGAGAGGTCGATTTCGAGTGCTTCGACGGCGGCTTCGAGGTGTTCGACGCTCGTGGTGCCGACGATCGGTGCGGTCACCCAGTCTTTATGCAGGAGCCACGCCAGCGCGAGCTGTGCCATCGTGACGCCCTTTTCGTCGGCCAGCTCTTCGACTCGGGCGTTGATCTCGGCACCGCCGTTCGATCGGTAAGCGGCGATGCGATCCGAGTAGTGGTCGTCCTCGTCCATGAACTCCCCGCGGTTCGTCTGCCGGAACGACTCCTCCGGCCTGGTGAGATAGCCACGCGCGAGCGGGCTCCAGGGCATGACACCGATCCCCTCCTTTTGACAGAGCGGCAGCATCTCCCGTTCTTCTTCGCGGTAGGTGAGGTTGTAGTGATCCTGCATGGTGGCGAAGCGTTCGAGACCGAGTCGCTCGCTGGCGTGGAGCGCGTCGGCGAACTGGTGTGCCCACATCGATGAGGCGCCGACGTATCGGGTCCGGTCGCGTCGAACGGCGTCATCGAGCGCGCGGAGCGTCTGCTCGATGGGGGTATCGTCGTCCCAGCGGTGAATCTGCAGGAGATCGACGGTGTCCATGCCGAGTCGATCGAGGCTGTTTTCGAGTTCCTGCTCGATGGCTTTCCGGGAGAGACCGCCGGAGTTGGGGTTCGTCTCGTCCATCTGGAAGTAGGTTTTGGTGGCGACGACCTGGGCGTCGCGGTCGTACTCGGCGAGGACGTCTCCGAGGATGCGTTCGGATTCGCCCTTCGAGTACATGTTCGCGGTATCGAAGAAGTTGATGCCCAGATCGATCGCGCGTTCGATGATCGGTCGGCTTTCGGATTCGTCCAGCACCCACTCGCGCCAGTCGCTGGAGCCGAAGCTCATACAGCCGAGACAGATCCGGCTCACCTCGACGCCCGTGGCTCCCAGTGTCGTATACTCCATGCTACCACCCTACGAGGAACCGTCCCTTAATTCTGTTCGAACTCGAACGTCCGTTCGAACTCAAAACTCCCGCTGGCGACCCTTCGGCATCTGTGATCGGAGTTCGTCGTACAGGTACAGTCCGACGCCGATCGGTTCGATCGTCCCCGCGATCTCGTGGGCGGCGATGAGGTACCCCCAGTCGCCGCCCCACTCCGGGTCGGTGTCCTCGCCGCGGAGAAACGCCCGCGCTTCGTCGTCTTCGAGGACGACGACGTTCCGTTCGGCACCGCGACCGAACCGCTGGACTGCGTCGGTCGTCGGCTTCCAGTGCTCCTGTCTGGCTCGCAGAAACGTCATGCCGAGCCCCTCGACCTCGGCCGGCGAATCGATGTCGTCGGCGAACGCCCAGATCTTCCCCGAGCCCTTCTCCCAGAACGTGTGCGACTCGAAGCGCTCGCGGGGAAGTCCGAACCGCTCCGTCCACCATCCGATGACCTCCTCGCGTGTGGGTCGCCCCTCGACGATTCGCTCCGCCGCCGTCGCCGGGAGCCGATCGAATCGACTGCCGTCGTTTTCGGGTTCCCCGTCGCTCATTCTCCCACCTCCAGTTTCGCACAGAAGAACCCGCCGGTGTCGTTGTGGTGCGGATAGATCCGCTTCGCCCGCCGCAAGGACTCGTCGTAGGTCTCGCCCTCCCACTCGGTGACTCCCGGTTCGGATCGCAGTGGGAGATCGAACTCGACGAGCCGACAGTCGTGGTTCTCGATCGCGTGCTGGAGGATGGCCTCGTTCTCCTCGGGAGCGAACGTACACGTCGAGTAGACGACGGTCCCACCCGGGCGGGTGACCTCGACCGATCGCCCGAGGATACCTTTCTGCACGCCGGCGATCCCCTCGACGTGCTCGATCGACCACGAATCGACGGCTTCGGGGTTCTTCCGGACGGTGCCCTCACACGAGCAGGGCACGTCGACGAGCACCCGATCGAACGTCTCCCCGGAGAACGGTTTCAGAGAGAAGTTTCTGGCGTCCTGTCTGGTCACGACGAGGTTACTCACACCGCAGCGCTCGGCGTTCGAGCGAAGCGCCGAGAGCCGCCCCAGGTTGTTGTCGTTGCCGACGAGCAGTCCCCGGTCGTCCATGCGGGCTGATATCTGGGTCGTCTTGCTCCCCGGCGCGGCACAGCAATCGAGGACGCGCTCGCCGGGCTGTGGGTCGAGCGCGATGGCGGGGACGGCCGACACTTCCTCCTGTCCGTAGACCCATCCGTGAACGAACGGCCAGGAGTTGCCGGGCGATTCGTCCTCGCCCAGCCGGAAGAGCCCCTCGTGCCACCCGACCGGCTCGAACTCGACGCCCGCCTCCTCGAAGGCCCGCCGGACCCGATCGGGAGTCGCCTTGATACCGTTGACCCGGACGACCGACGGTAACGGCCGGGCGCAGGCCGCATGAAACGCCGACGGGTCGTCGACGAGTGAGTCGTATCTCGAAAGCGGATCCATACGGTCCGTCGGTCGGCCGACGGTTTGTCGGTGTCGGTCCACCGGCGGCTCTCGAGGCCGTTCGGAGGTTCGGAACGTCCCACGCTTATTAACGATGGGCGACATTGCGTCAGTATGGCACGCGTTCAGATCCGAGCCGATCACATCGAACTCGAGGAGCCGACGCTCATCGAGGGGCTTCCCGGTGCCGGTCTCGTCGGAAAGATCGCCGCCGACCACCTCGTCGAAACGCTCGAGATGGAGTACTACGGCTCGTTTCACTGCGAGGGACTCCCGCAGGTCGCCGTCTACGAGGGCGAATCGTCGGTGGTCCGACCACCGGTCCGGCTGTACGCCGACGAGGAGACAGATCTCCTCGCACTGCAGAGTGACGTTCCGGTATCCCCGACGCAGGCCGAGGAGTTCGCGGACTGCCTTACGGGCTGGGTCGAATCGAACGACGCGTTCCCGATCTTTCTCAGCGGACTCGCCGAGGATAAAGGCGAGGTTCCCGATCTCTACGGGATCGCAACCGGCGAGGCAGAGTCTGTTCTCGACGAGACAGGGATCGTCCCGCCGCGCGAAGGCGGAATGGTCACCGGCCCGACCGGCGCGCTGTTACATCGGGCGGCGGAGACCGACCTCGATTCGGTCGGGCTCATCGTCCAGACTGACCCGCAGTTTCCGGATCCGGCGGCGGCGCGAGCGATTCTGGAACACGGCGTCGGACCGATCACCGACGTCGACGTCGACACCAGCCGGCTCATAGAGCGTGCCGGCGAGATACAGGACGCTCGCGAACAGCTCGCCCAGCGGCTTCAGGAAGCTTCCGGCGACGAAAGTACACAGGCCCAGCCCATCCGTGGATTCCAGTAACCTGCCGATTTCCGGGTCGATGCTTTATATATCCGGCTGCCTGATGGGAACGTATGTATCGCGCCCGCGATCAGGTCGAAAACGAGGAGTGGATCGCGGCTATCGACGACGCGGCCGAGCGTCTCGAGTTGGGCGGTGAAGCCAAATCCCGGGCGATCGATCTCTTCCTGTCGACGATCCCCGAGGAGGACCGCTCGAAGCGAGCGACCGTCGCCGCGAGTCTCTACGCCGGATCGCTCATCGTCGGTGACAGGCGTTCGCAGTCGGCTGTCGCGGAGGCCGTCGGCGTCTCCCGGCTGACCGTCCAAAAGCGGTGGAAGGAGCTGCTGGAGGCGGCCGGTCTCGAGCCGCCACAGTGGTGACCGCCGATAGATGCTCGGCCGACGACAGTCGGCCACCCTTTCGAAGCGTAATGGAAAAGGCTTATGCGGGTTTTGACAGTGTGTCCGGACAATGAGCCAGCGGTTCGAGGAGTTCGAAGAGCGACTCACGGAGTACGAGTCGCAGATCGACTCCGTATATCGGCTGTATCACATCCCCGTTCTGGCAGCCCTCATGCTGTTTATGTTCTGGATACGGGTTCGAAACTACGCGAATCATATCGGTGCGGGCGGGGAACCGCTCTACCGCGGGAACGACCCGTTTCTCCACTACCGGCATACGAACTACGTCATCGAGAACTATCCGTTTACGATGCCGTTCGATCCCTGGACTGGCTTCGACGTCGGGCACCGCGCCGGTCAGTTCGGGACGATCCTCGATCAGATGGTCGCGACCGTCGCGCTCGTCGTCGGCCTCGGCTCGCCGTCTCAGGAAACAGTCGTCGTGACGACGCTCCTTTCAGGGCCGATATTCGCCATGCTGTGTGCGATCCCGATGTACTATATCGGCAAACGGCTCGGCGGTCGCTTCGGTGGCATCATCGCGGTGGTCGTTCTCGCCCTCACGCCGGGGCAGTTCCTCACCCGGAGCGTCGCGGGTTACTACGGCCATCACGTCACCGAGGTTCTCTTTACGCTGCTCGCGCTCGCGGTCGGGATGAAGATGCTGTGGGTCGCCCAGCGCGAGGCACCGATCTACGAGTTCATCCAGACGCGGGAGTTCGAGTTGCTCCGCGAACCGGCGAAGTGGGGCGTCGCCTTCGGTGTCGCGCTCGTGCTCGCGATACTCAACTGGTCGCCCGCGATCTTCCTATTGGGTATTTTCGGTGTCTTTCTCTTTTTCGCCCTCTCTTTGGAGTTCGTTCGCGGGCACAGCCCGGATCACATCACGGTCCCGTCGGTCGTCGCAATGGTGACGGTGGCGGTGTTACTCTTGCCGTTCATACAGACGACCGAGCTGACGGTGACCGATTACTCGATCGCGCATCTGCTGTTCGCGCTCGCCGTCGCGGCCGGTGCGATCTTCATGGCCGCCGTCGCCCGCCAGTGGGAACGTCGCGGGCTCTCTCGGTCGCTGTATCCGGCCGGCATCGTCGGCGTCGGGCTCGCCGCGCTCGCGGTTCTCGCCGTCGCCGTACCGGATCTCGTTGACTTCCTCATCTCGCAGATCCAGCGCGTCGCCGGGCTCGGTATGACGGACACCCGGGCGACCATCGGCGAGGCACAGGCCCCGTCGGATCCGGTCGCCTTCTTCTTCGATAGCTACGGGCTCGGGTTCTACACCGCGCTCGTCGGGTTCGTTCTCGTCCTCTATCGGGTCGTCTCCAGGGCGCGACCGCGTGCCGATTTCCTCCTGATCGCGGTCTTCGGGGCGTTCATGCTTCTGTTCACGCTCACACAGATCCGCTTCGATTACTATCTCGTCATCGCCGTCGGCGCCGGAAACGCCTACATCGTCGGCTGGATCTACCAGTACGTCGACCTCGATAACGTTCGCGAAGACGTCCGGAACATCAAACCGTATCAGGTGTTGATCGTCGTCGCGATCCTCTTCGTCATCGCGGGGCCGCTCGTCGTCACCGGCGCGACGGTTGCGGCCGCCGACGGCGCCTCCCAGCCCGGCGAGATGCAACAGTGGGGCGACAGCCTCGATTGGCTCTCCGAGGAGACCCCCGAGGTCGGCGCCTACGGGACGGGTGACGATCCGCGGCTTGACCCCTACGGCACTTACGAGATCACTGACGACTTCGAGTACGAGGAAGGCGAGTACGGCGTGGTCGCGTGGTGGGACTACGGCCACTACATAACGACCCGCGGCGAGCGAATCCCGGTCGCCAACCCCCACCAGCAACACGCCACCGAGGCAGCTGACTTCCTGCTCGCCGACGACGAGGCGGCCGCCATCGAAGCGCTCGATGAGGATGCCGGCGAGGGCGAAGGCGTCCAGTATGCGATGATCGACTACCAGCTCGGCGTCGCCGGCACGAGCAAGTACAACGCCCCTGCCGCCTTCGAGTCCCGTCACGATCTCGAACAGCAGACCGTCCAGTTCGGACCGCAGGTGGAGATCACCACCAACCCCGACATCGGAATTCTCCTGTTCAACCAGGAGGGTGCCCTAGAGACGACGCTCCACACTCAACGCGCCTACGAGAGTATGCGCGTACAGCTCTATCAGCACCACGGCTCGGCGATCGATCCCTCGAGTACTGTCGTCCGGTTCGGCGAGAACGACCTCGAAGAAGGATGGGCGTTCACACCCGAGGACGGCGATATGATCGAGCAGTACGAGACGCCCGAGGAGGCACGCGAGGCGGCCGAGGATGATCCCAACGCCATGCAAGGCGGTCTCGACGGGCCAAGCGAGCGCGTCGAGGCGCTCGAGCACTTCCGGATGGTCCACGGCGGCGATACGACGGTGGCCGATATGGGTGGCCAAGCGCCTTCGTCGGTCCAGTCGTGGGTGAAGACCTTCGAACGCGTCGACGGGGCGACGATCGAAGGGAGCGGCCCGGCGAACGACGAGATCCGCGCGAGCGTCGAGATGGAGGTCCCGACGACCGGCGAGACGTTCGTCTACACCCAGTACGCCGAGACCGACGCCGACGGGAACTTCGAGATGACGGTTCCGTACTCGACGACGGGCTACGACGAGTTCGGTCCCGAGGACGGCTACACGAACCCCTCGGTCAGAGCCAACGGAAGCTATCAGTTCATCGCGACAGACGAGGAGGCGATCGGCGAAACTGACATCTCCGAAGCACAGATCATCGGCGAGGACGACAGCCCGGCGACCGTCGAACTCGTCTCGCTCGAACCCGAACTCGAAAACGGCGACGAGGAGGGAGCTGACGAAGAAGGTGATGACAACGACGAACAGACCGACGAAGACGACGAAAGCGATGACAACGACGAACAGACCGACGAAGACGACGAGGACGGAGCTGAAACAGAAGACGAGGACGAAGAAGCTGACGGTGAGGACGAATAACGATGAAGTCGGAGTCAACGAGATACACCGTAGCCGCCCCGTGCTCGCATCCTGAATGAGCTCAGCAGCCGGGGTCCGCGGGTGGCTCGCGATCTACCTCAAGGGGGCTTGTATGGGGGCTGCCGATACGGTTCCGGGGGTCTCCGGCGGCACGATCGCCCTCGTTTTGGGCGTCTACGAGCGGCTGATAACGGCGCTGACGACGCTCGGTACGGACACGATCTGGCAACTCCGAGCGGTTCACACCACAGAGGGTCGAGCGAGGGCGGTGACGGCGCTTTTGCGTGCCGACGTCCCGTTCCTCTTCGTCCTCGGCGCTGGAGCGCTCTCCGCCGCGGTGACGATCGCGACCGCGATGAACGTCGCCGTAACTCAGTATCCGGCGCCGACGTACGCGTTCTTTTTCGGACTCATTGCCGCCTCGGCGGTCGTGTTGTTTCGTTACGTGACGGTCAGTACCCCGGAGCGGGTTCTCGTCGGCGTGTTGGGGTTCGTACTCGCGTTCCTGATTACGGACCCGTCGCTCGCCGGAACGCGGGCGACGACGATGCCGGTGTTGTTTCTCGCGGGAGCGATCGCCATCTCGGCGATGGTGCTTCCCGGCGTTTCCGGTGCCTTCCTCCTTTTGATCATGGGGCAATACGAGTACGTCAGCGGCATCCCGCGAGCGATTGTAGATGGGGCCGTCACGGCACTCGGGGGAAACACCGAGCCGTTCGTCGACGCGCTCGTTCCCTTCTTCGTGTTCATGACCGGCGCGTTCGTCGGGCTGTTCTCGGTCGCCTACGTCGTCCGGGCCGCCCTGAAACGGTATCGAGAGGGCACGCTCGTCTTTCTGGTCTGTCTCATGGTCGGCGCGCTGCGGCTTCCGGTCTCGGAGGTCGCGACCGACGTCGCGGTCGTCTCACCGGCGACGGTCACCATCGTCGTCGTTCCAGCCGTCGTGGGCGGCGGCGTGGTCTTCCTTCTGGATCGATACACCGACGATCTCGAGTACTAATGGGCCTCGAGTTCTGAACGTACGTATGGGCCGGCCGACGCTTTCGACGCTCGCAGCTTTCGCGGCTGTCTTCGCCGCACAGACGCTGGGTGCGGTTGTCGGGATCGGTGTGCATGCCTTCGCGCTCGCCGTCCCGCTCGACGATCGGCCCTGGACGATCGCGACGAGCGTCTACGCCCACGGCTCGTTCACGCACCTGATCGCGAACGCGATCGCGCTGGTTCTCGTCGGTCCGCTCCTCGCCCGTGGTACGACGTCGGTTCGGTTCCACGCGTTTTTCCTCGGGACCGGAGCGATCGCCGGAATCGCCCAGGTGCTTCTAACGGTCCCGTTCGGTGGCGGTGCCGTCCTCGGTGCGAGCGGCGCGATATTCGCGCTGTTCGGCTATCTGATCGTGGGAAATCGCGTCTCTGGGCGGGCGCTCGCATGGCTGCCGCTCGGACGACGGGGACAACTCGCCGTGCTGGTCGTCGTCGCCGCACTCCTGACGCTCGCGACGGCGACGCCGGCCGCCGCGCTGGTGGCTCACTTCGTCGGGTTCTGTCTCGGCGCAGTCGCCGGTCGGTGGCGGATTCTCTCCGTGAGTGATGCGGGCTCGGCCCGCCGTCGGTGAACCGGCTGCTGTTGTCGTCGTCGGGAGACACAACATCAAAGGTCGGGCCGCGCGGACCGTACGCTATGTACGAGGGCGTTCACGCACATCCCGACGGCCGCGCGACCGTCGCGAGACTCGCAATGACCGCGGCGGCGTACGGTTACGAGGGGATCGTGATCCGAAACCACGGGGACGCCCAGGCCGAATACGACCGAGATCGGATCGCCGAGCGGTACGGGATCGACGTCGTGCCAGGGATCGAGATCCGCACGGACGATCCCAACCAGGCGAGCGGGCTCGTCGGCAATTACCGATCGAAACGGACGATCGTCTGTGTTCACGGCGGACCGCTGAACCGGTTTGCGGTCGAACAGCCGGCTGTCGACGTGCTCGCACACCCGATGTGTGAGGGCGACGTCAACCACGTCCTCGCGAAGACCGCCGCCGAAAACGGCGTCCACCTGGAGTTCAACTTCGCTCGCGTTCTCAGAGCCGACGGCGGCGAGCGGGTGCAAGCGATCAAAGGGCTGCGAAAGCTTCGGGAACTCGTCGAGAAATACGACACTCCCTACGTGGTCTCTGCCGACGCCGGATCACATCTGCAGGTGCGCGCGCCGAGAGAACTCCTCGCCGTCGGCGAGACGGTCGGCTTCGACCGAGAGGCGATCGAAACTGGGCTCTCTGCGTGGGGTGAGCTGGCCGAGCGAAATCGGAACCGGCGTTCGGATGCGCTCGTCGAACCCGGCGTCCGGATCGAGACCCGCGACGACGGGCGCTGAGGGGCGGGGGCGGGCGAAAGGCGGTCACTGCCGCCGGAGCCGTCGCATCTATCCGTTCTGGCGTCGAAAAGGCATTCGTGAAGCACCTCCCGAAGCATCTCCGGCCACGGTGGCGATATCTCGCGGTCGGGATTGAATCCTGGCCAGAGGCCGATCCCGATCTCGACCGCCGGGCGTTCCAGCGAGCGCTTTGGTTCGCTGCCCAGAACCTCCTCGGGGACGTCGGCAGCGCCGAACTCGATGCGGAACTGCTCGGATTTCGGTTCGACGACGCCGAGGGCGATGCGGTCGTACGGGTCCGCCGTGGGGAGGTCGAACGGCTCAGGGCCGTCCTGGCGACGATCGACGAGATCGACGGCCTGCCGGTCGGACTTTCGGTCCGCGGAACGAGCGGAACGGTCCGAGCCTGTGAAGAAAAGTATATACGCCGTCCGCCGGAACGATCTGAGGAGAGAACCGTCGCGTTCGCGGGCATCGAGAGATCCGCCGTGATCCGGGGCGACCGGATCGACGTGGAGCTCTCCGATGGCCGCGTCGGCGCGACAGCACTCGATATTCGCGACAACTAACAATGCAGGGTCAATCGCAGCAGCAGGCGTACGACCGGGGGATCACCATCTTCTCCCCGGACGGCCGTCTGTACCAGGTCGAGTACGCGCGCGAGGCGGTCAAACGAGGCACGGCGTCTATCGGCATCCGCACCGAAGACGGGGTCGTGCTGGCAGTGGACAAACGCATTCGCTCGCCGCTTATGGAGCGGACCAGCGTCGAGAAGATCCACAAGGCCGACGATCACATCGGCATCGCCAGCGCGGGTCACGTCGCCGACGCCCGCCAGCTCATCGACTTCGCGCGCCGGCAAGCACAGATCAACCAGCTCCGCTACGACGAGCCGATCGGCGTCGAGACGCTGACGAAGGCCGTCACCGACCACATCCAGCAGTACACACAGGTCGGCGGCGCACGCCCATTCGGTGTTGCGCTCATCATCGGCGGCATCGAAAACGGCGAGCCTCGGCTCTATGAGACGGACCCGTCGGGAACGCCGTACGAGTGGCAGGCACTCGCCGTCGGGGCCGACCGCGGCGATATCGAGGATTACCTCGAGGAACACTACCGCGAGGACCTCTCTCTCGGTGAGGGTGTCGATCTCGCGCTCGAGGCGCTCGCGTCGGTCAACGACGGCGAGCTGACGCCGGAGGGAATCGGCCTCGCGACGATCTCGGTCGGTGACGACGGGTTCGCCCAGCTCTCCGACGAGGAGATCGAAACCCGTCTCGCCGAAGCCGGATTGCTGGCCGAAGGGGACGAACCGGCCGACGACGAGTAGCCGAACGGAATCGGTTCCGTTCTCGATCGGTTTTCGGTTCGTTCGAGACACCTACACCTTTTATCAGTCCGCCCCCGTATCGACACGTATGATATCGCTTGACGAGGCAGTGACGGCCAGGCTCGAATCTCACGGCCAGCGCTTCGAGGTGCTCGTCGACCCGGACGCCGCCCTCGCGATCAAACGCGAGGAGTTCGACGGCGACTTAGAGGACGTTATCGCCGCCGAAGACGTCTTCGAGGACGCCTCTTCCGGTGATCGGCCACCGGAGAACGCCCTCGAAGAGGTCTTCGAGACGACCGACCCGCTCGAGATCATCCCCGAGGTGATCCGCCGCGGCGAAATCCAGATCACGGCCGAACAGCGCCGGGAGATGCAAGCACAGAAACACAAACAGCTCGTAAACGAGATCGCCAGAAACGCCGTCAACCCACAGATGGACGACGCACCGCACCCGCCCGAGCGCATCGAACGGGCTCTGGAGGAAGCCGGGTTCAAGGTCGATCCGATGGAGCCGGTCGAAAATCAGGTCGACGACGCCCTGGACGCGCTTCGACCGGTGATTCCGATCCGGTTCGACGAGGTCGTCATCGCGGTCCAGATCCCCGCGGACTACGCCGGCAGTGCGCAGGCACAGATCCGACAATTCGGCGAACTCGAACGCGAAGAGTGGCAACCGGACGGCTCGTGGGTCGGCGTCCTCCGGTTCCCTGCCGGACTTCAGAACGACTTTTATGACCTCGTTAACGAACACACGAGCGGGGAGGCCGAGACCCGAATGATCAAGGACGAAGACGAGATCGAAACGCGATAACGGATCGTCCGGATGCTGATCCCCCGGACGCCGATCCCCTGGATGCTGATCCCCCGGTTGCCAGACACTTAAATATCGTGACGACGTACTCCGAGGTAAGTGACTGGAGTCAATGGTCGCGCCGTCGTCGCAAAGCGCGTCGACGATGGCCACCCGGACACCGAAGAGATACGCCAACTCGCAGAGGCAGCGGGATACACCGTCGTCGGTGAAGTCACACAGACGCGGACGGAGGACCCGGCGCTCTGTCTCGGAGAAGGAAAGGTCGAAGAGCTCGCCGCACTCGTCGCCGCCGAGGACGCGACGACGGTCGTCTTCGACAACCGCCTCGGGCCCTATCAGATGTACAACCTCGGCAACGAACTCCCCGAGGGCGTCGAGGTCGTCGACCGTTTCAAGCTGATCCTCGATATCTTCGGTCAGCGCGCACAGACGAAGAAGGCCCAGCTACAGGTCGAACTCGCCGAACTCCGCTATGAACTGCCGCGCGCCGAGGCGAAGGCGTCGCTCGCGAAACGCGACGAGCGCCCCGGGTTTATGGGGCTCGGCGAATACGACGAATCCCGCGAACGAGATATCAAAGCGCAGATCAGCCGGATCAAAGACGAACTCGAACAGATCGAGCAGACCGAGGCCCACCGTCGCGAACAGCGCCGCGAGTCCGGATTCGATCTCGTGGCGCTCGCCGGCTATACGAACGCCGGGAAGTCGACGCTGCTCCGGCGGCTTTCGCGCGACCTCGAAATCGACGAAAACGAGGGGTTACATCCGGATCTCGATGCGACGGCCGAGTCGGAGGATCGGCTGTTTACGACGCTCGGAACGACGACCCGGCGTGCGGAGTTCGACCGCCGGGACGTGCTCGTCACCGACACAGTCGGCTTTATTTCGGATCTGCCACACTGGCTCGTCGAGTCGTTCCGATCGACGCTCTCGGAGGTGTACCGGGCCGATCTGGTATTGCTCGTCGTCGACGTCTCCGACCCCATAGAGGAGATCCGCGAGAAGCTCGTGACCTGTCACGACACTCTCTATGAACGCAACGAGGCGCCGATCGTGACCGTCCTGAACAAGGCGGATCTGGTCGAGGAAGCCGAACTCGAACACAAACGTGAGGCGCTTTCGGCGCTCGCGCCGACGCCCGTCGTCGTGAGCGCGAAGACCGGCGAGAACATCGACGCGCTTCGCGCTCGAATCGACGAGGAACTTCCCGATTGGCGGCGCGAACGGCTCGTCGTCCCGATGACCGACGACACGATGAGCCTCGTCTCGTGGGTTCACGATCACGCCCACGTCGAGGACGTCGACTACGGCAACGAGGTGACGATAGACTTCGAGGCCCGCCCGACGATCGTCGAGAAAGCTCGTGCGAAGGCGCGAGAACTGCCACCGGCGCCCGCCGAATAGCGACGCCTCTGAGGGGATTACAGCTTTCGCTTTTCTTTCGAGACGACCTCGACGTCCCGTATCTTCGTCGCCGGATACTGTCCGTCGTCGTCCTTTTCGGCCGCTTTCACCATGTCCCAGACGACGTTCAGGCCGGTCGTGACGCCTTCCAGCGCCTCCATCTCACAGCCGGTCTTGCCTGTCGTCTCGACGGCGACGTCGAGTTCGACGCCCGTCTCGTCGATCGAGAACTCGGTCTCGACGTTCGTGATCGGGATCTGGTGACACATCGGGATCGTCTCCCAGGTGTGTTTGACCGCCTGGATCGCGCCGACGCGAGCGACCGCGAGAACGTCGCCCTTGCCGACAGCGTTCTCCTCGATCGCCTCGACGGTCGATCGCCGTAGATCGATCCGTCCGCGTGCGACGGCGCGGCGTGCGCTGTCGGGCTTTTCGCCCACGTCGACCATCTGCGCGTCGCCGTCGTCCGTGACGTGTGTGAGATCCGAATCGTCGCTCATACCGTTTCGTTCGTCGCCAGCGCGAAGAAACCACCGGGCTCACTCGGAGTCGGGCCAGAGTGCCCGTGGAACCGTCTCGAGGAGATCTGTCGCTACCAGCCCGTAGTCGTACGATTCGACGGCGAGGTCGCCGGCTCGACCGTTCGCGTACGCCCCGAGTGACGCCGCATGGACGGGATCGAGCACGCAGGCCATCGCTCCCGTCACCCCAGCGAGGACGTCGCCCGTCCCGCCGACGGTCATGCCGGGGTTGCCGGTCCGGTTCAGGCGAGTCCGCTCGCCGTTGGAGATGACGTCGTAGGCACCTTTCACCAGAAGCGTCACGCCGAGCTCGGTCGCAAAGGCCGAGACCAGTTCGGCCCGTTCGTCGGGATCTGTGGCGGTCTTTCCGCCCATCTCGCGGAGTTCGCCCTGATGTGGCGTACAGACGAGCGTCGCCGCCGTCTCGACCCGTGGGACGACCTGCAGGGCGTCGGCGTCGACGACCGCGGTCCCCTCGAACTCCTCGAGGAACGAAGCGACCGCATCCAGCGTCTCGCTCGCGTCGCCGAGTCCCGGTCCGAAGACGACACAGTCCATCTCTTCGGCTCGTTCCGCGAGCGTCGGCACGTGCGAGGGCGCGAGCCGATCGCCGGACAGCGACTCGACGATGAGGTTCTCGCTGTACCCCTGTATCTCGCGGGCGATCGACTCCGGGCAGGCGACGTACGCGAGGTCGGCTCCTGCCCGGAGTGTAGCGCGTGCCGAAAGCGCCGGCGCGCCGGTGTAGGGGCCGCCCCCGACGACGAGTACCTTGCCGAACTCCCCTTTGTGTGCGGTCGGATCCCGTGAAAGCCGCAGGAGATCGCCGCGCTCGACGAACCGCTCGGCGGCTGCCGGAATCCCGATATCGGCGACGGTCACGTCAGCTTCGACGCCCCGTAAGCCGGGTTTTTCGTCGTGGAACGTGACGACGTGATCGGCCTCTATCGCGATCCCTTTCGCTTCGCCGGTGTCGGCGTCGATACCGGAGGGAACGTCGACGGACACGACCGTCGCGTCGGCAGCGTTGATCGCGGTCGCGGCACTCGCTTCGGGCTCGCGGAGCGTCCCCGTCACGCCGGTGCCGAGCATCGCATCGACGACGAGGTCCGGGTCACCGAGACCGAGCGCCTTCGAATCCTGCACCTCTCGGACGTCGATCTCCGCCGCTTGCAGTGCCTCGAAGTTCTCACGGGCGATCGCAGTCGAGATCGTCTCGGCACGGCCGAGCAGGTGAACGGACACCTCGTACGCCGAGAGGAACCTGGCCGTGACGAAGGCGTCTCCGCCGTTGTTACCCCTCCCGCAGACCAGTGCGACCTGGGCACCGGGATCGGCCAGCTCTCGAACGACTCGGGCGACGGCGTTACCCGACGATTCCATCAGCTGCTTTCGGGGAACGCCAAGGGCTTCGGCGTTCGCGTCTACGACCGCCATCTCTTCGCTCGTGATCATGTCATTTCGTTCTCGCCGCTGATCACTAACGTTTCCGCCGACCCGGGACTCCGTTATCGGCGGATCTCGAACCCGTCGATTCCCTCGGGATCGCTGTACTCGACGTCGACATCGTCGACTCGCGCTCTCGGAGAGCCGGTGTGACACCACTCAATCATCGCCTCGACGGCCTGTTTCTCTCCCTCGAAGACGGCTTCGACCCGTCCGTCATCGAGATTTTTCACCCAGCCGTCGACTCCCTTTTCGCGGGCGGTTTCCCGCGTCGTCGCACGGAAGTAGACTCCCTGAACGCGCCCGGTAACGAAGACGTGTGCGCGGATTCTGTCGCTTTCGCTCATATTCGACTCATGTGTTGCCGTCGATAAAACCCGTTCGTCGGGCAGTTCCTATTCTCCGCTCTCCCCCGCTGTGGCTGTAAAAGCGGTTCCTCGACATCTAAACGTGACATTTGATAGCATAAAACAGGGAATTTATGTATCGATCGGCCCACTTTCACTCATGGCGAAACTGTCACACATCGCGGTTCATCCGATCAAGGGTCTCGAGCCCGTCGAGCCCGAAAACATAACCGTGGCCGAGGGCGGCGGACTGCGCTACGATCGGAAGTACGCGATCTTCAGCCGGGACGACGAGTACGTGAACGGCCGGCGAAACAGCGAAATACAGCAGATCCGATCGGAGTTCGATCTCGATGCGGGAACGGTTACGCTCTGGACCGAGTCGAACGATCGTCGACGGCGTTTCCACATGGAGGACGAACGGGACGCGCTCGAAGCGTGGTTCAGCGACTTCTTCGGGGAACCGGTGAAACTGGAGAGAGCGCACACGAATTTCACCGATAACGCCGGTGCGCTTTCTCGGAAGATGATAACGACACCGGGTCCCTCGATAATCAGCCAGGGGACGCTTCGGGAGGTCGCCTCGTGGTTTCCGGAGCTGATCGACGGGCCCGAAGAGATGCGATTGCGTACGCGGCCGAACCTGGTCGTCGAAGACGTCCAGCCGTTCTGGGAAGACAGACTGTACGCCGACGAGGACAGTCTCGTCGCGTTCGAGATAGGGGACGTCTCCGTCCAGGGGCTCCGACCGCTGCCACGCTGTTCGGTTCCCGCACAGGATCCTGACACGGGCGAGTTGCTCGAGACGTTTATAAAGGAGTTTGTCGAAAAGCGGAAAGAGACGCTCCCGGAGTGGGGGGATCCGGATCTGCTCGGCGCACACGACGAACTGGATGCCGGCCAGTACTATCTGGCGATCGTTACCCGCATCCCGACGTCCGAATGGGGGAAGACGCTCTCCGTCGGTGACGAGATAACGATCGAAGGGGAAGCGTCGCTGATAACTGCGTTGTGATCCGTCGACCGGATCTCCGATGTGTCTCTGTCCCCTGATTCGGCACCTGCCGCGAACGAGCGGATCACTCGAGACTCGACAGACGAGCCTCACTCCCCGCCGGTGCGGAGGTGATGAAAGACGTACGTCTGTGCGTACCCCGCGTACTGCCCGCCGAACCGCTCTCTGATCGCTCGTGACGTCTCGGCGTAGTTTCCCCGCTCACAGTCGGGATAGTACTCCTCGATTGCGGTCCTGATCCAGGTGTCGAGCGGGACGGCTTCGAGGTAGCCGAGCGAAAACAGTAACACGCAGTCGGCGACCTTCTGTCCGACGCCGACGAACCGCGTCAACGATTCGCGCGCGTCTTCGTATTCGAGGTCGACCACGTCCGTCGGGTGGGCTTTCCCCGTCGCGACCATCTCCGCGGTCCGTTTGACGTACGGCGCACGATAGCCCAACGAGAGGTCTCTGAGTTCGGATTCGCTCGCCGAAGCGAGCTGCTTCGGCGTCGGAAAGGCGTGGTACTCCTTTCCGTCGAACCGGATCGAGCCGCCGTACGTTTCGGCGAGAGCGGTCTGCATACCGTAGATTCGGGCGACTCGCATCTGTGCCGAACAGATAAACGAGATGAGGCAACTGAACGGCGGGTCGCGGACGAGACGTATCCCCTGGTGTGTCTCGTAGGCTCGATCGACGAGCGGATCGTCCGGTGTCGCGTCGATGATCGCATCGAGGTCGTCCTCGAGCCGGAGAAGATGTACCAGCCGTTCGTAGGCGTTCGGTGTCGAGGCTTCCCACTCGAGTCGGCCGTCGATCAGTCTGATCCGGATCACCTCGGGCTCGTTCGTCTCCGTCGCCGTCGCCGGAAGCACCGTATAATACCAGGGCGAGCCGTCAATCGCCCCCTCGTACATCCGGTCGTCCTCCCGTCGCCACAGGTACGACTGGCCGCTCTCGAGGGTCCTCGACAGATCGAGCCCGCCGTCGAACGCTGCCGTCGGACAGCTCCCGGTCTCCATATCTGCTGTGGGGGCGTCCGTGGCTTTCGACCTTTCGAGTCACGCTCGAAATCCCGGGTCTGGGGTAACATTCAAATGCTGTATCTCCGATGGTATGATATGAGCAAGCAACCTCCGGTAACCGAACAAGACTCCGCGAATATCCTCCACTGGTATTCCCCGGACAGCGAACCCCCGACGATCACGACTGGCGAGGGTAGCTACGTCTACGACGAGGACGGTAACGAGTATCTCGACTTCATATCGCAGCTCTACTGTGTCAACGCCGGGCACGGGAACGAGGCGATCACGAGCCGGATGGTCGAACAGCTCAGCCAGATCCAGTACGTCGCCTCCTCGAAACACAACGACGCTCGCTCGCGGCTCGCAGATCGTATCGCGGACGTCGCCCCCGAGAACCTGACCGACGTCTTCTTTTCGGTCTCCGGCAGCGAGGCGAACGAGGCCGCAATCCAGCTGGCACGCGCTTACACTGACAGCCCGAAGATCCTCACGCGATGGCAATCCTATCACGGCGCGACCTATGCATCCGGAGCGCTCAGCGGCGATCCGGAGACGCGCGCGACGATCGAACGCCACGCCGCCGCGACCGGGCACGGAAAGTTCCTCCCGCCGCTTTCGGAGAACGGCGCTTTCGAGGCCGATTCCGAGGCGGAGCTCGCCCGGAAGGCCGCAAACCACCTCGAGTTCGTCCTCACGAACGAAGATTCCGACGAGGTCGCGGCCGTGCTCATGGAGCCCGTCGGCGGAACGAGCGGTGCGTATCCGGCCCCGGCGGACTACTTCGAACGCGTCCGGGAGATCTGTGATCGCCACGACGTGCTGTTGATCGCCGACGAAGTCATCACCGGATTCGGACGCTGTGGGGAGTGGTTCGGAATCCAGACCGAGGACGTCCAGCCGGACATCATAACCTTCGCGAAGGGCTGTACGAGCGCTTACGCCCCGCTCGCGGGCGTCATCACCGGTCCCGAGATAGCCAAACACTTCCGGGAGGAAGGGATCGAAGTCGGTCAGACATTCGGCGGCCATCCGGTCGCCTGTGCTGCCGGCCTCGGTGCGTTGGACGCGTACGAAGACGGTCTCATCGAGAACGTCCGCGAGCACGCCCCGTATCTCGAGACCAGTCTGCGCGAACTCGCCGACCGCCACGACGTCGTCAACGAAGTTCGTGGCCGCGGATACCACTGGGCCGTGACTTTCGCCGACCCGGAAACTGGTGATCCGTTCGTCCACCCGTGGGTCGATAAGGACGGCGATAACCCGGTGCCGGCAGTCCGCAAGGAAGCCCAGCGTGACGGCGTCCTGTTCGGTGGCGGACGGCCGGATACCCAGATCGTGCTTTCGCCGCCCTTTACCGCCGGCCCCGAGGAAATCGATACCGCTGTCGAGGTGCTCGATTCGGCTATCGAAGCCGTCTTCGACGGATAAGGCGGCTGATACGGGTCTTTATAGCGGTTCATGCGTGGAACCGTGACCCGGGCCGTGTTCGGATCGTTACTCACTTCCGGCGGTCCGTCCGACGTGGCGGTTCGAGTTCCGAAGCCAGTTCCCGATCGGGGGCGAACCTTCTTATCTCAGGGCACGCAATAGCGTACCATGGACTGCCGAGTTGTCGTCGAGGCCGCTGTTCCAGTGTATGACGTAGAAACGACTGACGAGGCGGTTCGCATCGCGATCTCGAAGACGGGAGAGATGCTGAATCCCGATCTCAACTACGTCGAGATCAGTATGGGGAGCCGTGCGTGTCCGGACTGCGGCTCCGAACACGAGCCCGCGTTCATCGCCGCCGACGAGGGGCTCGTCGCTCTCGAACTCGAGATGACGGTGTTCAACGTCGAACGCGACGAACACGCCGCCAGGATCGCACGCAAAGAGATCGGTCAGCGGCTCCAGAACATCCCGCTCGAAGTCATCGAGGTCGAACAGCTCGAAGACGAGGACGATACCGACTCGAAGGGGAACGCCGAGGAAACCGAAACGGACGAGCGGGCGACAGACGGGGACGAATCGTCGGCCGCAGATGACGATGACGACGAGGTGCTCCCGGAGTTCGAAGATCTTCTCGACGAATAGCGGTCACAGATCGTTTCGAGATCAAAGCGACTCTCGCTATCGATCGGATTGTACGAGTCGAATTTCGTGTTCGACAAGGTCGCTGGTGAGACCTCTCTGCGGTTTTCGAGATCGTCCGGATTCGGCTCCGAATAATCAGTCGGCAGCGGCTGAGACCGGCGTCTCGGCTTCCTGCTCCATTCCTTCGGTGATTCCGTCGGCGAGCGCAAAAACGGCCGCTTTGTGGTCGGTCTTCGATTTGTGGATCGATGTCGGTCGGACGCCGAGTTCGGAGTACTCTGCGTGTTCTACGTTACACCCTGTCATTTGCTCGTAGTGGTTACAGACCTCTGCGAGCAGGCCGTGAAGGTGAATAAGCTCCTGCTTCTTCATGGTCGTATTCGGTTAGCGACTCGGGGCATATAGTAGTATCCTGAGATAAGTTAACACGATCCCTGCTTCAGAGGCGTCGTACTGTCGGATATCGCGACGGAACGGACAAGTATTCTCATCGATTAATTTATATTATTTTCAACAGTTTCCGTTCGAACTTCCCGGTCCGAACTCGCTGCCATCCCCGAAGTTCCTCGTCGAGTTCCGGATCTCCGGTGTCGACGCGCAACACACCGATATCGTCTAGCTTCTGTCTGGAGGCGATGATTTCGAGTTCGGAACGACGGATCACACGCGGGGATATCTGGTCGTTTCCGCGGCCGAAGACGAACCCCTGTCCGCCGATCGGCGACACCACGATGACGTTTCGCTCTCCGAGCGCTTCGAGGATCTCGGATTCGCCGGCGTCGCGAGCGAGGACCGCCCCGTCGCGATAGACGTCGACGCCAAGCGGCGAGCCGTCGAATCCGAGTTCGGACTTGACCGCGTCGACGGTCGATCCGGGTCCGAGAACGTAGGTCGCATCGTCGGCTTTGATGTCCTCGGCGACCGCGGACGCGAGCACTTCGACGGACCCGCCACCGATCTGTTTCGACGACTGAAGCTCCTCATCGACCGGAACCGAGACGATCGCTTTCAGCTCGGTGTTCACTTCACCGCCGCGGTAGGCGTCCTCGTCGATGTCGTTTACTTCGCGGCGCTCGGTCCGATCGAACGTCGCGGCGATTCGTCCGGCCGCTCGTGGCGTGACGGCGAACACCGACGAGTACACCTTCACACCGGCCGGAACGCCGAGGATGGGAATATCCGCGTCGCACTCTGTGAGCGTTTCGGCGACGTCGACGGCTGTCCCGTCACCACCGACGAAGAACACGAGATCTACGTCCTCCTCGACGAACCGTCGAACCGCCTCGCGGGTATCGGCCGCATCGGTTTCCTCACCGTCGGAATGGCCGACGACGATCGGAGAGAATCCGGCCGCGGTAGCTTCCGTCTCACCCATCTTCTCACCGTAGGTGTACAGTTCGAGTTCCCCGGCGTGTTTTCGGAGCGCTTCGAGCGCGTCCCGTGCCCGATCCGGTGAGCGCGGCTCGGCACCGAGTCGCCGGGCTTCTTCGAGTTTGCCGTCGGTTCCTTTCAGCCCGACGCGTCCGCCCATGCCGGCGATAGGATTCACCACCAGCCCGATACGTCGCATACCGTCTTTCCGCACCGACCCGAAAAAAGCCACCCGGTGTTTCTCTCCCGGAGATAATTCCGCCGCTGAAATGAAATCCGTTAATAGGGAGAAGGGTGAACGGCGGTATATGAACCCCACGCTGCAGGCGCTCGAGGACAGTCCGCTCTTGATAGACGCATCGGGCTGGATCGTCCTACTCGCGAGCCTTCTCATCACCGTCGGCTGGCTCTGGTATCTCTACCGGTAGCCAGTTACGCTTCTTCGCTGTGTTCTCGCAGCCACGACAGCGCCGCTTCGACCTCCTTCTCGTCCGTGCTCTCGATCTTCACTCGAACGTTCTCACCCGGATAGCTGCCGACTTTGACGCCGAAGCGCTCCTGTAGCTGCCGGAGTCTGTCGATCAGTGCGCTTTCGGGTTCGTCGACGACGAGAAAATCGGTATAGCGTCGCTCACCGTTGAATTCGGACTCGACAGATTCGAACATCGCTCGCATCTCCTTCGGGACGCCGGGAAAGACGTAGACGTTCTCGACGACACAGCCGGGGGCGACGCCGACGGAATTGTGCAGCGGACGCGCATCGGCCGGCAGCTCCGCCGTGCCGTTCGTGAGGTCCGATCGGGTGTAGCCGCCCTCCCCCGTGAGCCAATCCAGCGCGATCTCGTTCGTCTCGAGTGAACGCCCCACGGCGGCGGCTACGCCTTCTATCGTTTTGTCGTCGTGGGTCGGCCCGATCCCGCCGGTGACGATGACGGCGTCGTACTCGGCGGCGTACTCGTTGACGACGCGGGCGATATCGGCGGTGCGGTCGGGAACGACGGTGACACGTTCGACGTCGACCCCGCGCTCGCCGAGTCGCTCACCGAGCCACGCGGCGTTCGTGTTGACGGTATCACCCGACAGCAGTTCGTCCCCGACGGAGACGATGGCGATGTTCATACCGGTAGTACGGTCGACACCGGAATAAACACGAGGCAAACGAACGATTGTTCCCGATGATCGATCCGGGATTATCCCATTCCGGGCGGTGGGCCGTCGTCGTCTTCGTATTCGATCTCGAATCCCTCCTCCTCTCTCCGTTTTTCCGCTCGCTTGATCTGGCGATAATAATACACCGAGCCGACGACGCCGACGATCCCGGCGATCACCACGAGCCCGCCGAACAGCCACAGGTCCCGATCGAGGTACCACCGGATCGCGAGCACCGACGTCTCGACGGAATCCCACTGCAGATGGACTCGATCGCCGACTTCCCGTCGATCGTCGTTGGAGGGTTGAACCCGAGAGAGAAGCGGGATCGCGGCGTCCGTATTCGGCGGCAACGCGACCTCGTAGCTCCCGTGAACCGGCGTGTGTACCGTGATCTGCTTTCCGGTCTTCGGTGTCGTAAAGGCCAGCTGCCCCTCGTCGGCGGGCAGTTCGACGATCGTTCGCCGCCGGGTGTTATCGACGGCGAGCGAATCGGTTGGTTCCTGTGATCCGTCTTCGTATATCCGGACGGGTTCGCCGTCGACGTACCGGACGACCGTGCCGTTGGCGTGTTTGAACTGCAGCGCCGAAAGCTCCAGCGGCTGTTCGACGGTCAGGGCGTTCGTTCGCCACAGCTGTATCGTCTCGTTGTCCCCCGTCACCTTCGCCGAGACGTTGTAGACGGCCGTGTAGTTGTTCCGGTTGATCGTGAGGAACGCGTCGTACTCTGTGTCATACCCGTAGTCGGCGTCCTCCGAGAGCGCCTCGGGATCGTCGACGTCGGTCCCGAGGATGGACGTACAGCCGACGAGTCCGAGGACGACGACGAGCGCGAACACAGCGAGCAGACGGCGGTTCATGGCTATGGGACGACGGCGAGTAACTCGGCTTCCAGGTACGGCCCGATGTCGGCGAGCAGCCCCGGTGCGTCGGTGTCTTCGCGACAGACGATGCTCCCTTCGAGCAATCCGAGGCGTTCGACGGTGACGATATCCTCGGCGTGGCCCGCTCGGTTGACTGTCGCCCGCAGTTGCGCTCGCGTCGTGCTATTTGCGTTGACACGGTCGGTTCCGCGGGTCCACTCGTAGAGCCGGTCCCGTTCCTCGTCGGCGAGGCGGTTCGGCTCGTCCGCCCCTCCCTCGACGAACCGGAGCGGCATATGCTGGACGAGCCCGAATCGGGTGCGGATCTGTGCCGGTGTCCCCTGCCCGAGTCCGAGCTCCTCGGACGGCACGCGAATCGGTTCCCCGGCGTCGAGAACGAACCCATCGTCGTCCCACGATTCGAGCGTTCCGACGTAGGTCTCGCCGGCCTCTCTGTGCGGCGTGATCGCGCCCCATTCGGCTTCGAGGAGGTTTCTGGCGACGGGGGCGTCCTCGCCGGTGATCGTCACCGAGGGGAACCCATCGTCCCGGAGGCCGACGGTGAACTCGACTTCGAGTTCGCCGAGGTCGTTTTCGACGAGCGACTGGAGCGAGTCCATCGCCCGACGGCGGCTCTCGCCGGTCACGTAGACTTTGGTTGCGAGGACGACCATCAGGCGTCGGAAGCCTCTGTGTCCGTCTGAACGTTCAACTCATCGCGCAGTTCGCCGATCCGCATCTCCATCGCGTCGATGAGCCGGTCGTTTTCCATCGTCTCAAGCGGTCCACCGCACTGGGGACACTCGAAGCCGAACTCCATCGCCTCGCCGAACTCGAACCGGAGCTGACACTGCCCACAGAGATAGAACTCGTTCTCCGATTCGTAGCGTTTGCGCTCCTGTAACGCCTCGAGCAGTCGATGCATCTCTGATTCGAGCTGTTCGGGGATGTTCTCGTACTCGAAGGTCCACAGATACGTCAGCCAGCCGGAGTCCTCATCGCGCAGGCGGCGATAGGATGCCAGATCGTTTTCATAGAGGATGAAAAGCGCCCGTCGGACGTCGTTGAGCTCCAAACCGAGTTCCTCCGCGAGTTCCTCGTCGGTGACCTCGCCGTCCGGCGGCGCGGCGGCGACGGGCATCCCCGTCGGTCCGACGAGCTCGTGGAGGTACTTCTGAATCACCGGGTCGTTCAGTAGTTCCTCAAAAGCCATTACGTACAGTTCGGCCAGCGAGTCGTTTAAAAGCTCCGGAACCGGGAACGATCGATCAGCACGTTTCGCCGTCGATGAGACTGTCGCTACTCGGGAATTATCGTACGTCTTGGGTACGGATTGTCGCCCCTTCGAGCAACGCGGGACGGACGGTCGGCCGGCGATGCGCGGTCGGTTACGACAATCCGTGACGGCTCTATCGTCCAGATAACCGACACGGACGGCGTGGGAGTCATTCTGTACAGTGATACCAATGCTCTGTGAAGTATGTGTTCACCCCACGTAGGATTTTACTTGCTGGCACCCCATGTACGTGTATGACCGATCCCGGGACATCGTCCTCCGAGGCGGATGCCCTCTCCCCCGACGCGAGTTCGGAATCCGACGTCGACGCCGTAAACGAGATCGTTTCGAACGTTCGGAGGAACGTCGAACGAGTGATCGTCGGAAACGCCGACGCCGTCGATCACGCTCTCACCGCGATGTTGGCCCGCGGACACGTGCTCTTGGATGACGTCCCCGGGGTGGGAAAGACGATGCTCGCCCGTTCCATCGCCCGGTCTTTCGAAGGTGAGTTCAAGCGCATCCAGTTCACACCCGATCTCCTTCCCGCAGACGTGACGGGGGTAAACGTCTACAATCGGAAGATCGAGGATTTCGAGTTCCGGCCCGGCCCGGTGTTCGCGAACGTCGTACTGGGTGATGAGATCAACCGCGCGCCGCCGAAAACCCAGAGCGCACTCCTTGAGGCGATGGAAGAAAATCAAGTCACCGTCGACGGTGAAACCCGATCGCTGCCGGACCCGTATACCGTCATCGCGACCCAGAACGCCGTCGAGACCGATCACGCGTACGATCTCCCGCTCGCGGAGCTGGATCGATTCATGAAGAAACTCCGGCTCGGTTACCCCGACGGCCCCGAGGAGATCGAGATGCTCGATCGCACGACGGGGAAACACCCGATCGAAACGCTCGAGTCGGTCGCCACGCTCGAGGAGCTTCGACGCGCCCGGGCGGTCACGTCCGAGCTACCGGTCGTCGAGTCGATTCGATCGTACGCGACGGAAATCGCTCGCTACACGCGCGATCACGGTCAGCTCGGCCTGAGTCCGCGGGGGACGATGCAGTTGCTCCGCGCCGCTCAGGCACGCGCTGTCCTCGAAGGGAGAGATTACGTCGTGCCCGACGACGTCAAAACCGAAGCGCCGGCCGTCATCACCCACCGAATCCGCCCCGGTGGCGATCGATCTCCGGACGCCCTCGTTTTTGATGCGCTTTCCAGTATCGATCCAGAATGAGACCGACACGCCGTGGATTCGCGGTCGCGGTTATCGTCTGTTTCGCCCTGCTTCAGGGGATCGCCTTCGGCGAGCGGTCGCTGAACTACGTCGCGGTACCCGGACTCGCCGCGTTCGCGTACGGAGCGTTCACGCTCTTAAACGCCGAGAAGCCGACCGTCGAACGATCCGCGGTTCGGCCCGGATTCCCGGGAGAAACGCGTCACGAAACGATCGTCGTCGACGGCAGCGGCGTCGCGACCGTCGCCGAGTTCTCACCCGGCGGGATCGAGGCTGATCCGATCGAACGAACGGTTTCGCTCCCGTGTGAACTCGATCGGGAGCTACGGCTCGGTGAACGCGGCGTCTATACGCTGGGCCCGCTGACAGTTCGACAGCGCGATCCGCTCGGCCTTCTCGCCACCGCGACCGAACTCGAAGCCCGAAACGAGGTGCTCGTCTATCCCGAGATATACGAACTCGACCGGCCTCGCGTGATCGGCGAGCTCCTGGGCGGCGAGCGAGCTACCGAGGGGCAGTCCTTCGACCGCCTCAGAGAGTATCAGGACGGCGATCCATTGACCCGAATACACTGGAAATCGACGGCCAAATACGACGAGTTACTGACCGTCGAATCCGACCCGATCCACCGGACCGAACCGATTCACGTCGCCGTTGACGGGCCGGTGACGATGGCCGACGATCTCGCGACGGCCGCCGGCAGCCTCGGTTTCGTCCTTCTGGATGCGGGGTTCGAGGTCTCGCTCACGCTGCCGGACGCGGAGGTACCCGACGACCGGGGTCGACACCACCGCGAGAACATCCTCGGCGCTCTCGCGTCGACTGGCGAAGGTCCCGGCTGGGTCGATGATTCCGACTCCACTCATCTCGATCGACGAACCCGGGATACGGCGGACGTGTTGATCCTCGGTGACGACGGGACGGTAACTGTTCGGATCGGCGACGAGACCGTTCCCTTCGATCGATTGCGGCCGAGATCGGAACCGACGGCTTCGAATCGCGCGGCTATCGAGGTGAGTGGTGGATGACCCTCGACCGGCTCTCCCAATCGCTTCCTGAAGACGCTCTGCCCGGTTCGATCGCCGAGCGGTTACACGTCGAGCCCCTCCGTCTCGCCGCGGTGCTCGGTTCGATCGCCCTCCTCACCACGTTCGTCGCTATCCTCGTCGATCTCGTAACGGTGACCGGCGATCCGCGATCGGTACTCTATCTGGCCGCCGGGTCGATGCTCGCCGCGACGCTGTTTGCACGATACGTCGAACCGAAACCCGCACTCGGCGTCGGTGTGTTCGCCCTCGCCGTCGGGTTGGTCGTCTATTTCGGCGCAGCGAACGTCGCCTTTCATCCGCGGGCGATCCTTCTCGACAGCTTCGAGTTGCTGACCGGGATGTCCGTCCTTCACCTTCACGACGTCACCGTCTGGGCGCTCGCCGTCACCCCCGCTCCGATCTTTCTGACGTGGTATTTCACCGTCAGACGGCAGTACAGCATCGCCGCGCTCGTCGGCTCGGTCGCGGTCGGCTTTTTCGTGTTGAGCGGCGATGCCGGTCCGACGATGACGCTGCTCGGCGTGGCCGGCGCGACGGCTACGGCTGGGCTCGGTGATCTCGATAGAGCCGGTGAAACTATCTGGTCGGCGGAGTATCTCGTTCCCGTGATCGCCCTGATGGTCGTCGCACCGCTTTTCGTCACGGTGATCCCCGCCGGTGGAGGAGCAGCCACCGCGCCCGTCGGTTTCGACGGTGGATCGCAAACGGACGCCGGATCGGAGGTCGCCGACGCCGGCGACCGAACCATGACTGGTGCCGTCGTCGACGCGGACGACGAGCTCGAGATCGTCGGGGCGGTCTCACTCTGGCCGGAGGTCCACTTCACCGTTCGGGCGGATCAGGGACAGTACTGGCGAACGACGAGCTACGATCGGTATACGGGAGACGGCTGGGTGAGAGCGGCTGACGTCTCTACCGAGACGGAGTTCCGCTCCGCCGAAGGTCCGACCACACGCGTCGATCAGACCGTCAGAGCCGAAACGGAGATGCACGCTATGCCCGCCGCTTT
>LKMJ01000616.1_pt1 | contig 28214 bp, 22 predicted proteins | sample 643391 | NCBI WGS metagenome assembly LKMJ01 (sample SAMN04112250, study PRJNA286221) | soda lake metagenome | biome: soda lake; feature: Kulunda Steppe; material: water; isolation source: sample PL-Br10 brine of Picturesque Lake | place: Russia: Kulunda steppe | collected 2010-07 | reverse complement strand
TCGGTTGTGGCCGCCCAACACCGCTCGAACGCCGAGTGGGTCGACGGCGAGTAAGATCCGTATGTTCTTTTGATCGGGGGCCGAAGCACGGCTGGTGGCAGTGACGACAGTTACCCCCACTGAGCCCTTTCTGATGAGGGATTTTCCCGAGCCACCATCTTCAACATTGGCTGTGAAGTTGTCAGACAAGTTACTATTTTTAATCCATGGGAAAATAACTAAAAAGCCGGTTGAATAGTTGAGCAATCTGCAGTTGAGATCTCCTTGTAGACCTCGTTTTTGTGTGGTTTTAATCTCCAAATATCTATTTGAAATATCTTAATATTAAATATAAAGAATATGTACCCGAAGTATTATGATAAGAAATCAGATAAGTACAGAAGACTTATATTTTATAGTTCCAATCCGTGACTGTGCATCGAAACTGGAAAACAAAACGGTCGTCTACGGCTGCTGTACCTGACGACGAGGCATCCGACTCACCGAGAGAGGCCGGGCAAACTGATCGGTCAACACGTTCGACAATCGCAGTTGGGCGACGAGGATACCTCGGACTCCTCGGGGCGGGTGCGGCGTCATCGCTGCTCAGTAGTCGTCCAGCGGTTGCCGACACAGAGCAAGGCTACGGCGTCGGTGAGTACGGTCTCGGAGCGTATGGCGGGATTCGAGAGCGTGGCCCAATCGATGAGTCTCCCGACGACTCTGACGAGGAGTCCGAAGACGAAGACGCCGAGCAGGATACACAGCTCGAGGTAACCACTGTCTCGGCCGACGCCCAAGCGTCGTTTGCAACGCTGTCGGCGCACCTCTGGGCAGACGAAGACTTCGTACGGGCGTATTTTGAGTACCGTGAATCGGGTGCAGCCGAATGGATAGCAACCGATGACGCGTCCGTCTCGGACTGGGGCGTGTTCGAACAGACAGTCTCGGACCTCTCACCATCGACGCTGTACGAGTACCGGGCAGTCGGCGAGAGTGACAGCGAAACCGTTCGTGGAGACACCCAGTCGTTCCAGACGCTGAGCCAGGATTCGTTGTCTCCATCGGTCGATCGGTTCGTTGTCGAAAACGTGAGCGAGTCGAACGACCGTGTGACGCTCTCCATAGAGTGGTCGGTGTCCGATCCGGACGGCGACCTGGAAACCGTGACTGTTGTTGTTGCGGACTATCGCCAGACGCTTACCTGGGATGTAACCCCGGTGGACGGCGCGTCTGCCAGCGGCAGCCAGGAGATAACGACCGAACGGAGCGGAATGAAAACGTACGAAGTGACTGTTGCGGTGATGGATACAGCCGGCAATCTGGATGTACAGCGAACACAACTACAGTAGCACACGACACTAATGACAACTAATAGATATAATACGCCTGAAGAAGGTACGACGGAGTGGCATATTCCGCTGAACGAGAACTTCGAGCGACTCGAGCAAGACATCGAGATACGCGATACTGGCTCGAATCTCTCTGCGTACGATCCCACAGAGGGCTCGAAGTTCCTGGCTACGGATACAAGCGAGGTGTTTCTCGGTGACGGTGACCAGTGGAACGCTATTGGATCACTACGTAGCGGGAGCCGTGAGGCCGACTCGACAGCGTCCCACAGCGTATACGTTCGTGAAACAAGTGGCGGACGCTACGTCGCCACTGACGCTGACGGCTCACAGATCAGCGACGACAGCGATGGCGCGGCGGTGCTCCAAGCGGGCATCGACAGCTGTCCAGACGATGGCTCGATTCATATTGCCGGTGAGTTCGATATCGATACAACAATTACACTCGGCGACGGGAAACGACTGGTCGGCTACGACGCGACGATCACAATCGCCGAAACGAGTAACAATATAGGGTTCGCGCTCGAGGTTTGCAACGGCTCCAGAGGGGCGACACAACGCCTCCAGCGGGATGCAGACGCCCGAGACAACGAACTCTACGTGTCGGATGCCTCCAGTTTCAGTGAGGGCGACCACGTCTCTCTGGACACTGATCGGACGTTCACGGCTAGTGGTGCCACTGGGCTACAGTACTCCGAGAAACATCTGATCGACCGTATCGATACGAGCAATGATGTGCTGTACCTCATGGAGGGTGTCTATTTCGACTACGCCACGAGCGACAACGCTCGGGTCACCCAGGTCATCCCTGATAGTGGGCATCTCGAGGGCCTCACTGTCACGAACGAAGCCGACGATCCGGATGGCAACTACCGGTTTGCCAACGCCATTCGGGGACACAACGTAACCTACCGCAACCTCACACTCAAAAACGTGGGGCGGACAGGTCTTGGGTTCGACGAATGTTATGGCGGGACGGTCACCGGTTGCGATGTCACCGGTATTCATAGGAATGCGTCAGGATACGGCGTCCGTATTCGCAAAGGCTGTGCAAACACGCTGATTTCGAACAACCACTTCCGAGCCTGTCGGCATGCTGTCGCACACAACTACGCCGGCAACAGAGGGATGCCACGAAAGACACTGATTATTGGCAACATCATCCTTGGCACACATCAAGGCGCCACTCTCGACGCACACGAAGGGACACTCGACTGGGCGATTATTGGGAACCACATCACCGCAAACGACAGTTCGGCAGTCCTCAACGGAGCGAAAGACACCTGCATCTACAACAATACGTTCCTCGGCACCTATGAGTCCGACGAAAGACAGGGTGGCTTTCACAGGGCGCGCGGCAACCCGCCACAGAGCACCCTTACCGTCCGAGGCAACTCGATCAAGCATGCGGGCAGACTCGGTGGTGTCTGGATCAATCACCCCGGTCCGTGGACCGGAGTCGACATCTCTGACAACTATATTCAGGATACGGCCTACTACTTCGTCCGCATTCAGGAGGATATCGAATTCCTCCGCGTGGCTGACAACGTTTTCGACGACGCCGAACACGGAAGTGACGGTCGGGAAGCGATACTTGTCGAAAACAGTGTCGACAGTATCGACTCGGCCCAGATATCCGGCAATGCGTTCCGCAGCTACGACGAAGCGATTCACGTCGAGCAGGGAGCCGGAACGATCTCGAACTTCAGTGTGACCGGCAACACGGTGTATGCGACACCGTGGGATCGTGGCGACAACGCCTTCGAGTTCGGGGAGCTCACCGATTCGGTTATCGCTGACAACACCTTCCATGATCCTGATGACAATCTCGGCGATGCGATTACGATGGCCTCCGGCACGCAGAACAACCTGATTCGAGACAACAGTATCCACTCTACAGGCGGTATCAGTGATTCTGGAAGCAACAATGTCACAGATGGCAACTATCGACACGACGGCTCTGGGTGGAGTCAGCTCTGATTCGGGGCTAGCGTGTCGCCTCCTGGAGAGCGGTTGTCGGCTACCGAACTGACTGGGTGCTGGTCAGCGGTCGGTCACTCGGCGATAATACGCCACGGACAGTGGTTCTGAGCCAGGGAGCACCGGAGCCAGATGTAAGCAATCAAACCACTAATAATGATGGGTTTATCTGACGAAACAACACAAATATGGTTATTTTTATTTTATTGTTTTATTTTACGAATTAGTTTATTAAATACTGGCAAGCTATGTGGCTACCAGATGAGTGTAGCAGCACGGCTCGGGGACCGATTCAAAACCGAGTTTATTGCGAAAGGTGTTGCGATGGTGTCCGGTGCCCTGCTTGCGATTCTTCTGGCACGGATACTCGAACCGGATTCGTATGGGCTGCTGTTTTTTTCACTGTCGATTTTAGGAACGCTGAACCTGTTCAGCAAACTCGGCATTTCGAAATCTGGCGGTCGGTACATCTCCGAATTCAAAGAGACGAACCCAGCGAAAGTCCCTGGCATCATCAGTCTCACGTTTGTGTATATTACGATCACCTCTCTTATTGTCGGGGTTGCCCTGTTTGTGGCTCGTGAGTTGCTGTCCGGCGTGTTGAACGAACCGGAGCTGGTGCCGTTTCTCACGGTCGGGATCCTGTATATCGTGTTCACAACGTATACCACGTTCGTCCGGCGGATTTTACAGAGCCTCGAGGCCATCAAACCCGCAGCCGGAGTCCATGCACTCGAAAGCGGGACGCGGTTTCTGTTCGCGGTTGGATTGGTGTTGTTGGGGTTCAACGCGCTCGGGGCGCTGGTCGGCTACATACTCAGTTCGCTTGTCGCCTCAGTCGCTGGCTGTTACTACATTTACACACGGTATGTACAGACATCTGATGGATGGAGCTGGCCAGCCGACGGCCTCCCCCGGCGGATCGCAGAGTACAGTCTTCCGTTGACTGCGACCCGCTCTGCGGATGTCCTGGACAAGCGTATTGATACGATCTTGGTTGGGTTTTTCCTTACTCCGGCCGCAGTGAGTTTCTACGTTATCGGCAAACAGGTCGCTGGATTCGTCAAAACCCCGGCATCGGCGCTCGGGTTTACTGTTTCGCCGACCTACAGCTCACTGCAGGCACAGGGTGAGACAACAACGGCAACAACGGTTGTCGAAGAGTCGATAACGTATGTTCTCCTCCTGTATATCCCTGCAGCTGTCGGCCTCATACTAGTCGCAGGTCCATTAGTCCGGATCGTGTTTGGAAGCGAGTACGTTGGTGCGATACCAGTTGTTCAACTACTTGCGGTGTACGCTGTTCTCAATGCTGTTGTTGCCTTGCTGAGCAACGGCCTGGATTTTTTGGGTCGGGCGAAACAGCGGGCGATAGTTAAATTCATCACCGCAGTGCTGAACGTCGTGCTGAACATTATACTGATTCCGACGGTGGGTGTGGTCGGGGCTGCCGCAGCCACAGTGATTACATACTCGATGTACACTGTTGCCAACCTGTATATCATTCACCTCGAGTTCGACCTGGACATCAGCTACATGCTTGAGCGTGTGTCCACAATACTGGTGATCACGCTCCTGATGGCTCTACCAGTGTACAGTATCCTTTCGTACGCTGTGGGAGTCGTTGCGCTCGCCGTCGCTGTCGTTGTTGGTCTCGTCGTCTGGTTTGCGTTGTCGACGACTATCGGGTGGTTAGATCCGAAACAGGTCGTATCTGTGATGAGTTGATTACTGGTGGTCGGGTGCTATGCTGACAGCTGTTACATTCGGTATGTTGTACATATTACGACGTTGTATATGATTTTCAAGTGGCTCCGGCCCAGAGAGTACTCCGTGTCTCTCCCTACGCCAGCACTCATCTCTCGGTACGTACTGTCTGTCGGCCGAGCAGTACAACATTCGCCACTGGTAGGGTTTCTATTATCCCGGTTTCCATGGATTGTTCGCACGTATTTCATCATTCTCACAGAATACAAATACCGGACGAATTTCAAATCCAAACGGATTCATCCGCGGAAGCGATACTACACGAACCCGGAACGGATCACGAAACTCCTCGCGCCGAACACCCCATTCTCGGTAAAAAACGCGGGCGAGGTTCATGACGGGAGTTGGGATACTCAGTCACGATCGTTTGCTGAGTATCGCATCTACCAGTCGCTCAGAAAGCGATTTACGCAGGACAGTGAGTGGATGGACACTGCGCAACTGCAACAGGCAGTACAACGAGTCCAGTCCGGTGAATCCTGTTGGCATGGGTGTACGTCTGTAGAAGACCTCGAGGATCGCTGCTCGTATCTCGACTCCGTATACGAGAATATCAAAACGGACGGCTACAAACCACAGTCGGAACTCGAGGTACGCCGAGACGAGAACGCCAGCCCGTATCCACCATCACTTCGGGAAATCAGTGTCGCGATTGGGAGGAACGGAGAGCTCATACTGGTGGACGGGCGGCATCGCTTATCGATCGCCAAACTGCTAGATATCGATCAGATACCGATACAGATCGCAATCATCCACACTGACTGGGATGGTGGGCTGCCAGCTGGCGTCTCTGCGACGGCCAGCTCTCGGAACTAACCGAACGCTGTCCGTAATCGGCCCCGTCGCACGCTAACTTTCGGCCTCGAGGCCGAAGACGCAGCCGACTCACTCACGGATACCAGAACGACGAACCAACGGTCGAGACTGGCCGCTATCCCGTTTTTGCCTGATACAATCAGTCATCGAAGGATGAGATTACTGGGTCAGCGGTAGTGTACTGAGTATATTACTATATATACGGCAAGTATGCTGACCCGATACGGAACACACAATGTACAGTCGTGAACATCTGAAAATCGGGATACGACATCCAAAGTTAGCACTTCGAGAGCTGAACCGCCAATACTACAATACAACTGGTAATTTCAACCCAGATGGTGCTAAAATTATGGGTGAAGATTGGGATATTCTGGTTCTGTTGGACGCCTGTCGGTATGATGTCTTCTCTTCAATAAATACGATCGATGGACGACTCGAGTCGCGGATTTCCAGAGGCTCGAACACATCGGAGTTCCTGTACGGCAATTTCACGGACGAAACCCATCTCGATACCGTATACACAACAGCGAACCCCCAGTTCCAGAAGCATATGGACGCGATCGGTGTCGAATTTCATGATGTGATTAACGTCTGGGATACCGAACGATGGGACGCCGAGCTCGGCACTGTGAGGCCTGCAGAGATGACTACAGCATGCCTCGACAGTGTCGAAACCTACCCCCACAAGCGTCAAATATTCCACTATCTTCAGCCGCATTACCCGTTCATTGGCACGGATCTCGAAGGGGCTGGGCGTGGCGTTACCGAGGCGTTCGGCACGGATATCTGGGGTGCGAAAATGCGAGGTGAGCTCGAGTACACGAAAGAACGGATCGTCGATGCGTACGCGCAGAATCTGGAGCGTGCACTCGACAGAATCACGCGGCTACTATCAGATGTCTCTGGAAAAGTCGTTATCACATCGGATCACGGAAACATGATCGGCGAGCGTTCCCGTCCGATTCCGATCACCGAGTGGGGTCATCCCTCCGGAACGTATACCTCTCAGCTGGTAGAGGTTCCGTGGCTTGTTGTCGATGCGGGCGAGAGGCCGGAGATTCGAGCAGAACAGTCGAGACATGAACGCGAGGCCATCGAAGAGTCGGTTGTATCGGACCGATTGACAGATCTTGGATACGTCTGAGTAGGTTATCACGCTGTGTGAGTAGTCAGCTACTGCTGAATAAGTTTCAAAGGATCATCCCCAGATAATTAAATCGAAGAAACAGTATGACTACAGCAGACCAACGCACTCAACACGAGGATGGAGATTCCTCTACGACTGAACTAGACGACCGTAGCAAACGAGCGACGAACAGCGAGCCATCTCGAGTCGGTGGGGGCCGACTGGACAGTGTAATCGCCTCCCTCCCACACCAGTACCGTGGGCTCGCAGCGGTGCTCTGTTTCGTTGGTGTTGTCTTTTTTATTGTTGGGGTCCTCGAGGGTGCAGACGTACTGTTCGCTCTGGGAGGGATCGGGATTTTTTCCGGTGTACTCACCTACTATCTGACGCTGGATCGGTTCATCGAAGCCGATGTGAGCGACCAGATTCACGCCGCAACGGTAGCGAACTATGAGCGTCTCTGTGCTGAGTTCGACCTCTCTGAACGGCGTATATACACGTCAGTGGAACGCAGGTCGGAGAACGAATCCGACGACCCAGAACGACCAGAGACTCCAGGAGACGACCACCCAGCATCGAACCGATCCGGGGTTCGACTACTCGTTCCGCGGCAATCGGATATCGCACTCCATGACGCAACGGAGCTCCACTGTGAGACGCTGGTTCGCAGAAACGGGGCTGGAGTTACAGGGGTCGTCCTCCACCCAACAGGTAGTAGCTTGTTTACGACGTTTCTGAGCGTGCTGGACGGCCCGCTCACCAGCGACCCACACGCTGTCTCTCGGCAGCTCTCGGATGCGGTGACAGACGAGTTCAATCTTGCGCGGTCAGTAGACGTGACAATCGACGCCGAACAGGAGCGGATGTCTGTTGTGTTTGCTGATACAGTGTACAACGACCACTCTCGGTTTGATCACCCACTGGTCTCGTTTTTTGCCGTCGGATTAGCGAGTAGCCTCGAGTCGCCGGTCGAACCAACAGTTACCGATGTCGACCCGTTGTCAGTGACGTTTCAGTGGGCAACCACTCCGGAGTGACTCAGAGTTCCGCGAGTAGTATTTCCACCAACAGTTGGGATACAAAAATCCCCGATACAAGCACACTAAGAACAATTACGACTCTGAGTCTTTTCCGCCACTGTGGGGTAATGTTCACTGGATACGTAACCTCGTTTAGTAGTGTTAGCCCGATAATTGAGAGAGCAAACAACAGGTTCAGCTCTAACAGATCCAACAAAAGAAGAACCAACATCGATCCAAGCAACCAGACGGTGAGAGCCTGTATGTAGCGTACTCGTTGTGTAACAGTCATCGGTGTGGATTCAACTGAATAGTACCTTTCGCTGTGAACATGAGCACCTCGGGTCGAGATCGGGTTGTCATTTCTCGTCTGGTAGTTGTGGGTGCCTGTTTCTAACTATTTTTCACAATTTCTGATTTATTTAGGGTCACATACATAAAATAATACAACCAACATACAATTACACGCTAATTTATTGTCGAATATACGATAGTCACCCGTTTTTGGAAAATGATTGATATTGGAGGCGAGTGACTGTTGGCACATCAATGGACAGGACGACCCGTGTCACGTATGCTGTTTCATCATTCGCTTTTGTGTTATTGTCCTTTGGAGTTGTGTCCGCGTACTCATCGCCCGCAACAGGCTATGAGCTTTCGATATACTCTGGGACACCGATCGTCTACTGGCTCTCTTTGGCCGTCTCGCTGTTCGTCACAGTGTTTCTTCTGTTATCAAAAAACAGGAATAAAACGGTCGGGCTAACGCTTGGGAGCGTGGCGATCGCTTCGTTGCTGTGTCTCCCCATTATTCGTGGGTACTATCATGTCGGGGCCACCGACGCGTTGAGCCATTGGGCAATCGCCCAAGAGGTACTACAGTCGGGGGACATCGTCGGCTGGCAGTATCCTGCACTTCACGTTGGCACAGCGACCTGGTCACTCGTGACGGGACAGAGTCCAAACACTGTCATTTTTCTGCTGGCCGCCATCTACGGGCTGACGTTCCCGTTGTTTGTGTACCTTTCTGTCCGCCGTCTCGACAACGGCAAACAGCGGGCAAAATATATCGGCTTTCTGTCGGCGATACTGTTTCTGCCGATTAATCAGATCGGTGTTCGGATCGAAGCACACCCCACGAGTCAGGCAGTGCTATACCTTCCTGTGATCATTTTTGTCACGATTTTGTACTACGACAGGCTTCAAAAACGCGCCTCGATTCTGCTCCTCCCGTTGGTGTCGTTCTATATCTATCTCCATCCCCAGCAAGCAGCGAATCTCATCCTCCTGCTGGGGTTGCTGTCTGTTACGCTACTGGTACTCGATTCCGATCTTGGAGGACACCCAATACAGTCGGACAGCTACCGACATTTTCCGACAATCGCGACTGGATTTCTGTTCTGGGTACTCATGAGTTTCCGTGAGTTTTTCATAGATCAGCTACAGAATTCCGTCGGGCGTTTTGTACAGCTTACTGGTCGGGGTACGGAAACTGTAGAGGGACGAGCAAACTCGATTGAAGCTGTCGGCGGAAGCTTCGAAGAAATTGTTCTGAAGTTATTCCTGGTTGCTGCCGTTTTCTGCGGGTTGTATGCAGTGAACGCAGTTATTCTTGGAAAGTCACTGAATGATATACGAAAGGACACGCCTGATTTCGAACTTGCGCTTACTGTTGGTATCCTCACCGTTGTTGGGATGGTGGCTACCTACCTGATCGGTGGCATCTCGGATCAGTTCGCACGCCACCTCGGATTTGTTATGGTTGTTGTCACGATTCTTGGCTCGCTGTGTCTTGCCCGACTCTACTCAATGGTGGAGCCGAAACTCGGGGGTCGACGGACACGAAACATGTTCGTACTGTTTTTTGTTTGCTGCTTGCTATTGTCAACGCCAATCGTATTCGCCTCGGACTATATTTACCGAGGCTCAGGTCATGTGCCCGAGAGTCAGGTGAGTGGATACGAGACTGCATTCGAGCACTACGATGTCGACCAGCCAATCATCCACGCCCGGTCACCGGCGTACAGATACGCGACCGTCACAACAGGTATCGAGAGTGAGACTGCAGTAACACTCGAACAGTATGACCGCGACGAGATTGCACCGGCACCGGTTCATTTCGACAACCAGTCACTTCACAGGGACACGGAGTCGCTGTATGTCGGGGTTGTCGAAGCCGACATCTCTCGGGATGCAGACCTCTACAATGGGTTTCGGTTTTCACACGATGACTTCAGATATGTCGAAAACCACCCACGTATCAATAAAGTAGTCACGAACGATCAGTTCCAGCTGTACCACTCACCGGGAGAGTCGGACGACACCACCCTCCCGTCGAGTACGAACGTCTCTGCACCAGCCGACGGATAACGCAGTCACCAGCGTTCTGACCGCTCAGTGGAGATCTCGAACATCGGGATGTGTCGATGGCTCCGAGTTTTCCGTATACACTGTATCCCGATGCTGTTGCCACTGTTCGTGTCGAATGCGGATGCGAACGGGAATCGTATCGACGCCGACTAGTTGTGCAATACACAGTCGGTGCATTCCGGCCGCCCACTGAAACTCACCGTCTCGAGAGACGTAGACGCTCACTTCTCTGAACTCGGGCGGCAGCCGCAGTAGACTGTCCCGAGATTTGTTCGAAAAGTCGACGAACTGGTCGGCATCGATCTCGTGTTGTGGTTTGTAGCCGTGTTGATCGATGCTCTGATACAACTGATCCAACCGGTCGTATCGCTGCCGGATGTCTGCCAGCTCCTGGTACTGTTGCCACTCGCCGCTCGAATCCTCGAGCCGATCCAACATAAACGAGTGATACCCGGTGTCCTCCCACGGGGTGCCGTGTTCGAACCGCTCCTCAAACGAGGTGTAGACGACATCGTCTTCGACCGTGCGCGTCTGCAGATCCCAGTCGCCTCCCTGTATCCCCGATTGGATCGGCAGTGGTGGTCGCGGCTTGTCGACTGGAATCGTGCTGACGGTCATCGGATCGATGGACAACACAGCTGTCGGATACAGTGGCGCGTCGTAGTGCCGTCCGTATGCGGCGTAGGTAGACACAGTTGCGACAGCACGGACTGCACTGTACACCACGCTATCGACACTCTCAGCTCCGATCATTGTACAGCAGGTTCCGGTAGAGTTCGGCGTGTTCAGTAGCGATTGTATCAATCGAAAACTCGGTCGCGACCGTCTCGAATCCCTGTTCGCCGAGCGGTTGCGTCTCAGTCGTGTGTGCAGTTTGCATGTAGGCCGCCAGTTCGCTTGGCTCGCCGACTGGGTAGAGATAGCCGTCTACGTCGTGTTCGACGAGCTCAGTGACGCCTGGGATCTCCGTCGAAATAATCGGGAGCCCTGCAGCTTTGGCCTCGAGGTGTGTCGATGGAAGCCCCTCTCTGGAGGACGAAGAAACGAACACGTCCGCAACCGCGTAGTAGGGCTCGATTCGGTCGACATAGCCAGTGACTGTTATCTGATCCGACAGCCCGCGTTCGGAGACCAAATCCTCTAATAGCGCTCTTTGCGGCCCGTCGCCGACGATAAACAGCTGCAGATCGGTAGCCCGAAGCTCGGAGACTGCCTTTATCAGATCAGTCTGTCGTTTCTGCTCGACACAGCGAGCGACGTTCACGAACACAGTTGTCTCTGAATCCTGATCCGATAGCTCGCCTGTCTCGGCGGCCTCCACGCGTTGCCGAAACGACGCCGTATCGATCCCGTTGTAGATCACCACCATCCCCTCGGTGTTTCGGTACGACTGTCTGACCCCATCAGAGACACAGACGATATGGTCCGACAGCGGTCGCGTCGTGCGCTCTGCCAGCTGTTTGAGGCGAGGCTTGTGGTCCCGGACGTTGTGGTAGGTCGAAAGATGGGGAAGACGCTGCCGACCACAGGCAAGGCGGCCGACGACGTGCGAAAACGAGAGATGTGAGTGAACGAGTTCGATCTCGCGATCTGCCAGCAGCGACGACAACGCCCGCGCTGCGTTCGGAACAGTCGTCGTCGAGATCTCGACATCAAGCGAGTAGACCGGCACACCGCTGGCTTCGAGCGTAGAGAGCAGTTCGCCGTATCTCTGAGCCACAATAACTGCGGGGTGGATACCGTCTCGAGCCTGTAGTTCGACGGCGAGATCCGCAACCAACCGTTCGGCACCGCCGTTCCGGAGATCATTGATCAGCAAACCGGGCTTCATGCGTCTATCCCTCTTCTGACAGTAACACCAGTAGTCGGCATACCCATACCATCGCCATCTAAATATAAAAAATCATACACATTCACGGAATATGGTATATATAGTTGTAGACTGGTATACACACAGTACAGAACAATGTCGCAGTTACCGGTAGGTTGTGTCGTATAATTTGTACTATACTGCAGGTTACAGTCGCGTTACCGACGGTACTGAGAGCCTAGCTTGTGTCTGTTGTGTTCGGATCAGTAATATCAACCCAGAAATGGAGCGTGTGGTCCGCGTTCTCCGGTGTTGGATCGGCTGGCGGCGCATCACTGTACAGCATGTACGTAACACGACGCTCTTGGCCAGTCGTCGTCGAGAGGAGGTCGTGTTCCGTCTGGACTGTCTCTCCGTCCTCGAGGGTCGACTCGAGGGTCGTGACACGTTCGCGGTCCTGAACCTCTACTTGGTTGTCCTCGAGGAATCTCACGTCATGGATCTCGACAATGACCGTATATGTGGTTTCGGTCCCTTCGTTGTTCTCGATGCCGACGACGATCGGTTCGGCCTCACCGGCAGTGAGTTCTTCCGGGTAGTCATCCGCAACGAGCTCGCCGGATTCGTTTTCGGTCAGTATAGAGAGGGTCGAAAACTGTTCGCCATCCGGTGGCGATGCGACAGCGAACGTCACACTCCCGAACGCCATCACGACACTGAAAACGAGAACAACGGTCAGAAGCGTATCGATCCGTGAATCAGCACCGAAAACACGTCTCCGCCCGACAGTGAGCCACCGTCGGTATGGAACGGAAACCCGTCGGTGTTCAGGGAGCTGGTGTCGGCGATATGCAGCAGCCACGGCCCCACCTACGGCAACGCCCCCACAGGCGACGACTGTCGGGAGCAGACTGATACCCCACGGAGTGAAACTGAGGACGATCCCGATGAGTGGGACGATTGCAATGCTCGTTCCGAACGCGAGTCCAACCCGTTCGATGCCGTCTATTCCCTGCCGACTGCGAACCCACCGAAAGAGGGAGCGATCAGTCTCACGCTCGCCTTCGTCTCTGTCGTAGTTCTCCGAAGGCGTATGGGCTTCCGGAAACAGCACCGCAATGAAGGCGTATCCAGGAACAAAAAGCAGGAACAACAGCCCCAAAACGAACTGGACCAATGTCCCATTACTGAGAGGCAGTACCACTGCGGTAATCGTTACAAGGGAGAATATGGTAATCGCTGTCAGATCTGCTGGGAATGACCATCTGGTCGCTGTTCGTATCCGCTCGAGGAGGTCGATAGCAGACATTGTCATCTAGACGACAGCAACTGGCAAAAACAGTATTATTCAATACAAGCATGTGGTTTCTGATCACAAACCAAACCACGAGTAGTGCTGGACAGTCACGAAACACACAACGCAGGTCTACAGAGGCCAGGTAGCTGCTCGCCAGCACTGACCAGAAACCCGGTATGGAGTCGGTTGTTTCTCGGTGAGTCGGTAGGGGAACGCCATCCGCAAAAATCACAGATTTTTGTGGAGTGAATGAGTGTGTGTACGCTCGTTACCGCCGCCGAATCGGTCTCAGCAAGACCGATACATCGAACAGCGTTATCCCATCAGTTGTTTTTCGGGAGGTGCCGCTGTAGACGCCCAGTCGTATTTTTGAGTATTGTCCGGCCAGCAAACGATGGTTTACGAAGAGATTTTGTTGAGTAGTATGGCCCTAACGAATCCGGGACAGTCGGTTCGGACGAGGGATCTTGGAGCGTTCGTAACCCCGCTATGAGCACGTCGGCCTGTAGACCCCGCACTGAATCAAACACTTCCCAGAGTGTGGCACACTCACTGACATCACACTCTTTGTACGCAACAATCTCTCCGCTATCGATCTGCTCGTTTAGGCGCTGGAGCGTCATTCCGAGTCGGTCTCTGTCGTCAAGCCACGCCTGTGGAGCGCCAAGCCCTCGATACTCACGAATATCTGCTGGATGGAAGCTCAGCACCCCGTACTCCGTTGTGTCGAGAATCTCACCCCTGATGAGCCCGAATCCGTATCTAACAACAACATCGCAGTGCTCTCCGATCTCCGTAACCGTTTGCGAGGGGAGTTCCGACCAGTTCCCATCCGTAATTGGCGAGACGTACTGGATGTCTGCATCTCCAAAGCACGGAACGTCTTCGACAGGGATTCGATTCGATGCTGCGGCCTCCGAGCCCAGCTGTTCGGCTATTTTCTTGTCAACGTAGGCAAATGCCCATGCACCCTCACGTCGTAACACGTCGATAAACACACGGACTGTGCTGAGGCTCAGTCCCCCGTTGACGGCGGCTGCTTCCGAGTCGGGGTCGTGGCGGCTATCAACAGGATTGTTGACAACAACGAGAGAGATGTCGAGTCCCAGCTCGGTGACTGTCGCCTCGAGCGCTTGAACCTGATACTCCTGTAAATATGGATCTGCAAGCACACAGAGGGATTGGATTTGCGTAGCCATAGTCCGCTTCAAGGCTGCCATATATATTAGTATAATTAGCAAAATTTGTTAATTAGTCAAAAAGATCAGATTTATATTAAATTTCTTCTCAAAAAGCCCTACAAGATTAAAACATACCTGTGCTATTTTGATATTTGTTTCCATATATGTAGTTTATTGGCCACTAAAGTTATGCTGTATTACAGCTTTGCTCACACACATGCATATAAAAGAGGTTGGAGTTGCTGAATGGGAGAGGGCGTTACCGAATACCGGATATGAGCTGTTTCATACAGTAGATGCCCTGAATGTATTAGAGACACACTGGCCGGGAGAGCTTTGCCTGTTTGCCGGATATAAGGGCCAAGAGCCAGTTGGGCTGCTTCCATTGTTTATCCGTCACAATCGGGTGGGGCGGATTGTCTCATCACCGCCAGTTGGCTTTGGCGTTGGACGACTCGGTCCGATAGTTATGTCAACAAGCCCGAAGCAACGAAAGTGCGAAACAATCAACAAAAAATTTGTCCGCAAAGTTATCGAAACCATTGATGCCACCGATCAGTTCACGCTGTTTCGAGTCATTGGTAATACGAAATACAACGACCCTCGTCCGTTCAAATGGGATGGGTTCGATGCGACGCCTGCGTTTACCTACCAGTTGCATATCGAATCGAAGACACTGGATCAACTCCTCGGATCGTTCAGCCGAGATCTTCGAAAAGACATTCGGAAGCGTGACGACGTACCTATCACAGTTCGGAGAGGCGAGAACGGGGATGCACAAAAGGTCTACGAGGCAATGGTAAACCGATATCAAAAACAGGGAAAAGACCAGCCTGTGTCGTGGGATTTTGTTGAGGATTTACTACATTCACTCGGTAGAAGGGCTCGCGTGTACGTCGCTGAATCTAACGATGGAGAGTTTCTCAGCGGTATGATAATACTGTATGCTGATGACACCGCGTACAACTGGAAAGGGGGAGCAAAACCCTCGAGCCTCGATACAAGCGTGAGTGTGAACAATTTGCTTCACTGGAAAATAATCGAAGATATTGTCGAGGATCCGGATCTCGAGTCGATCACAGCGTACGACTTTTATACTGCAAACAATGAACGCCTGAGTCGGTACAAAAGCTCGTTCAACGGCTCGCTTGTTCCGTACTACACCATCGAATCAAACAGCGTTCCAATGGCAATCGCCAAAATGGCGTATCGAAAAGCGATGTCGAACAATATCCCACATGGGAAGCAGCTGTTTATTGAGCCAGTTCTGAAAGGAAAGTAAGGACCAACATCGGCGTTCCAAAGACGACCGATTCCTCGTGGCCTGTGGTTTCTTGAGTAGCTGAAGGGAGACATACATTATACACTATTTTCATACTATTGTTTGTGAAAAATTCTTATAATGGGGACAAGCGATTGAGATGTTGTGACCAGATACACACATACTATCAGAGAAGCAGAAAGATACGTATGCCAGCACAATCCCGGTAGGAGGTGGGATTCGCTCCCGATTGGATCAGTACTCTCACCATTCGCACAGTCGGAGCCAACTCACTGATATAACAGGATTTGGAAGATACCTAATGAGTAGTATACAAACCTTGGTGATAGGGTTGGATGGTGTCTGTCGTTCGGTGCTCGATCCGATGATAGACGATGGTGTGGTACCGAACCTCGCTGCGCTATCCGAACAAAGCATCGTCGAACCGCTTGAATCACAGCTTCCGCCGTGGACTCCAAGTGCATGGCCATCGCTGTACACAGGCGTCAACCCAGCAAAACACGGCGTCTACGACTTTCTTCGGTTCGACGGCTACGACTGGGACGTTGTAAACCGGTCGTCTGTCAAAGCACACGCCGTTTGGGAGCTGCTGTCGATGGAAGGCTACAGTAGCGTCGTGCTCAACGTTCCAGTGACACATCCGCCTCGAGCGTTCGATGGCGTCCTCGTCCCCGGCTACACCGCGCCCGAACAGCCGGAGTGCCATCCTGCCGGCATCTGGGACGAACTCAACAGGGAGCTCGGAGAGTACAGACTGTACACCGACCCAATCGGCTCCGGGTCGTCCGAGGCGGACCGAAAGCGTGGGTACGGACAGCTTTCGCGGATGCGCGGCAGCGCGTTTCGGTACCTCACCGAGACGCATGATCCGGATTTCGGTTTCGTCCAGTTCCAGCAGTGCGATACGGTATTCCACGAGTTCCCCGATGAAACAGAGACGATTCGACGCGTGTTTAGCGACATTGATGACGAAGTTGGCAAAATTTTGGACACCTGTGATCCCGAGATAACCTTGGTTGTGAGCGACCACGGAATCGGGCCAATGGAGGGACACGAGTTTCGCGTAAACGATTATCTCCACGATGCGGGGGTTGTGAACGTGACGGCGGAAGGAAGCGGGATGCCATCGTGGAAATCGATTGCCCGAAAGCGCCTCCAGGACGGCAACGAAAGCGGCCCAGTCGATCAGTCGCCTGCCGAACGAGCACTTGAACTGGCCGCACGGGTTGGCATCACGAGCCAGCGGCTCGGAACGGTCGTACAACGCCTCGGGCTCGAGGAAGCGGTACTCAAAATCGTGCCGACCGATATCATCAGAGCAGGCACTGAGCAGGTCGACTTCCCAGCGTCGACAGCCTACATGCGTTCGCGAACCGAAATGGGAGTCCGACTGAATCTCGAAGGTCGCGAACCCGAAGGGACCGTGCCAGCCTCCGACTACGAGCAGGTCAGAGAGACGATTATCGACGCTCTCAGCGCGGCCAGAACGCCGGAGGGCGAACCCGTTTTCGAGCGTGTCGCTCCCCGGGAAGCGGTTTTTGAGGGACCGTATCTCGAAGACGCACCTGATATCGTGACCGTCCCGAACGGATTCGACCATTTCCTTGTAGCGAACCTGAAACGATCCCAGTTCGGAGAGCCAACCGAACCGTGGGAACACAAACGTGAGGGTATTGTGATGCTCTCTGGAACGGATATTACAGCAGAAACGCAGCTACACGACCCACATCTGTTCGACATTGCGCCGACGATTCTCTCGACGTTCGGCCTCCCAACTGGGAGTCGCATGGATGGCTCCTCGCTGCTGGGCGGTGCGCCGACCGGTGAGAAAACCTACCCGCAGTTCGAGACCAACGAGATCAGTACGACCGAAGACGCAACTATCGAAAAACGGCTGTCAAACTTGGGATATCTGGACTAATACACGCAACTCCTCGATAGTCGGAAACATACGACGATGAAAAACCGGGTAACGACGAGCCCCACCTGCCCTTTTGTTACGTGTTATCTGCCTCGAGGTCGTAGCCGACGATGGCTGGGACTGTGGTAATCAAGCCTTACGACTGGGGAATCCGTCTGGGTTCGTCGACGAACAGCTGACTACCAGAAACGTTGCAGATTAACAGCAGTTATTAGATAGTTAAAAACCCAATTTACACTACATACCCCGAAAGCGATTGCTACTGAGTGTATACTATTTTCTATATGCTTCAAATACAACTATTCTTATCATAAGGCGTTTATAACCATATGTGTCTCTGTTTTCAGTTCTGACATGGGCGTGGACGCGGACAGTACCTACCAGTATCTAAAGAGACAGTATCGAAAATCGACAAATGTGTCCGATACAGTGCGTACGGCCGGATCTCGAATACTGCGACTCATACATAAAGAGCTGAAAACAGCACCCGACATTCCAGTCTCACTGAAACTATGGGCGTACCGAAATGGCTACATTTCAGCGTCTGTTCCGCTGTATGCGCTCTCCGAGGAGAACCGCCACAAATACCTTTCAGCGTGGCAGCGAGAACGTGCCAGAACAATTAATGGGGAGTTCGATCTCGTTCACGAAAACAAGCTCCTGTTCAACTTCGTTCTGCAGCCGTCGTTTCCGGATCTGTACGGCTACATTGATCGTGGCGAGTTCGTCTCTCTCCCGTTTTCTCCCTCGAGGTACGACTCCCTCGTCGGTTGTGTAGACGACGCGGAAAAAGCGATTATCAAACCAGCAGGCGGCTCCCTCGGGAACGGCATTTATGTCCTCGAGCAGGCAGACGAGGAGTACCGCATCAATGGGACACCTACACAACCAGCGGAGATTAGCCACCTCGCCGACGAACTGGATGGCTACATCGTCTCGGAGTTCGTCGAACAGGCTGCCTACGCGGACCGCATCTTTGCTGGCGCGCCGAATACGATCCGCGTGATGACGATGGTCGATCCGGAACGCCGAGAGCCATTCATTGGTGGGCTGGGACACCGATTCGGAACGAGTAGATCGACGCCTGTCGACAACGCAGCCCAGGGCGGACTCAGTGCTGGAATCGACGCTCAGACAGGACAGCTCGAAGAAGCCATCGAGTTGCCACAGGACGAAACGGTCGACCACTACTCAAGCCACCCGGAAACCGGGTCGGCTATCGAGGGGGTCCAGATTCCTGGTTGGCAACGGATTCAGACCCAGATCCTCGAGATGGCAGCGTATCTCGCACCGATGACACCGTACGTCGGCTGGGATATTCTGGTCACCGACAGCGACGGCTCGGTTGCGGTCCTCGAGGCAAACAGCTATCCGGATGTCCCACTGCAGGTCCACAAACCACTACTCACCGACGAGCGCGTCCGGCGGTTTTACGATTCGCACGACGTGTTGTAATCGCGATTTACCGGATTGGTCGCGTCTCAATCTCCTTGTTCTCCGGACCGGTGGGGTGGCCGTGATCGGTTGTGGGCGACCCAGCAGAGCGGAGCGTTCGACAGTACACCGCTCCACAGTGTTCCCAATCGAGTTCCTCGGCAGTTGTACGCGCGCCCTGCGACAGTTCGGCCCGACGGGCAGGATCCGCGATCAGCGTCTGCATCCTGTCTGCGAGTTCGTCGGCGTCCTGTTGTGGAACGATGTAGCCGTTTTTGTTTTCGGTGACGACATCCGGGATGCCCCCCACGTCGGTCCCGATCACCGGATTACCCGCAGCAAAGGCCTCTGCGATCACCGTCGGCATCCCCTCAGTGTCTCCGGTCTCCGTTTCGATAGAGGGGACGACGACAAAATCTGCGAGCACGTACTGGTCGTGTAGCTCCTGGTCGCTCACCCAGCCGGTGAACGTGACCAACTCTTCGAGCCCCAACTGCGATGCGTACGACTCGAGTTCGTCGCCCAACGGGCCTGAGCCGACGATTGTGAGCTGAAAGTTGTCACTGTCGAACCCGTCTCGAGCAACGGCCTCGAGTAGATATCGCAGCCCCTTCTTTTCGGCCAGCCGCCCGACAAACAGCCCCACTGTTTTTTCACCAATGTCGCGTTCTGCCCTGAGCGATGGTTTTAATTCGGTGTCGTACTCGCCCGTATGTGCCCCCATCGGCTGTATCTGGAACTTATCAGTCGGCTCGGCCACAGTCGATCCGGTCTGGGCGAACTGGTCTCTGATGTGTGTGCTCACCGGCAGAATGGTATCCGAGTGGCTGTAGACGTAGTCGACGATTGCTGGGCCGAACGGGAGCCGCCGCAGGAGCAACACCCCTTTGGCGTGCAGACTGGCGACGTGCGTGGTGCCGAACAGTGCAGTGACCCCACTGGCGACGACCCCGTTCGGCAGCAGCCAGTGTGAGTTGATCGCGTCGATCTCTTCGGTGTGGACGATCCACACCGTATGCAACAGCAACGAAAGGAGGAAAATCGGGGCCTGGAGCAGTGCAAGCCGGCTCTGTTTCAGCGACGGGATGATCCCACCCTTCCCTTGGAAGACGATGTTCTGATATCTGTATGGGAAAAAGTACGGATACCGGTACACCGTAACCCCAGACATCGTCTCTTTCCGGTCGGCTCCAGGATAGTGTGGTGCAAGCACGCACACCTCGAGGGCGTTCGACTGGAGCTCTTTGGAGAGTTCGTAGATGAACTGCGGGATGGTATCGCCTTCCCAGCGCGGGAACGTCGTTGCAAGGAGCAGGACACGTAGTGGTTCGCTGTTGTCTTGAGTCATGGTTGTGAATTGTTTCGTTCGAAATCGGTGCTACCAGCCTCTATCGAAAACGGCGTTTCGTTTCTCGCTGTCGAGCAGATGATCGATGCTCTGGACGAGCGCCCCAACCGTGGCAGTCGGATCGGAGCGGGCCAAAATAGCGTGACAGACGGGCTCGTCGGTGGGCTGGGCCAGCCGCCGCAGTCGCGTGAGTGTCTCACCGCCCAACAGCCACAGCAGTTCGTTCGGCACTGTCCATCGGTAGTTCGTCCCAACGGCATACTGCTCACCGGGGGTTGGGGTGGTCCCTTCGACAACGAGCTGGTGGATAATCGACGGGATATCGACGCCGGAGTGGATCGTCAGCGCGAGCGACGACCAGAACCGGGGGTTGACCTCGAGGAGTTTGTACGTCCCGGAGTCCGGATCGAACAGCACGTCCATATGCGCCGGCCCCTGCCACCCCTCGGCGCGAAGCAGCTCCAACACCGAGTCGACCCACGGCTCACGTTCGATCGTCTGGGCCGCAATCGCCGGCCCACCGGATGCGGGATACTGTTTCGTCTCGCGGTAGACGTGCGTCGCGACGGGTTCGGAGGCCCTGTCGAAAACGGTTCCAATGCTGTAATGGCCACCCGAATGGTCGACGAACTCCTGGATTATTGGGTCGGCATGGTCACTCGCGACGCGTTCGTACTGTCGTGCGAGTTGGTCGGGACGGCTGACTTTCACGATCCCTCGAGCACCCGAGCCGAACCGCGGTTTGACGACCACCGGAAAGCTGGCCCTGTCGGCGATCTGTTCGATTCCGGTTTCAGCCGGATAGTAGGTCCGTGGCGTGGGAACACCGTGTTCCGCGGCCGCTTTCATACAGGCTCCTTTATCCCGCAGACGCTCGATCACCGAGCAGTCAGCAACGAACAGCCCGGTCACTGCCGAGACGGCCTCACGATGGGCCGCAACCGCGGTGATCGTCTCGTCCCTGACCGGAACCACGAGATCGTACTGTTCGTCCCGACAGCAGTCGATCAGCCACTCGACGAATGTGTCCGGACAGTCGCCGATAGGATCGTGAACCTTGCACGCTGTGACGTGCTTCGAGAACGCCGAGAGGTTCCGTCCGAAATCGTCGCAGACGTGGACCTCGATGCCCGAGCTGCCGAGTGACCGGGCAATGGCTAACGCCGAGATCGCGCGACCGTCCGTCACGAGTACTTTTGTTGACATGTGTGTTGTGAACGAGCTCAGAGCGGACTGAGTTTCTTGAGTAGCTCCTTCGATCCCCACAGCATTGCACCAGCAGTTGGCAGCGGGTCGGTCCAATCGAGAATGTCGTGGTCCGCGTTGGTAAACGAGGCACAGAACGGCACGAGCGCACCGACCTGGCCGTCGCTGAGGTGTGCACAGAGCCATCTGATATCAGTATAAAACAGTCGTCGCTGATGCACGCCCGTTCGGTACGTGGTCTCCTGGTCGGGAGACTCCCCTACCAACAGGCGATAGTGGGCGTATGGAACGTCCACCCCGCCAGCGACCGAACAGCCAACCGACCCCCAGTACCGGCCGTTTATTTCGAGCAGGTGGCACTCCTCGTCGTCGGTTCGGAGAAATTCGACGTAGATCGGGCCGGTCCACTCGAGCGCATCGACGAGCCGCTCGGCGCACTCTTGCATCTCGGGTTCGTCGATTCCGCGTCTGAGTGCGCTCGAGCCCCCATCGACAGGATACATCCGAAGCCGTTCTTCCTGGAAGGCAGCGACGAGATCGCCCTCCTCGGCGACGCCGCAGGTCGCAACCACTTCTCCCGAAACCACGGTCTGTATCAGTGGGAAACTATCTTCCAGATACGGATACGAACTGATGAGCGATTTGTACCGAGAAACCAGCTCCGATGCAGCGTAGACGTAGTTTTCCTCAGAGATCCGGGCCTCGGTGTACTCGCCGTCGACCTCGACGGTGGTCGACCGCGGTTTCAACAGCACGGGATACGAAAGCTGGTCTCTGAGCTCTCTGACTTCGGCGATTGATGTGGGCGCATGTGTCGATGGCGTCGGAATCGATAGCTCTGTGGCGAGCTCTGCGACGGCCTTTTTATTGTTGGCAGTCCGGAACGTCTCCCAGTCTTCGGTGCCGACGGTGGTGCCTGTCGCCTCGAGCTCGGGTTTGTGTTTCGACAGCAGTGTGTGGGTCAGATCCGACATCGGGATCACCGCGAGATGGTCCGTCTCGGAGAGATACTCGACGAGTTCGCTGACGAACTGCTCGGGCTGTGTGTACGGGTTCGGATACAGATACGTTCGGTCACCGTGTTTCGACAGCAGACTGGGGGCCACCCGTGACCAACTTCCCGTCGTGACCGAGACACCCTTGTCGTTCAGTGATCTCGTCACCACCAGCGAGCAGTTCTTCTCACCATCGAGTACCAGTATGTCCGCTGTCATGCGTATCGTGTCTCGACTCGTTGTTCGGACGCCGCACCGAGCAGTTCGAACTCGTAGCCGTTCTGTCTGAGTGTTGTAATGAACCGTTCGAACAGCTCTGGCGACTGCGAGAGGTTTCGTTGCTGGATCGCTTTCATCGGCTGGCTCCGGTGCTCGTTGGCCGCCGTTTCGAAGAAATCGTGGAGGTGTGAGACGAACACCAGCGGCTCCGGAAGCTCGAGGCGGTCGACGAGCTGAAAGAGGGGGCTGCCACCGAGTTTGAGATAGCTCTGTGCGAGTGGAACCCGAAGATACGGAACGACGCCGACCGGAAGCTCGACCAGTGAGTCGGTGTCGTTGGGTCGGTAGGGCTCGAGTGGCGCCGAGAGGTTGTTGTACGCGCCTGGGCGGTAGGACGGAAAGATGCTCGAATCGAAACTGAAGCCGGCCTCATCGAGAATCCGGAGCTGGCTGTCGGTGATTTTTCCGAGCGGCGCACGGTATCCCATCGGCCGCCGTCCGAAAAACGTCTCGAAGGCGTCCATCCCCCGCCGAAGATCCGTCCGAAACCCGTCGGCCATTTCGGGGTCGTGACTGTAGGAGTGTAGATGAAACTCCGTTTCGAGTTCCGTGCGGAGCCGTTCGACAGCCTCCGGACGGTCCTCGAGCAGTCGTCCCACAACGAAGATGGTTACCGGCACCTCGAGGGAGTTTATCAGTCGAATGTACTCGGGGAGATATTCGAACGTGAAATACGAGCGGCCGGGTTCGTTGACGAACCAGTCGCTTTCGAGGTCCAGCGTAATGTAGGCTGTTTTGGAGCGGTTGCGGTCGGGTTCGCTGTGGGGGAGGGCTGTGGAACTACTCATAGAACTGGATCTCATCGTCTGCGTTGACCTGCATGTCGAACAGCATCGCAAACAGGAGAAACAGGCTGCCGACGAGAAACAGCATGATACTCAGCGACAGTCGGACGAACAGGGCCCCATCGAGCATGGCAAAGTAGTAGAGCGACCAGACCCCGCCAACTGCTGCCACCGCGGTTGTCCCCGCACCGAACAAATAAAACAGGGCCAGCGGGTGGAAATCCAGAATGAAGTATTTGACTTTTAGCCGCCAGAGGAAGCTCTGTAACAACATCCCGGAGACCTTCCGGATATACGTCGTATACGTGATGTTGGAGGCTTCCTCACCGTAGATGGCGGGCATTGCCACGTCTGCGATCCGAAACCCTTTCGCGTTGAGTTTCACCAGTAGATCGTTGCAGTAGCCGTAGTACTCGTACAGTGATTCGATCCCGACGTTTGTCAGCGCCTGGTGTGTAATCGCCGTGTAGCCGTTCTGTGGATCCATCGTTTTCCAGTAGCCGCTGGCGATTTTCGTCAGAATCGTCAGAATCGAGTTCCCGAAGAACCGAAAGTTCGACATTGCCTGTCGGTACTCTTTGTACAGCAGCCGGTTTCCTTTCGCATAATCGGCCTCGCCCGCGACCAGTGGATCCAACAGCCGATGCATCTGTTCGGGGTCCATCTGCCCATCACCGTCGACGGTAACGGTGAGGTCCATCTCGTCTTCGATTGCTGCCAGATACCCCGTTTTGATCGACCCGCCAGCACCTCTGTTTTCGGTGTGTTGGATCGGGACGACCCGCCCAATCTGGGAGTGTACAGTGGCGCGCTCTGCGAGCAGCCCACCACTCCCGTCGGCCAAAAGCGACGGCTCGTTTGCCGGGTCGCCCTCGGGTCGGTCCGTTCGGGCCGCCTGCTGTATCTCGTCCCACGTCTCGTCGGTCGAACAGTCGTCGATGACGTAGATTCTGTCGACGAACGATGGCATCGTCCGAATTACGTCTCCGATAAGCCCCTGTTCGTTGTACGCCGGAACGACGACGCCAACGGTGTGGTCCTGATACATCTTAGATGCTCCTGTACTCCAGCGTCGAGTCGGCGAACTGCTCGGCGTTGAGCACGCCCATCACATCAAGGAGCAACGGGTTTGCGGTCATCTCCGAGGCAGCATCGGTGAACCCGATCCCTTCGAACTGATCGTGCGGTGTCGCCAGCAGAATCCCGTCTACGCCCTCGAAGTCCAGCGTCTCCTGCAGTTCGATACCGAACTCCTGACGGGCCGAGGCCGCATCGACGTATGGGTCGTAGCCGACGACATCGACGCCGTACTCCTGTAACTCCTGGATTGTCCCACTGACTGCGGAGGTCCGGATATCCGCAACGTTCGGTTTGTACGCCAACCCCAGAATGAGGACCGTTGCTTCGCTGAGTACGTTCCCACAGGTGTTGAGCAGTTTGAGCGTCTCTTTGGCCACATGCTTTGGCATATGCTCGTTGATCTCTCGAGCCTGCTGGATGAGCTCCGGTGAAAACCCGTTTCGTTTGGACTCGTAGATGATATAAAACGGATCGACCGGAATGCAGTGGCCGCCGACGAGTCCGGGGCTGTACTCGTGGAAGTTCCATTTCGTTCCGGCCGCCTCCAAGACGGCGTGGGTGTCGATGCCGAGATTGTTGCAGGTGATCGCAAGCTCGTTTACCAGTGCGATGTTCAGATCGCGCTGTACGTTCTCGATACATTTGGCGAGTTCAGCCACCTCGATACTTGGTGCCTGATGGACACCCGCATCAACGACCGAGTCGTAGAGCGCTGCGAGATTGGCACACACCTCCTCGTTTTGGCCACTCACGATCTTTACAACGTCCTGAAACCCCCGTTCGTCAGTTCCGGGATCGAGTCGTTCGGGCGAGTAGCCGAGGTAAAAATCAGTGCCAGCGACGAGCCCGGAGCTCTGCTCGATTGCGGGCCCGAGAATCTCGCGCGTTGCGCCGGGATACACTGTCGACTCGAGGACGACGGTTGTTCCGGGAGTAATATGTTCACCGATCAGCTCGCCTGCCTGTTCGACGAACTGGAGGTTCGGGTTTTTCAGATCGTCTACAGGGGTCGGCACCGTGACGATGACGTATTCGGCGTCTTTCACGACCGTCTTGTCAGCCGTGAACGTGACCGCACAGGATGCAATACGTTCGTCTCCGAGGTCACCTGTCGGATCATGACCCTGTGTGAGCTGTTCGATTTTCTCCGGATCGATATCGAATCCAAGAACACTGTACCCTGCCTGGTCGAACGCTACTGCAACCGGCAATCCAACGTATCCCAGTCCAACGATGCAGAGATCGTACGTGGAGGAGGGCGTCTCAGGCCGTTGTACATTTAAGTCGTTTTTCATACTCATATTTCTGTCATGTATATATAACTATGGGCAAATTGGCAGTTGTTTGCACACTATTGTCCACATATGGGGCCAGGTATATATTATATATTCAAGAGTGTATAATATTCTCTTAGCTCATGTAAAATCAGATTGGTTTAAAAACCACATATGTCGCGTACGACAGTTGTAGTACTTTGTACATATTTTACTACTTCCAACTGTATTAACATACAAATTTTTTGACTACTTTATACATGTCTCGTGTAGTGTAGTTGGTATAGACGGACCGCTGAACACTCCATACCTGTGGACAACGACGCTAGTTGTGTAGGTTTGGTTGCGAATCAGTGGTGACTGGCTGTTCCGGGGCCAGTTCGGCGATGAGGTCGGTGGCTCCACGCCGGACTGCCTCGTGGCTCGACTGCGAGGGCTCCCAGCCAAGCGTTGCGAGTTTTTCGATCGAGAGTCGCATCTTTGGGACATCACCGGTCCACCCTCGGTCACCACCGGTGTAGGTGTACGTTGGAGTGAGGTCCATTTCGTCGCAGATAATGTCGGCAATTGTCGTGACTGACGTGGTTGTTCTGGTTCCGAGATTGTACGTATTCACGTCCTGTGCTGTCCGTTCGACGACGTACTGGATGGCATCGACGCAGTCGGCGACGTGCATATATGATTTTTGTTGCTGGCCGTCACCGAGGATTTCGAGTTCGGTTGGATCCTCGAGAAGCTTTTGAATGAAATCCGGAATCACAGTGCCGCGCTGGTGTGGGCCGACGATGTTGGCGAACCTGAAAATCCAGGCTGTGAATCCATACGAGTGTGCGTAGGTCGAAATAAGCCCTTCATCGGCAAGCTTCGACGAGCCGTAGATCGAGATCGGCTCGAGGGGAGCGTAATCTTCCGGCGTTGGTCTGGGTGCTTCCCCATACACAGTCGAGGACGACGTAAAGGCAATGTTCGTGACACCGACCTCCCGCATGCGTGTGAGAACGTTGTAGGTCATCTCCGTGTTTTCCTCGAACAGTCGTCGGTTGTCGTCGGAGTTGGTGTCAGTGTAGGCTGCAAAATGAAAGACCACGTCCAGCTCCTCGGTGACAACTCGGTCAGCGGCGTCGCTGTCTGTGAGGTCAGCCTTGATGAATGTGGCCTCATCTGGAACACGATCACGGTCGCCTTTCGAGAGGTCATCAGCGACACGGACAGTCGCACCTCGATCAAGGAGGCTCTGGGCAAGGTGACTGCCGACAAGACCGGCACCACCTGTGATGAGAACGTGTGCGTCTTCGAAACATACTAGATTTTCTTTCATTATTTGTGTATGTGTGTTTACAAATATTGAGTAATAGTTAGAACATGGTTACGCGAGTTAACGACTCGTTATACAGATAAAGACCGACTGCCAATGGAGGTGAGCGCCGTGAGACGGTGCTAATCGGACGCCGTATCGGGCAGAATCGATCCGTAGACAGAATGCAAAATTTGGACCTCAATGGCTGGGTGCACGGCTCAAAAGAGAGGACTGCTTGTCACCGAGATCCTGATACTAAATATAGGCCATCCCCGTAGGTGTTCTGTTCATCAGCACGTAGTTATCAGATTCACTGATGCCGTGTGAGGAATTAACACAGCCTCAGAGAGACCATCCCCGATACTAGTGTTTGGATATCGTCAATTATTGACTGTAGATCTATTAATAGATTCTGTGTTACCCCCACTGAGCCCCTTCTGATGAGGGATTTCCCCGAGCCACCATCTACTTCCGATACAACGGTTCTGTGACCGGAAACAGTTGACTCACAGTGTCACCTACCCAGTGATGGAATCGCGTGTAGCATGGATAGAGAAGAGCCGACTGCAGTTAGTATATAACTGAATTAGCTACGAGGTATGAAGTTTAAATA